>Ga0196962_10000283_pt1 | contig 23940 bp, 25 predicted proteins | sample S3v_20metaG_FD_183186 | JGI IMG/M metagenome (GOLD analysis project Ga0196962, IMG submission 183186) | Soil microbial communities from Anza Borrego desert, Southern California, United States - S3+v_20 | ecosystem: Environmental > Terrestrial > Soil > Desert | place: USA: California | collected...
CAGCGCTACGAGAACCTGTACGCCGATCGCGCTTACGCGCCGAACGCCGAGAAGAAGCGGCTGGCGAAGCTCGTGCGCCCGTTTCGCACCAGCGACGACCCGCGCTACAGGCGAGCGCGCGATCGCGCCCGCCGCGCGGTCGAGCAGGAGGCCGAGCCGGAGCCGCAACAGCGGAGCCTGTTCTAGGCGCGATTGCCTCGTTGCGCTCGTGGTAAGCGGCGACTGAGAGCGAGATCGAGGATGTGGAGATGCCACCGCGCGGAGTGAAGAAGGGAACGAAGCGGGCGCGCCAGTACGAGCACGTCAAGGACTCGATCAAGAGTCAGGGCGCGTCCGAACGCAAGGCCGAGGAGATCGCGGCGCGGACCGTCAACAAGGAGCGGGCCCGGTCGGGCGAGTCGCGGCAGCGCTCGCGCAGCTCGACGGACGACATCTCGTCGGGACGCCGCGGCGGGCTGCGATCGGGCAGCCGCACGGGCCAGACCCGCCGCCGGGGCCGGACCAAGGAGCAGCTCTACAACGAGGCGAAGCAGCTCGGGATCGAGGGCCGCTCGAAGATGTCGAAGCGCCAGCTCGTCGGCGCCGTCGAAGGGAAGAAGGGCTGATGGCGACCACGAAGCAAAGACAGGCGGCGAAGCGCAACGTGAAGAAGGCGCAGGCCGGCGCCCGTAAGAAGCGGACCCTGAAGAACCTCCCGAAGCGCACCCAGACCGCGCTCGGCAAGGAGGCGAACAAGGTCCGAAAGGGCGAGGCGAAGACGCGCGACCAGCTCAACCGCGAAGCCGCGCGTCTGAACATCAGCGGTCGCTCGAAGATGGGCAAGGATCAGCTTCGCCGGGCGATCCGTCGCCGCCGCTCGGACTAGCAGGAGGCGCTAGCCCTCGACGCCGGTCGCGTCGTGCGCGGCTCCGACGGGCTTCGACTCGGGGGAGCCGCGCTGGCGCAGGTAGATCGCGAGCACGGCGAACGAGCCGACGGCGAGGAACTCGGACTGCCAGTTCTGGAGCGTGCTCTCCCAGAAGGTGGCGCTACCGATGTAGCTGAGCCAGCTCACGCGGGGATCGCCATGGTCGTCCTGCTCAGCGTTGAATTCGGTCCACCCGGTGACCGACTGGGCGAACCACGAGCCGATGAAGATGATCGCCATCGCGATCAAGAGCGAATTCGAGTAGAGGGCGGTGCGCCAGCCGCCGACCCGGGCCCAGGCCGCCGCGCCGCGATCGGCGTAGCCCTCGAGCTTCTGCTGCTGCTTCGACTCCACCCCCTCCTTGCCGGGCTCCTTCGACTCGGGAGATCCACGCTGGAGGAGCCACACCGTCGCGAGCATGAACAGGAGGAACTGCAGGTACTCCGATTGCCAGTTCTCCATCACCGCGTTGCCGAAGTCGGAGCTGGTCACGTAGCGCCAGAACGACATCGGCTCGCCGTCGTGAGCGGCGGCCTCCTGGTTGTGGAGCTCGTGGCCGGCGATCGCCTGGCCCGTGAGCGCGGCAAGGAAGATCACGAGGAAGAAGAGCGAGAGCGAGTGCTCCCTGATCGACCTCTTCATCGGTGCGAGAGCCCGACGATCGCGAAGAACACGATCCCGGCGACGATCAGCAACACCCAGATGCCGAACATCACTCGCATCGCCTCAAGCATCCCCCTCGGGGCGGTCGTCAACCGCCGGCAGGGAGTATTCCCACTTTTTCAAGTCAAAAGGTGGAGATCTCTGCTACCGTGCCCGACCTCATTTCGTACTAAACCACTCAACAAAGGTGAAAAAGCTGATGAGCAAGACGAAGAACAAGCGCCTGCGGCGCCTCGGCGCGCGGCTTGGGATCGCGGGGATCGCCATCGGGGCGACGCTCGGGATCGCGGCCTGCGGCCGGGACGACGAGGCCGAGGGCGGCGGCGGGTCGGTCAACATCGTCGCCTACTCGACCCCCCAGCAGGCCTACGAGGAGGGGCTGATCCCCGGCTTCGGGGAGACGCCCGACGGCGAGGGGACCGGGTTCTCGACCTCGTTCGGCTCCTCGGGCGATCAGAGCCGCGCCGTCGAGGCGGGCCAGGACGCCGACTACGTCTCCTTCTCGATCGAGCCCGACATGACGCGGCTGGTCGATGCCGGCGTCGTCGCTCCCGATTGGAACAAGGGCCGGTACGACGGGAACGTCACCAACTCGGTCGTCGTGTTCATGACCAGGCCCGGCAATCCCGAGGGGGTCTCCAGCTGGGAGGACCTCGCGAGCAAGGACGTCGAGATCATCAACCCGAACCCCGCCACCTCCGGCGGCGCGCGCTGGAACATCATGGCGGCGTACGGGTCGCAGCTGACGAACGGGGCCTCCCCGCAGGAGGCGCTGGACTTCGTCAGGACGATCATCGAGAAGACCTCCGTCCAGGACGACAGCGCGCGCGACTCGCTCGCGACGTTCCAGGGCGGCAAGGGCGACGTCCTGATCGGCTACGAGAACGAGGCCCTCCAGGCGCAAGAGGAGGGCGTCGAGCTCGAGATGGTGATCCCCGACGACACCATCCTGATCGAGAACCCAGCGGCGGTCACGGTCGACTCGGACCCGTCGGCGGCGAAGTTCCTCGACTTCGCGCAGTCCGCCGAGGGTCAGCAGCTGTTCGCCGACGCGGGCTATCGCCCGGTCGACCCGAAGGTGCTGGCGGCGAACGCCGACAAGTTCCCGGCGCCGGCGAACCTGTTCACGATCGACGAGTTCGGCGGCTGGTCGCAGGTCGCGGACGAGTTCTTCGACGAGGAGAACGGCTCCGTGTTCGAGATCCAGCGCGAGCTCGGGAACCCGACGGAGTAGCCGAGCCGCGAGCGTCGAATGGCAGCAGCAGACACAGCCGTTGCGAAGCCGCCGAGGGCGGGCCTTCGGGTCCCCCTCGGCGGCGAGGCGCTCACCCGCGGGGTGTCGCTGACGTGGCTGAGCGTGATCGTCTTGATCCCGATCGCCGCGGTCGTCAGCCGTTCCCTCGACGAGGGTTTCGCGGAGTTCTGGGCCGCGATCAGCGAGCCCGAAGCGTGGGCGGCGATCAAGCTGACCGTGATCTCGTCGCTGATCGTCGTCGCGATCAACGCGGTGATGGGGACGCTGATCGCCTGGGTCCTCGTTCGCGACGAGTTCCGCGGCAAGGGAGTGGTCAACTCGCTGATCGACCTCCCGTTCGCGCTGCCGACGATCGTCGCGGGCCTGACGCTGCTCGCGCTGTACGGATCGGACTCGCCGATCGGGGTCGAGGCCGCCTACACGAAGGTGGCGGTCGTGCTGGCGCTGCTGTTCGTGACGCTGCCGTTCGTGGTTCGCGCCGTGCAGCCGGTCCTGATGGAGATCGACGAGGAGATGGAGGAGGCGGCCGCGTCGCTCGGCGCCCCGAACCACCGGATCTTCCGCAGCATCATCCTCCCGAACCTGACCCCGGCGGTGATCGCCGGCTGCGCGCTCGCGTTCGCGCGCGCGATCGGGGAGTTCGGCTCGCTCGTCCTCCTGACGGGGAACATCCCGTTCGACACCCAGGTCGCGAGCGTCTACATCTTCGGCCGGATCGAGTCGGACAACGTCACCGGGGCGGCGGCGGTTTCAGTCCTCCTGCTCGCGATCTCGGTCGCGATCCTCTTCGCCCTCAACCTCTTCGGTCGCTGGAGGAGCAGGCATGAGCGAGGCTGATGCGAGGGTCCTACGAGGCGGCAGCCGAGTAGGAACCCGTTCGGTGTGGGGGCGGTGGGGCCTCCGCGGCGTCGCGCTCTTCTACCTCGCCGCGCTGCTGATCGTTCCCGTGGGAATGATCTTCTACGAGGCCTTCAAGGACGGCCTCGGGCCGCCGATCGAGGCGATCACCAGTCCCGATGGGCTCCACGCCTTCTGGCTGACGCTCGTGTGCGTCGGGATCGCCGTCCCGTTGAACACGGTCTTCGGCGTGATCACGGCGATCGTCCTCGTCCGTCACAGGTTCCGCGGCAAGGCGGTCGTCAACTCGCTGATCGACCTCCCGTTCGCGATCTCGCCGGTCGTGATCGGGCTCGCGTTGATCCTGATCTACGGTCAGGACGGGTGGGTCGGCGGGACGCTCGAGGAGTGGGGGATCCAGGTGATCTTCTCGACCCCGGGGATGGTCCTGGCGACGATCTTCGTCTCGCTGCCGTTCGTCGTCCGCGAGGTGATGCCGGTCCTGCAGGAGATCGGGACCGATCAGGAACAGGCGGCCGAGACCCTCGGCGCGTCGCGCTGGCAGACCTTCTGGCGCGTGACGCTGCCGGCGATTCGCTGGGGTGTCGCCTACGGCGTCGTCCTCGCGACCGCGCGCGCTCTCGGCGAGTTCGGAGCGGTCAGCGTCGTCTCCGGAAAGATCTCCGGGCAGACGGAGACGCTCCCCCTCTTCGTCGAGAACGAGTACACGAACTTCAACCTGGCCGGCGCCTACGCCGCGGCGATCCTGCTCGCGATCCTCGCGCTGATCGTCCTGTTCTCGATGAACCTGCTGCGCCGGAACCCCGAGGTCGAGGAGGGCGCCGCCGTCTTCGACCCGGCCGCAACGAACGTCACCGAGAAGGAGGCCTGAGATGGACAAGCCGAAGGGGATCGAAGTGAGCAACGTGACCAAGCGGTTCGGGAGCTTCGTCGCTCTCGACGACGTCTCGATCGACGTCCCGGCCGGCGGCCTCACCGCTTTGCTCGGGCCGTCCGGGAGCGGGAAGTCGACGCTGCTGCGCGTGATCGCGGGGCTCGAGCAGCCCGACGAGGGGACCGTCGTGATCTCGGGCGAGGACACGACCGCCGTCCGCGTCCAGGACCGCAACGTCGGGTTCGTGTTCCAGCACTACGCCGCGTTCAAGCACATGACCGTGTTCGACAACGTCGCCTTCGGCCTCCGGATCCGCGGCGAGGGCAACGGCAAGATCCGCGAGCGGGTCGGGCAGCTGATCGAGCTCGTCCATCTGCAGGGGTTCGAGAAGCGGTTCCCGAATCAGCTCTCGGGCGGCCAGCGCCAGCGGATGGCGCTCGCGCGGGCGCTCGCGGTCGAGCCGAAGGTGCTGCTGCTGGACGAGCCGTTCGGGGCACTTGACGCGAAGGTGCGACAGGAGCTGCGGACGTGGCTGCGCCGGCTCCATGACGAGGTCCATGTGACGACGATCTTCGTCACCCACGATCAGGAGGAGGCGATGGAGGTCGCCGAGCAGATCGTCGTCATGAACGACGGCCGGATCGAGCAGTCGGGCGGGCCCCGCGACCTCTACGAGGACCCGGCGTCGGAGTTCGTGATGAGCTTCGTCGGCCCGGCGCACCGTCTGGGCGATGCATGGGTGAGGCCGCACGACGTCGAGATCCGCCACCGCCCGAACGGGCAGACGGTCGAGGCGCTGATCGACCGCGTCGTCCATCTCGGATTCGAGGTACGAGTCGAGCTCACGCTCGCGGACGGCGAGAAGTTCTCGGTCCAGCTCACGCGCGAGCAGGTCGACGAGCTCGAGCTCGGCGACGGCCAGATCGTGTTCGTGCGGCCGCGGGCGGCGCGGACGTTCAGCGTGGACGGGGATCGGCCCCGCGAGCCGGAGGTGGTCTAGGCGACGGAGTGGGCTGATCGAGCCGGCGAGGCGTCACCGGTTCGCGCTCGCGGAGGACGACCGCTAGCGCGGACCCCATGCTTCTGCCGGCTCGCTCAGCTCCCGCACGTTCTCCGGCAGCTCGCCCGAGACGACGTCGGCGAGCGTGACCTGGTCCATCACCGCGCGCAGGTTGGCGCGGACCGCGATCCAGACCCTCTGCAGCGGCGCCGCCTCGCCCTTGTAGTCCAGGGACTCGGGTCCCTGGCCGCGGACGGTCGCCAGCGGCCCCTCGACCGCGCGCACGATCTCGGCGAGCGCAACCTCGTCGGCGGGGCGCGCGAGCCAGTAGCCGCCGTGGGCGCCGCGGCGGCTCGCGACGATCCCGGAGTGCTTGAGCTCCCCGAGGATGTTCTCGAGGAACTTCAGCGGAATCCCCTGTGCGTCGGCGATCGCCTCTCCCTTGATCGGCTCCTCGCCCGCCGCCGCGAGCTCCACCGCCGCTCGGACCGCGTAGTCGACCTTGGCCGAGATCCTCATCCGATCCCATTCTCACCGACGGGGCCGTCGACCGCATGCCCCCCCCGGGACTCGAACCCGGACCGCCGGCTTAAAAGGCCGGAACTCTGACCAGTTGAGTTAGAGGGGCCCGGTAATTCTCGCAGCGGTCAGTGGAATGGGCTGAAACTCAGGTCGGCGAGGGCGACGTTCGCCCCGGCGAAGTGGTCGCCGCTCCCTGCGGCTGCCGCACGCCCTCGCCTCCCGAGTCCCCGTTCCGCCGTCCCCCCACGGCGGCCCTGCCAGTTCGCCATCCCCTCGTGGCGCTCCTCCCCACCGCCGCCCTGGACGGCGGTCCTGCGATCGCCGGCCCCCTCAGCCGGCGAGCTTGTGCTCCCCAGTCCGAAGCGCTTGCGGGACCTCTCCTCCACGAACGTGATCCCATCAAGTGACGATCCGCTCGTGTGTGGTCGCGGTCACCGAGTGACCACGCTCACCCAACGCCGAGGCGGTTAGTGCCTGAAGTGGCGGTGTTTCGTGAACACCATCGGCACGCCGGCGGCGTCGCAGGCCTCGATCACCTCGGCGTCGCGCTTCGATCCGCCCGGCTGGATCACGGCGCGGATCCCGGCGTCGATCGCGCTCTGCGGCCCGTCCGCGAAGGGGAAGAACGCGTCCGAGGCCATCGCCGACCCTGCGAGCAGCCGCTCGGCGTCGGGCCCGCGCGCTTCGCGTGCCTTCTCGACCGCGAGCCGGACCGAGTCGACGCGCGACATCTGCCCCGCGCCGATCCCGAGCGTCGCCCGGTCGCGCGCGACCACGATCGCGTTCGAGCGCACCTGGCGCACGACCCGCCACGCGAACAGAAGGTCGGCCCACTGCTCCTCGCTGGGCTCGGTCTTAGTCACGACCTCCATCAGCTCGCGCGGCTCGGGATCGCCGTCGGGGTCCTGGACGAGGATCCCGCCCCGCACGCGCTTGATGTCGGGCTCGACCTGGTGCGTGCGGCGCTCGGTGTCCTCGAGGATCCGGATCGCCTCCTTCTGCTGCAAGACCTCGAGCGCGCCGTCCTCGAAGGCGGGCGCGATCAGGACCTCGACGAACTGCTCGTGCAGCCGCTTCGCGAGCGCGACGCTGACGGGCCGGTTGAGCGCGATCACGCCGCCGAACGCCGACATCGGGTCGCACGCGAACGCACCCTCATAGGCCTCTTCGATCGTCTCCGCCTCGGCGACCCCGCACGGGTTGTTGTGCTTGACGATCACGCATCCGGCTTCCTCGAGGTGCGCGCACAGGTGACGGGCCGAGTCGAGGTCGAGGACGTTGTTGAACGAGAGCGGCTTCCCGTGCAGCTTCCCGACCCGCGAGAGGACGTGCGAGCGAACGCCCGCCTCGGTGTACAGAGCCGCGCGCTGATGGGGGTTCTCGCCGTAGGCGAGCTCGATCTCCTTCTCCCACGACGTCACCCAGTGCTGCGGGAAGTCCTCGTAGCGGCGGGCGAACCAGCGGCTGATCGCGGCGTCGTAGCGGGCGGTGAGCGCGAACGCCTCGTTTGCGAGCCAATGCCGGGTTGCCGCCGACAGCTCGCCCGTCTCCTCGAGCTCGTCGAGGACGGCGTCGTAGCTCTCGGGCTTGACGACGACCGCGACGAACCGGTGGTTCTTCGCCGCCCCGCGGATCATCGTCGGTCCCCCGATGTCGATGTTCTCGATCGCCTCCTCCTCGGGGACGTCGGGGGCGGCGACCGTGCGCTCGAACGGATAGAGGTTGACGCAGACGAGGTCGATCGGCTCGATCTCCCGCTCGCGCAGGGTCTCCTCGTGAGCGGGGTCGTCCCGGACCGCGAGCAGCGCCGCGTACAGATGGGGGTGAAGCGTCTTCACGCGGCCGTCGAGGATCTCCGGAAACCCCGTCAGATCCTCGACGGAGCGGACGTCGACCCCCGCCTCGCGCAGGACCGCCTCGGTCCCACCGGTCGAGATCACCTCGACCCCGAGCTTCGCGAGTCCCGCGGCGAAGTCCGCGACGCCGGTCTTGTCGGTGACCGAGATCAACGCCCGCCGCACCGGCAGCGCTTCGCCGGCGGGCTCGGGAGCGCTCTCGGAGCTCGGAATCGTCGCCACCGGCCGAGTCTATGGCTCGGGGTCGATGACGACGAGGCGCGGATTCCGCTCGTCGAATCGCACCCGCCCCGCCGCGATCAGGCGGATCGCCTCGGGCAGCAGCCGGTGCTCGTTGCGGTGGATCTCGGCCTCGAGCTCGTCCCAGTCGCGGCTTTCGGGGACCTCCACCGGGGCCTGGAGGATGATCGGGCCGGAGTCGACCCCTTCGTCGACGAAGTGGACGGTCACCCCGGTCACCTTCGCACCGTGCTCGAGCGCCTGCTGGACCGCATCGAGGCCCGGAAAGGACGGGAGCAGCGCGGGGTGGACGTTGACGATCCGGTTGCGGAACCGCTCCACGAACGCCGGCGAGAGAAGCTGCATGTAGCCGGCGAGAACGACCAGCTCGACCCCGCGCTCCTGGAGCCAGGCGGCGATCGCCTCGTCGCGCGCCTCGCGGCTGTCGTGCTCGCTCTCGGGGAAGACACCCGTGTCGACGCCCGCCTCGCGCGCCCGCGCGAGCGCCCTGGAGTCCGGCTTGTCGGAGACGACGCCGACGACCTCGATCTCGCCCTCGCCGTGGAGCTTGTCGAGGATCGCCTGCAGGTTCGTGCCGCCGCCCGAGGCGAGGACCGCGATCCGGAACAAGCTACGAGGAAGCCGGGATCACGGCGATCTCCTCGAGCGCGAACTTGCCGTTCGCGTCGGTGGGGTCGCCGAGCGGGTAATCGCCGGTGAAGCAGGCGTCGCAGTGGCGCTCGCGCGGCGTCCCGACCGCCTCGTAGACGCCCTCGATCGACAGGTAGGCGAGCGAGTCGGCGCCGAGCTCGGCGGCGATCTCCTCGACGCTTCGCTCGTGCGCGATCATCTCCTCGCGCGTCGACATGTCGATCCCGTAGTGGCAGGGGTGGCGGATCGGCGGCGACGAGATCCGCAGGTGGACCTCCTTCGCGCCCGCCTCCTTCAGCATCGCGACGATCTGCCGAGTCGTGTTCCCACGCACGATCGAGTCGTCGACGACGACGACGCGCTTGCCGGCGACGATCTCGGGGAGCGGGTTGAACTTCATCCGCAGCCCGTGCTTGCGCAGCTCCTGGCCGGGCTGGATGAAAGTCCTCGCGACGTAGCGGTTCTTGATCAGGCCGTCGTCCTGGGGCAGCCCCGACGCGCGTGCGAACCCGTTCGCGGCCGGGTTCCCCGAGTCGGGAACCGAGATCACTAGGTCGGCGTCGACCGGCGCCTCGCGCCACAGCAGCTCGCCCATCTTCCCGCGCACTCCCTGAAGCACCCGGTTCTCGAGCTTCGTGTCCGGCCGCGAGAAGTAGATGTGCTCGAACACGCAGTGCGACGGCGTCTCGGCCTCGATCACCTGCTTCATCTCGAGCCCGCCCTCGGTGAGCGAGACGAGCTCGCCCGGCTGCACCTCGCGGATCAGCTGGGCGCCGATGATGTCGAAGGCGCAGCTCTCGGAGGCGACGACGAAGCACTCGCCGACCCCGTCGCCGGCCTTGATCTTCCCGAGCGCGAGCGGCCGCACCCCGTGCGGGTCGCGGAAGGCGACGACGGCGTGCTTGGTCATCACCACCGTCGAGTAGGCGCCCTCCAGGCGAGGCATCACCTCGGCGACGGCGTCCTCGATCCAGTCGTTGCCCTCGCCGGCGCGCTTGGACAGCAGCGCCGCGATGATCTCCGAGTCCGAGGTGCCGCGCAGCTGCACGCCGGCCTCGCGCAGCTCGTTGTGGAGCTCGACCGCGTTCGTGAGGTTGCCGTTGTGGGCGAGCGCGAGCTCGCGGCCGTCGTCGCGCCACACCGGCTGCGCGTTCTCCCAGGCGCCGCCGCCGGTCGTCGAGTAGCGGACGTGGCCGATCGCCATGTCGCCGTGGAGCGCCCGCAGCTTCTCCTCGTCGAAGACCTGCGACACGAGGCCGAGCTCGCGCAGGGTGGTGATGTGGCCGCCCTCGCAGGTCGCGATCCCGGCCGACTCCTGGCCGCGGTGTTGGAGCGCGTAGAGGCCGAAGTAGGTGAGGCGGGCGACGTCGCGGCCGGGCGCGAGTACGCCGAACACCCCGCACTCATCGCGCGGGCCGTCGCGATCGGAATGCTCGAACCGCGGGTCGGTCAAGGCTTTGGAGAGGTGTCTCAACCTCAGGATCGTGACGCGGACAGGACCTCAGCCCGCAGACGCCAGGGTAGCAGCGGCGACGGCGCGCCCGGCCCGCATTCTCGCCCGCAAATTCGGCGTTTTCGGCGCCCGCGCTTGAGCTCAGCTTGAGCGCGGGTTAATGCCGCCGCCGATGATGGGTTCCACCTGCGAGGAAAGGGGACGCATGTCCAGAGCATTTCTTGCGGTCGCCGCCGCGGCGGCGCTCGTCGCGCTCCCCGGCTGCGGTGACGACGACGATGACGGCTCGGCCGGGGACGCGACCGTGACCCAGGTCGAGGCGCCGGCGACGACGACCGAGACCGCGCCTGCTGCGGCCGCGACCGGGACCACGATCAAGGCGGGGGACTCCCAGTACGGCCAGGTCCTGTTCGATGGCGACGATCAGGCGGTCTACTACTTCGCCAAGGAGACGTCTGCCAAGAGCGAGTGCTATGGCGCCTGCGCCGAGGCGTGGCCGCCGGTCCTGACCGAGGGCGAGCCGCGAGGCGCGAACGGCGCCCAGGCCGGCAAGCTCGGCACCACCGAGCGCCGCGACGGAACCACCCAGGTCACCTACGACGGGCGCCCGCTCTACTACTACGACGAGCCGGCGGGTCAGGTGACCTGCCACAACGTCGACGAGTTCGGCGGCCTCTGGCTCGCGGTGCAACCGAACGGCGAGGCGGTACCGAGCTAGCGCCCGCTCAGAGCCGCTCGTCCAGCGAGCGCCACGCGCGCTCGCCGTCGGCGAGCGCGATTGAGACGTCGCGCTCGGCGGCCGAGATCTCGATCCGATCGCCGCCGGCTCGGCCGAGTTCGAGCACCGCCACGCCCGTCGCGTCGGCGCGGGCGGCGATCCGATCCGCGGCGGAGCCGTCGAAGGCGATCAGGATCCCTCCGGGCCCCTCGCCGAACAGCGCCGTCTCGCCCGAGCAGCCGCGGAGCTCGATCAGGGGGTCGAGCTCGAGCTCGGCACCGACGCCGCCGGCGATCGCCATCTCGGCGACCGCACAGGCGAGCCCGCCGTCGCTGACGTCGTGAGCGGCGCCGGCGCTCCCGTCGCGGACGAGCTCGCGCACGAGTGTGAGCGCGTCGGCGATCGGGGCGATCTCGTTTCCGGGCAGGCCGGCGTCAAGCTCGCCGCGCAGCTTCGCGAGCTCCGAGCCGGCGAGGGAGGGGGAGAAGGGGCCGATGAGGAAGAGCCTGGCGCCGTCGGGCAGCGCCGCTCCGGCGGCGAGGGCGGGGTCGGGCAGCTCGCCGACCATCCCGACGACCGGCGTCGGGTAGATCGGGCCGTGCTCGGTCTCGTTGTAGAGCGAGACGTTGCCGCCGACGACGGGAACGCCGAGGGCACGGCAGGCGTCGGCGAGACCGTCGACCGCCCGGTCGAGCTGCCACGCGACGGCGGCCTTCTCGGGGTTGCCGAAGTTGAGGCAATTCGTGAGCCCGAGCGGCTCGGCGCCGACGCAGGCGAGGTTCTGGGCGCACTCGAGCACGGCCTCGACCGCGCCTCGGTACGGATCGCAGGCGACCCGGCGGCCGTTGCCGTCGATCGCGATCGCGATCGCACGCTCCGACTCGGAGATCATCAGTACCGCGGCGTCGGCGGCCTCCGGCCGGCGCACGGTGCGCGAGCCGACGATCGAGTCGTACTGCTCGAACGCCCATCGCTTCGAGGCGACGTTCGCGGAAGCGAGAAGGGCGGTGAGGATCGCCGACGGGTCCTCGGCGTTCGCCGAGCGCCCGGCAGCGACGGCGAGGAGCTCGCCCAGCGTCGACTCGTTTCCGTAGGTCCATCCCGCAGGCTCGGCCGGGTCGAGGTCGTACAGAGGGCACTCGTCGACGAGGGCCGCGACGGGGACGTCCCCGACCTCGGCGCCGTCGTCGAGCACCCGCAGCCGGCCGCCGCCGGTGACCTCGCCGATGGCCGACGCGCTCGTCTGCCAGCGCTCGCAGACGGCGATCACCTCGTCGACCTTTCCCGGCTCGACGACGGCGAGCATCCGCTCCTGCGACTCGGACACCATCACCTCGAACGGCTCCATGTCGGCCTCGCGAAGGTGGACGCGGCGGACGTCGATGTCGACGCCGACGCCTCCCTTCGAGGCCATCTCTCCGGCCGAGGAGGTGAGGCCTGCGGCGCCGAGGTCCTGGAGCGAGACGAGCAGGCCGCGCTCGAGCAGCTCGAGGCTGCACTCGAGAAGCTTCGACTCCTCGAACGGGTCGCCGATCTGGACGCTGGGGCGCTTGCTGTCGTCGCCGGCCTCGAGCTCGGCCGAGGCGAGGACGCTGGCGCCGCCGATCCCGTCGCGCCCCGTCGAGGCGCCGAAGAGGACGAGCTTGTTGCCCGCCCCGGCGGCGGCCGACCTCACCATCGAGTCTGTTCGGGCCAGACCGACGCACATCGCGTTCACGAGGCAGTTGTGCTCGTAGGCGGGCTCGAAGTAGACCTCGCCGCCGACGGTCGGGACCCCGATCGAGTTCCCGTAGTGGCTGATCCCGGCGACCGCGCCCCCGAACAGATAGCGGGAGCGCTCCGAGCTCAACTCGCCGAAGCGAAGCGAGTCGAGGACCGCGATCGGCCGCGCCCCGATCGCGAACACGTCGCGGAGGATCCCTCCGACCCCGGTCGCCGCCCCCTGGAACGGCTCGACCGCGCTCGGGTGGTTGTGGGACTCGACCTTGAACGCGACTGCATGGCCGCCGCCGACGTCGACCGCGCCGGCGTTCTCGCCCGGCCCCATCACGACCCGGTCGCCCTCGGTCGGGAGGCGGCGCAGGAGCTTGCGCGAGTGCTTGTAGGCGCAGTGCTCCGACCAAAGCAGCGAGAACATCGCGAGCTCGACCTGGTTCGGCTCGCGGCCGATCAGCTCGACGATCCGGTCGTACTCGGCCCCGGTGAGGCCGAGCTCGACCGCGCGCTCGACGCCGGGGACCTCCGCCGTGGTCGTCACGCCGCGACGCGCTGGCGGGCGAGCGCGCGGAACAGCGCGAGTCCGTCGTCCGAGCCGGTGAGCGGATCGACCGCGTGCTCGGGATGCGGCATCAGCCCGAGCACGTTGCCGCCCTCGTTTGTGACGCCGGCGATGTTCCGGGCCGAGCCGTTCGGGTTGTTCCAGTCCTCGGCGTAGCGGAACGCGACCTGTCCGTCCGCCTCGAGCCGGTCGAGCTCGGCGTCCGGGGCGAAGTAGCGGCCGCTCATGTGCTTGATCGGAATCGAGAGGCGGTCGCCGGGCGCGATATCGGCCGCGAACGGGCCGCCGAAGCCCTCGGCGACGAGCTCGACCTGGCGGCAGACGAAGCGGAGCTCGGCGTTCGGAAGCAGCGCACCCGGCAGCAGCCCGGCCTCGCAGAGAACCTGGAAGCCGTTGCAGATCCCCAGCACCGGCCCGCCCTCGGCCGCGAACCGGGCGACGCTCTCCATCGCCGGTGCGAACCGCGCGATCGCGCCGGCGCGCAGGTAGTCGCCGTAGGAGAACCCGCCCGGGACGATGACGCCGTCCAGTCCGCGGAGGTCGGTCTCCTCGTGCCAGACGAGGCGCGCTTCGGCGACCCGCTCGGCGGCGGCGAGCGCGTCGCGCTCGTCGCAGGAGCCGGGGAACTGGACTACCCCGATCACGCCGGACCCGTGCCGTTCGAGGATGCCTCGTCGAGGATCACCTCGTAGTCCTCGATCAGCGGGTTCGCGAGCAGCTTCTCGCAGAGTGCGTCGAGCTGGCTCGGGTCGTCGACCTCGAGCTCGACGAGCCGTCCGACGCGGACGTCGTGGACCCCCTCGAATCCGAGTGCCGGCAGCGACCGCTCGACCGCCTTGCCTTGGGGGTCGAGGATCCCCGCCTTCGGCCTGATCAGGACCTTCGCCTTCACAGGATCAGCGTAGCTTCCGACGCGGCCCGCTAATCGAGCTTGCGCTCGGTGATCCGCTCGTACGCCTCGACGTACTTCGCGCGCGTGTTCTCGACGACATCGTCGGGAAGCTCGGGACCCGGGTCCGTCTTGTCCCAGCCGAGCGAGCTGGCGTAGTCGCGCACGTACTGCTTGTCGAAGGAGGGGACGCCCCTGCCCGGCTTCCAGGTGTCGGCCGGCCAGAAGCGCGAGGAGTCCGGGGTGAGGACCTCGTCGCCGAGGACGACCTCCGCCCCCGCGTGCGAGCCGAACTCGAACTTCGTGTCGGCGAGGATGATCCCGCGCTCGGCCGCATGGTCGGCTCCGCGCCTGTAGATCTCGATCGAGACACGGCGCAGCTCCTCCATCAGCGCCCGGTCGCCGACGAGCTCGGCGGCGCGGTCGAAGTCGATGTTCTCGTCGTGGTCGCCGAGCTCGGCCTTCGTCGCCGGGGTGAAGATCGGCTCCGGCAGCTTGTCGGACTCGCGCAGACCCTCGGGAAGCTGGATGCCGCAGACCTCGCCCGTGTCCTGGTACTCCTTCCAGCCCGACCCGGTGATGTAGCCGCGGACGACGCACTCGACCGGGAACATCTCGAGCCTCCGGACCCGCATCCCCCGGCCCTTCGCCTCGTCGGGGACCTCCTCCGAGATGAAGTGGTTGGGGACGATGTCGCCGGTGAGCTCGAACCAGAACAGCGACATCTGGGTCAGGACCCTGCCCTTGTCGGGGATCGGGGTCGGGAGGACGACGTCGTAGACCGAGATCCGGTCCGAGGCGACCATGATCAGCTCGTCGCCGTCCTCGTAGATCTCGCGGACCTTGCCGGAGCCGTGGAGCTTGAGGTCGGAGAGCGCCGTAGCCATCGGCGCGAATCTAGCAACGGCGTCAGCGGCGCCATCGACGTCGAGGTCGCGTTTCGCCGCTGTTTGCGGAGTTCTGCCCGCTAGTCGAGCGCGTCGAGGCGGGCGATCACCTCGGGGACGTGCTCGAGGTAGGCGTCGTAGTCGAACACGGCATCGACGTCGAGGTCGGGGGCCGCCTCGGCGATCAGCTCGCGGAACTCGATCTTCTCGTGCCAGGCGCGCTGGGCGCTCTCCTGGACCAGGCGGTAGGCGTCGTCGCGCTTCATCCCCGACTCGACCAGCGCGGTCAGCGCCCGCTGGCTGAACAGCGCCCCGTGGGTGAGCTCGAGGTTCTCGCGCATCCGGTCGGCGTGGACGACCATCCCCTCGGCCATCCGGGTTGCGAGGTGATGCATGTAGTCGAGCGCGATCGTCGCGTCGGGGAGGACCACCCGCTCGGCGCCCGAGTGGGAGATGTCGCGCTCGTGCCAGAGAGCGATGTTCTCCAGCCCCACCTGCGAATAGCCGCGGAGGACTCGGGCGAGTCCGGTGATCCGCTCGGCAGTGATCGGGTTGCGCTTGTGGGGCATCGCCGAGGACCCCTTCTGGCCGGCGGCGAACGGCTCCTCGACCTCGCGGACCTCGGTCCGCTGCAGGTTGCGGATCTCGGTCGCGAACCGCTCGAGCCCGCCTCCGGCGATCCCGACTCGCGCCAGCAGTACGGCGTGGCGGTCGCGGGGAACGACCTGGGTCGAGGCGTCCTCGCGGACAAGCCCGAGCGCGTCCATCACCCGCTGCTCGACCGGGGGCGGGACCGAGGCGTAGCTGCCGACCGCGCCCGAGAGCTTCCCGACGCGGAGCTGGGAGAACGCGTCGCTGAGCCGCGCGAGGTTGCGATCGGCCTCGAACGCGAACCCGGCGAGGCGCAGCCCGAAGGTGCTCGGCTCGGCGTGGACGCCGTGGGTGCGCCCGACGCAGAGCGTGCCGGCGTGCTCGCGGGCCTTGGCGACGAGGGCGTCGCGGTAGGCGCGGGCGCCGGCGACGACGATCTCTCCGGCCTCGGCGAGCTGGAGCGCCAGGGCGGTGTCGAGCACGTCCGAGGAGGTGAGCCCGTAGTGCAGCCAGCGCCCGGGCTCGCCGATCGACTCGGAGACGACATCGACGAACGCCGCAACGTCGTGGTTGGTCACCTTCTCGCGCTCGTTCACTGCCTCGACTGTGAACGAGGCGCGCTCGCGGCAGGCGGCGGCGGCGTCGGCGGGGACGACGCCCTCAGCGGCCCACGCCTCGGTCGCGGCGAGCTCGACCCGCAGCCAGCAGTCGAACTTGCGCTGCTGGCTCCAGACCGCGCCGATCTCCTCGCGGGTGTAGCGGGGGATCACGTACTAAGTCTGACCGAGGCGGCGATGCGTCAGGCGTTGATGATCCGGATCGCCAGCAATCCTGCGTTCTTCGCCCCGTCGATCGCGACGCAGCCGACCGGGACCCCCGGCGGCATCTGCACCGCCGAGAGCAGCGCGTCCATCCCGCCCAGGTTCTTGCCCGAGAGCGGCACGCCGATCACGGGAAGATCGCTCTTTGAGGCGGCGAACCCCGGGAGCGCGGCCGACATCCCGGCTCCGGCGATGATCACCTTCAGCCCCCGCATCCGCGCGTTCGTGCAGTACTCGGCGGTCTCGTCGGGCTGGCGGTGGGCGCTCAGGACGCGGACCTCGTAACTGACCCCGGCCTCGTGCAGGACCTGCCCGGCCGGCTGCATCTTCGGCTTGTCGTTCTTGGACCCCATGATGATCCCGACCAGCGGCGCATCGACCTCGATCTCCTGGAAGGCCTCCTCGACCTCGGTCATCGTCTGTGCGCCGCCGCCCTGTGCCGGCTCGGCCCGCCCCGGTTCGATCGTCTCCATTCGCTCCTCCGTTTACGGTCGCGCCTGGTGGCGCGCCCTCGCGTTTAGTCAGCCCGCGACGCGCTCCACCGCCCGCGCGGCGATGTCGCGCCGCATCTGCAGCCCGTCGAAGTTGATCAGCTCGGCCGCATCGTAAGCGCGGCGGCGAGCATCCGCCGGGTCGGACCCGAGCCCGGTGATGTTCAGCACCCGTCCGCCGGCCGTGACCAGCTCCCCATCGCGCTCGGCCGTCCCCGCGTGGGTGACCTCGACCCCGTCGCGGCCGGCGGCGTCGGCGGCGCCGGCGATCACGTCTCCCTTCGAGGATGAGGCGGGATAGCCCGCCGATGCGAGGACGACCGTGACCGCCCACTGCTCGCTGAACTCCGCCCGCATGCCCGCGAGGCCGCCGCGCTCGCGGGCGGCGGCGCAGAGCGCGAGCAGGTCCGAGCTCAGGCGCGGCAGCACGGCCTGGGTCTCCGGGTCGCCGAAACGGCAGTTGAACTCGAGCACCTTCGCCCCGTCGGCCCCCATCATCAGTCCCGCGTACAGGACCCCGTGGTATGGGGTGCCGCGATTCGCCATCGCCTCGACGACGGGACGGTGGACGGAGTCGACGATCCGCTCGACCTCGTCCGCGTCGATTCCCGGGACGGGGGAGTAGCTGCCCATCCCGCCGGTGTTCGGGCCGGTGTCGCCGTCGCCGATTCGCTTGTAGTCCTGGGCGGGGGCGAGCGGGAGGACGTTCTCGCCGTCGCAGATCGCGAGCATCGAGAGCTCCTCGCCCGCGAGGAACTCCTCGAGCACGACCTCGGTCTCTCCGAAGCGCCGCTCCCCGAAGAACACCTCGATCGCCTCGCGCGCGTCGGCCTCGGTCTCGCAGATGATCACGCCTTTGCCCGCCGCGAGCCCGTCCGCCTTCAGGACCACCGGGTAGGACGTCGACGCGATCTCGCTCTCGGCCTCCTGGCGAGACCGGAGGACGCTGTGGCCGGCGGTGGGAACACCGGCCTCGGCCATCAGCTCCTTCGCGAACAGCTTCGAGCCCTCGATCTCGGCCGCCGCGGCGCTCGGCCCGAATGCGGCGATCCCCTCCTCTTCGAGCGCGTCGGCGAGGCCCGCGACCAACGGCGCCTCGGGGCCGATCACAGCGAAATCGACGCCCTCGGTGCGACAGGACTCGACCAGTGCGGGGACGTCCTCGCCGCCGACGTCGAGGCAGCGCGCGTCGGCGGCGATCCCGGCGTTGCCCGGCGCGCACAGGATCTCGGGCCGCTGCGGCGACCGACCGAGGGCGCGGACGAGCGCGTGCTCGCGTCCGCCGCCGCCGACGACGAGGACCCTCAAAGGGCGTCGGCGAGCTCGTCCGCGGCGATCGCCGCCAGGGTCTGGCTGCTCATCGTTCCCCTCGAGCCGAGCTCGACGGAGACCTTCGCCATCGTCTTCTCGTCGGGTGCCTCGACGATCGTGATGAAGTCGTAGGGCCCGAGCGTCGCCCACTGCTCCTTGACGGTGACACCGAGCTGCTCCACCTCCTTGTTCACCTCCTGCACGCGCTTCGGGTTGTTCTTCAAGGTCTGCACCCCCTCGGGGGTGAGGTTGGTGAGCATCACGAACATCGGCATCGCTGACTCCTCTCCTCGAGTTGTGCCCCCTTTCTTTCACGTTCCGCGGCCGCGTGCAATCCGGGAAGATGCTCGCGGTGGCCGATGCCCCTGAGCACCCGATCTTCGCCCGTCTGTACGACCGGATGCTCGACTCGGTCGAGAAGGCGGGTCTCGCCCGGCTGCGGTCGGAGCTTCTGAGCGAGGCGAAGGGCAGGACGCTGGAGCTGGGAGCCGGGACGGGCCACAACCTGCCCCACTACCCCGACTCGGTCACGGCCCTGGTCCTGACGGAGCCCGATCCGCACATGGCAGTGCGCCTGCGGGAGCGCCTGGAGCGCGACGGCGACCGCCCGCGGACGGAGGTCGTCGTCGGCGAAGCGTCCGCAGAGGAGCTGCCCTACGACGACGGCAGCTTCGACACCGTCGTCTCGATCCTCGTCCTCTGCACGGTGACCGATCCCGCGCGCGCACTCAGCGAGGCTCGCCGGGTGCTGGCGTCGGGCGGACAGTTGATCTTCGTCGAGCACGTTCGCGCCGAAGGGGGCATCCGCGCGTGGATGCAGGACCGGCTCGAGCGCCCCTGGGGCTTCTTCGCCGGGGGCTGCCATCCGAACCGGCCGACGGGCGAGCTGCTCGGTGACGCCGGCCTCCGGGTCGAGCGGCTCGAGCGAGGCACGCTGCCGAAGGCGGGCCCGCTGATCAAGCCGATGGTCAAGGGAGTCGCGACGCGTCCCTGAGGCTCAGCTGCCTGACCCTCCGCCCCCGACGGTCCCCTCCTGCCAGCGCTGTCGCGCTTCGGGGTCGGCCCACGGGGTCACCCCCTGCTCCACCTCGCTCACGTAGATCTCCATCGCCGCGAGCGACTGCTCCAAGCCGGCCTCGGACATGAACCACTTCCGCTCGGCGGCGAGTCCGCTCTCGAGCGTCCCGGCGGCGCCCTCGTAGACCGAGCGCTTCAGGCCGCGAATCGCCTCCGGTGCGCGGCGGCCGAGGCGCTCCCCGGTCGCGATCGCCTCGTCGACGAGATCCTCGGGGGCGACCACCCGGTTCACCAGTCCGACCTCGAACGCCTCGCGTGGAGAGAGCGTCCGGCCCTCGAGCATCATCTCGAGCGCGCGGCCGGTTCCGAGCAGCCGCGTCAGCCGCTGCGTCCCGCCTGCACCCGGGTTGAACCCGATCGTCATCTCCGGCAGCCCGATCGGGATCTCGATGTCGGCGGCGAAGCGCAGGTCGCAGGCGAGCGACAGCTCGCAGCCGCCGCCGGTGGCCGGCCCGTTGATCGCGGCGATGAAGACCTTGTCGGAGCGGTTCATCCGCAGGAACACATCGTGGATCAGGTGCAGCTCCAGCAGCCCGCGGGCGGGCGTTCGCGCCGCCGCCTCACGCAACCCGGGAATCCGCTTGATCGCGGCGGTGAGCCGAAGGAGGCCCCCGGCGACGGCGGGCGGGGGAGCGAGGCCCACCCCCTTCACCCCCGCGAGGATCTCGGCGACGTCGTAATGGGTGACGTAGAGCCCCTCGGGCTTGCCGGTGATCACCACCGCGCCTATCTCGCGATCGCTCTCGAGTGAGCGGACGAGCTCGTCGAGCTCGGCGACCATCTCCCGGTTCATGAAGTTGTGCGGCGGGTGGTCGACCCGGACGACCATGACCCGGCCCTGCCGCGATCTCTCCAGCATCCGCGCCACGGCCGCCAGCATATGTTCGAACAGCGCGCTCGGCGGTTAGAAGAGGCGCATGGACGTCGTCATCGTGATCGTCAGCATCGCCGTCAACGGCCTCATCGTCGGCGCGCTCGGCCGCCTGTTCCTGCCCGGCCGCGACCCGATCGGGCTCGGGCTGACGATCGTCGTCGGGATCGTCGCCTCGCTGCTCGGCGGCCTCGTCGCCTACGCGGTCGCCGACGAGGACTCGGCGTGGATCGGGCTGCCGATCTCGATCGCGTTCGCGATCGGGATCGTTTGGCTGCTGCGACGGATGGGCCGCGGTCGCGACGAGCGGGGCAGCCTCGATCCCGACCGGCTGTGACCGCCGGCTGCGCCGAGTCCCTCCGCTTCGCTACGCGGCCGCCGCCTTCTCGCGCTTCGGCGCGTCAGTGCGCGGCTTCGCCTTCTCGAAGCTGAGCTCGCCGTCGCGGACGTCGGCTCGGACCGCGTCGCCCTCGCCGAAGTCGCCTTCGAGCAGCCGCAGCGCGAGCACGTCGACGAGGTTCTTCTGGATCACCCGCTTCAGCGGCCGCGCGCCGTAGGTCGGGTCGAAGCCGAGGTTCCCGAGCAGCTCCTTCGCCTTGTCGCTGAGCTCGATCTCGATTCCGCGCTCGGCGACGCGGGCGGCGAGGCGACGAACCTGGATCTCGACGATCCTCGCCAAATCCTGCTTCGAGAGCCGGTGGAAGACGACGACGTCGTCGACCCGGTTCAGGAACTCGGGCGGGAAGGTCTCGGTCAGCGCCGCCTCGACCTGCTCCCGCATCGTGTCATCGCCCGCCGCCCCCGGGTCGTGCGAGGGCGCGCCGTCAGGCGTGACCCGTTTCGTATCGGAGGAGGCGGCAGTTGACGAGGCCTGTGCGATGTACTGGGAGCCGACGTTGCTGGTCATGATCAGGACCGCGTTCTTGAAGTCCACGGTCCGGCCCTGGCCGTCGGTGAGGCGGCCGTCGTCCATGATCTGGAGCAGCGTGTTGAAGACGTCGGGATGGGCCTTCTCGATCTCGTCGAGGAGGATCACCGAGTAGGGGCGGCGGCGGATCGCCTCGGTCAGCTGCCCGCCCTCCTCGTAGCCGACATAGCCGGGCGGGGCGCCGATCAGGCGCGCGACCGAGTGCTTCTCCATGTACTCGGACATGTCGATCCGGACCATCGCCTGCTCGGAGTCGAACATGAACTCCGCCAGCGCTCGGGCGAGCTCGGTCTTGCCGACGCCGGTCGGGCCGCAGAAGAGGAAGCTGCCGATCGGCTGGTTCGGGTCGGCGAGCCCGGCGCGGGAGCGCCGCAGGGCGCCGGCGACTGCCTCGACCGCCTCGTCCTGGCCGATCACGCGCTCGTGCAGCCGCTCCTCCATCTTGATCAGCTTCTCGACCTCGCCCTCCATCAGGCGGCTGACCGGGATCCCGGTCCACTTCGCGACCACCTCGGCGACGTCTTCCTCGGTCACTTCCTCGGTCAGCATCGAGCCGCCATCGCGATGGAGCTCGGCGAGCTTCGCCTCGTGATCGGCGACGGTCCGCTCGAGCTCTGGGATCCGCCCGTAGCGGAGCTCGGCGGCGCGCTCGAGGTCGGCGTCGCGCTCCGCACGCTCGGCGTCGCGGGCCGCCTCGTCTAGCTCGGCCTTCGCCGCCTTGATCGCCTCGATCGCGCCCTTCTCGTTCTGCCAACGCGCCTTCATCTCACTCGAGCGCTCGCCCAGCTCGGCGAGCTCGGCCTCGATCGCGTCTCGGCGCTCCTTCGACGGCGCGTCTTTCTCCTTCTTCAGGGCCTCGCGCTCGATCTCGAGCTGCTGGATCCGGCGCTCGACCTCGTCGATCTCGGTCGGCATCGAGTCGATCTCGATCTTCAGCCGGCTCGCGGCCTCGTCGATCAGGTCGATCGCCTTGTCGGGGAGGAAGCGGTCGGCGATGTAGCGGTCCGACAGCGTCGCGGCGGCGACGATCGCGGCGTCGCTGATCCGAACGCCGTGGTGAACCTCGTAGCGCTCCTTCAGCCCGCGCAGGATCGCGATCGTGTCGGCGGCGTCCGGCTCGCCGACGAACACCGGCTGGAACCGGCGCTCGAGCGCCGCGTCCTTCTCGATGTGCTTGCGGTACTCGTCAAGCGTGGTCGCGCCGACCGCGCGCAGCTCGCCGCGGGCGAGCATCGGCTTGAGCAGGTTCGAGGCGTCGACCGCGCCCTCGGCGGCGCCGGCGCCGACGATCGTGTGGAGCTCGTCGAGGAAGAGGACGATCCGGCCCTCCTCGGCCGCGACCTCCTTCAGGACCGCCTTCAGGCGCTCCTCGAACTCGCCCCGGTACTTCGAGCCGGCGAGGAGGGCGCCGATGTCGAGCGCGATCACGCGCCGGTCGCGGAGGCTCTCGGGGACGTCGCCGGAGACGATCCGCTGCGCGAGCCCCTCGACGATCGCGGTCTTGCCGACGCCCGGGTCGCCGATCAGGACGGGGTTATTCTTTGTCCGCCGCGACAGCACCTGGATCACGCGCCGGATCTCCTCGTCGCGTCCGATCACCGGGTCGAGCTTGCCCGCCTCGGCGTCGCCGGTGAGGTCGCGACCGAACTTCTCGAGCGCCTGAAAGCTGTCCTCGGGTGTCGGGGAGGTGACGCGGTGTGGTCCCCGGACCTCGGCGATCGCCTTCACGAGGTCGGTGCGGTCGGGGAGGAGATCGCTGACGCCGGACTTCGACTCGGCGAGGGCGAGCAGCAGGTGCTCGGTCGAGACGTACTCGTCCGACAGCCCCGAAGCCTCCTTCTCGGATTGCTGGAGGACCCAGACGAGCTCCTTCGCCGGGCGGATGTCGGGAACCGTGTTCCCCTTCAGGCTCGGGAGCGCGTCGATCGCCTCGCGGGCGCGAGCGCGGAGCGCGGTCGCGTCCGAGCCGAGCCGCTGGAGGACGGGGACGACGACGCCGTCGTCCTGCTCGAGCAGCGCCGCGAGCAGGTGCGCGGGCGCGATCTCGGGGTTGGAGTGCTCGGAGGCGAGCCGCTGCGCGGCCGCCACCGCCTCCTGCGACTTGACGGTGAAGCGATCCTGTTGCACGGGGCAATCCTATCGCCTTGCTAGAGGAAAGTAAAGAAATCTATGTCTAAAAGACTTAGATATGTGCCCGGGTGTCCCCGCGGCTCTCGAGCGCGCTTTAGAGGACGAGAAGGCGAATTCCGTAGGATGCCGCGCCCGGCAAGGACGCCAACCCTCTCCGGACGAAGACAGTGTCCGACTCGAACGTCCAGATCTACGAGCGCATCCTCGACGCCTTCAACCGCGAAGGGGTCGGGGGCTCGATGCGCTACTTCGACGACGACGCGGAGGTCTACGACCCCGACGTCCCCGGCGGTCCCTACAGGGGACGGGACGCGGTCGCGGGCTTTCTCTCGCAGCTGATCGAGGGAGCGGATCGGGTCGAGGTGAAGGCCGCGCGCCTGCTTCCGGCCGGCGACCGGGTCGTCGGCCTCCTCCGCTCGCACTGGCGCCGGGGCGAGGCGGACCCGCAGATGGAGCTGACCGATGCGCACACGCTCACCTTCCGCGACGGAAAGGTCGTCTACTGGCGCGCCTACCTCGATCCGAAGGAGGCGCTGTCGGACGCCGGCCTCGACCCGGATCTGCTCGAGGAGGTCAGGCGCTCGACCTGAGGCGAGCGGCGGCCCACAGGCCGGCCGCCGTCGCGGGCACGGCCGCGGCCAGCCCTCGCAGCGCGGCGGGCCGAAGCTCGTCGCCCTTCGCGAGCGTCGC
>Ga0196962_10000285_pt1 | contig 23780 bp, 20 predicted proteins | sample S3v_20metaG_FD_183186 | JGI IMG/M metagenome (GOLD analysis project Ga0196962, IMG submission 183186) | Soil microbial communities from Anza Borrego desert, Southern California, United States - S3+v_20 | ecosystem: Environmental > Terrestrial > Soil > Desert | place: USA: California | collected...
GCTGCCGTTCCCGGCGGATGCGCGCCAAGCGTAGATCACGAGGACACCCACCGCCGGAACAAGGGCGTACGGCACAAGCGAGCGCCACAGCTCCTGCCTGCCTACGGGCGTCGTCGCGCGGGGCGGCTCATCCGAGGGTGTCGGGGCCAGCCGCACGGCGAAGACCCCCAATCCGATGAGCATGTATGCTAGCGGCCAGCCCACGTCGAGGATCGTACCCGTGACATAGAGGTCGTTCAGCGTCTGGTAACCGTAGATGCTGTCCAGTACCACGTAAAAGCCTAGGGCGAGCGCCAGCACGTACACGGCGCGTCGGAGGGCATGCTCACCGGGACGCAAAGCGAGTATTATCAGGCAGGCGATCAGCACTATGTCGGCCAGCGGGTAGGCTGCGGACACGCCCTTCGCCAGTACCGTCCCGGTCCCCTGCTGAATGACCGGCCCGAGCACGAAGTACTAGCTGAAGGTGAGGGCAGCGGTCATGATCATCAGGCCATCGAGCGCGATGCGGGCGCGGGACGCCACCGGAATCGGGCGGGCTGGAAGCAGCAGGATGCCCAACAGGAAGAAAGGGTACTCCATCAGATAGGCGACGTCGGCGATGGAGGGAAACGGAGGTATCTGCTGTAGCACCAGATCGTAAAATGTGAAGTACATCTGCCCGAAAACGTAGCTAAGGATGCCCATGCCGAGGAGGACGGGCGCTAGTTGCTGGCCTGTCATCGCCCCCGGTGGATGTCCGTTCGGGAGGTTCCCTGCCGCCACACCCATGCCAGAAGTCCACCGAAGCACAACGGTAGGACGAGCAGCGGACCGACGAATCCCGCCACGTTCACCACGATTGCCGAGATGCGGTTGCCAAACGGCTCGAAGAGCGTCCAGGCGAGGAGCAAGCCGTTGAACAGCAGGATTAGGGCAGCGGCACGCCGAAGACGGGGCGCCTCAGCGCCATTCTGTGGTGATCGACCATTACGTGTGGTGAGTGCTTTCATTTCGTTATTGGGACCATACCCTACCGTATGAGATTCATTACTAGCACTTCCTCGCTATCCCGCTACTTGAAAATCACATCTCTCCCACTCCCTGAGTTGGGGCGGGGGCTGCTCGCTCGTCCCCACTGGTAACGACCGTAGCTTAACCTCAGTGAGAGGCATCCTGCAACCTCCCCTTGAAAATCCAACACTGGCGAACTTCGTAGAGTGCCACACCGAGGAAGCTTGGTGAATGTGCCGTCAATGTCCATGAGGGAGAGGTTAGAGATGCTTGGCGGAAGCCTGCAGGTGGACTCGGAGCCGGGTAGGGAACCAAGGTCGAGATGAGGGTTCAGTTCGACGGGCGGCGCCCCTAGAGCAGCCTCCTCGGAGAGCAAGCAGGGCGCGTCAGCCGGCTTCATATCCCGAGTCGTCCAGCGCCGACGAACTTCGTAGAACCCCGAAAAACGGAAGTTCAACTTCGGAGAAGGCACCTTCTGCCCAGCTAGCGAGGTACGGCACGCGCTACTTCTACGTCCAGCAGACAGTGGTCTGCTGGAGGGCTAGCTCAGAGTTGTTCGCTCTAGGCGAAACTCAGAAGCCCCATGCCCCAGCACAGCGCTGAAACCGACCTCAGACCGTTTTGTGTTTTCGGACTTGTATGGAAACACCGTGCAATCCGAAGAGGTCGCCACTCTCTGAGATGACCTGCCCGGCAAGCTCGACCGCCGTACTCTCTTTGCTGCCGGTGCCGAGGAGAATGGCGAGCAACTCGGCGCTGGAAAGCGCCTCGGGGCCGTCCGATAACAGCCGCTCCCGCGGCCTGAGCTCGGGAGGGAGCTGCTTGATCGTGTATCTGCGAGATCCCACGGCGGTATTTTATCTTATACAGGTGCCGGCAGGTTGCCACCTGCGCACTCAGGCGTGACTTCTCCGGCCCCTTGCCGGTCGAGTGAACCTTGGTGGCAAAGCGTGGAGACCCGCCCTGCTCGACTTCGGACGACTTCGCGCTCCTTGATCTGCTTGGAAGGATCCGAACGAAGCCGGCCGGGCTCGAGTTCGTTCTCGAAAATGGGCCGAATTGTGTATTGTGCCTTGCTCGATCTGTGCGATCATAGAACTTTGTAAGTGCATGACCCGACGTGACTTTTAGGAGGGGGACGTTGGGCTGTGCACTATGTCGTTACTCTCGTGCGAGCAGGCCCGCTATGTATCCTGCTCCGTAAGTGAAGGCGGCACAGCGAGAGGAAGGGCGGGGGCGCAAAGTTTCTCAGCACTTCGCGCCATGCTTCCATCCGCTGGATCGCTTTCGATGGGAGGAGCGGAGCATCTGGGGTGGTGGATTCCCGCTTGCGCGGGAATGACAGCGATCCTGTATAAAGCCTTGCGCGCTGACCCTTCAGGGATGTGGGATTCCTGCGTTGGTCAGCATCCTGCGTGTCAAGGCGAGCGGCAGGCCGACGACGTTGGTGTAGTCGCCGCCGATCCACTCAACGAAAGATGCTGCCCGCCCCTGCACAGCGTATCCTCCTGCCTTACCTATACCCTCTCCGTAGCGGGCGTAGGACTCGACTTCGGCGGTGCCGAGGGATCGCATGCGAACCCTGGTCATGGCGTGCCGTGAGACGAGATCCTCCCCCCTTGTTACGGCGATTCCCGTGAAGACTTCGTGGGCGCGTCCTTGCAGCAGGTCGATGAATCGCTGGACTTCTTGTTCGTTTCTGGCCTGTCCGAGGATGCGGTCGTGCGTTGGAAGGTCGGGCAGGTAGACGATCGTATCGGCCGCGAGCACGACGGTGTCGGGGTCTGTCGCGACGGCGAGCGCTTTGCCCTCCGCGTTGGCCCTGACGGTCTTTATGGGGTCTTCGAAGACGACCTCGGGGAAGCCGCTCTTATGAGCCTCGAACTCGTAGCCTGCCGTGCGGAGCAGATCAACCCGCCTGGCCGACTCCGAGGCGAGCACGAGGCGCGATGCTTTCAAGGGCCGAAGAAGAGGCCTAGCTCCCGCTCTGCGCTCTGTGGTGAGTCCGAGCCGTGCACGAGGTTATCCGGCATGCTTAGGGCCAGGTCGCCCCGGATCGTACCGGGCGCCGCGTCGGCGGGGTTCGTGGCCCCCATAAGGGCCCTCATGGCCTTTATCGCGCCTTCGCCACTTATCCTCATGGCGACGACCGGTGTCGCGGTGATGAACTCGACCAGTTCATCGAAGAAAGGCTTCTCGCGGTGCTCGGCGTAGTGTTCTTCGGCAAGATCGATGCCCACGTCCATCAGCTTCATGTCGGCGATGTCGAGGCCTCTGGCTTCTATGCGGCCGACGATCTCACCGACGAGCCTGCGGCGCACGCCGTCGCCCTTGATCAGTACCAGCGTCTGTTCCAATTCTCTACTCCTTATCTGAGGATTGTCTTGCCGCTGCGCTGGTCGGTGCCGCAGTAAGGGCACATCCCCCACTCCATGTTCAGTGGTTTTTCGCAGTTTACGCAAGACTTCTTGAGTTCCCAGGTGCACGAAGGGCAGATCAGGTAGTCCTTTTCGACCAGGTTGCGGCAGTTGGGGCACAGAAGGACGCTGTTCGTCAGTTCGCGCTCCAGCACCGCCAGCTCCAGCTCGCGTTCGCGGGACTCTTCGAGGTATTCGGGCGGACGTATGATGAGGTAGACCAGGGTGCCGACGTAGGGAAAGATGAAGGCGATAAAGCCCCATAGCACGCTCATGGCCCCGCGCCTGGAGGCGTCGGCGTAGGTCCAGTACACGAGAGAGACCCACAGCACGATGAAAAGAAGGAGCACGAGCTGGCCCGAGATCCTCAGGATCGGGCTCTCCAGAAAGTCGGAGATGATCTGGAATGGGTCGGGGTCCTGCTGGAATGCGAGGGAGAATCTCATCCGATAAACCTTACCATCACTAGGTAGCCGGCCACAAAAGATACCACGGCGACCACCAATAGCAGGCCGATAAGCTGCCAGGCGCCCTTATGCTTCACGCAACCACCGCAGTACCGGAGCCGCCGTGGAGAGGGACCCTGTGACGAGGACCACCCCGGCGGCGTCTCTTACAGCCTCCACGGCCACGCCGAGGGCCTCTACAGGATGCTCTACTACCCTGGCCCTGCTCTCGAGGTGAGGGTACTCGAGGTCCGCGGGGTCGGCGGCCCTCTCGCTCTGAGGACGCGTCAGCACGATATAGTCGGCTTCACCTTCCAACCCGGCAAGCATACTCCCGGCGTCCTTCTCTCGCAAGACACCGAAGACGACGCCCAAGGGACGCTTGCCGTACACGGCGCGCATCCCGGCGAGCGCCGCCGAGAGCCCGGCCGTGTTGTGACCGCCGTCGACCACCACGGGAACACCCTCGACTTGGTGTATCTCGAACCGTCCGGGAAGCGCCTCTCTGACGGCCCGCGCGACCTTCTGCTCGACCCCTGCGGGGAGGCTCCTCTCGAGCAACGACTCGGCCACCGAGATCCCCAGTCGCACGTCGTCCGCCTCGTACGGCGCGAGGCCCGGAAACGGGGCATCTTCGCCAGGCTGGCCGGGCAGAACCAACTTCCCCCCGACCCGGCGGCAGGCGCTGTGGGCGAGGTCGACGATCCGGCTTTCGTCCGTACCGAGAAACAGGGTCGCACCGGGCTTCAGGCTGGCAAGCTTCTCTTCGGCTATCTCCTCGACCGTCTCACCCAGGTACTCGGTGTGGTCGATGGAGACATTGGTGAGCACCACGGAGTCGAGCCTGGCGGCAGAGGTGGCGTCGTGACGGGCGCCGAGGCCGGCCTCGAGGACGGCCCAAGACAGCCCCGCCGCCGCGAACATCCCCAGGGCGCCGGCGGTAAGGAGCTCGAACTGCGAAGCGGGGATTTTGCTTCTGTCCGCGAGCTCGATGGTCTCTCCCATGGCGGTTGAGAAGACCCCTTCCGAGACCTGGGCGCCGCGGAGTACGACTCTTTCGGTGTAGGAGAGGACGTGCGGAGAGAGGTAGGCGCCCGACGGATACCCCATCTCCTCCAACGCCGCAGCGAGGGCGACGGCCGTCGTGCCCTTGCCGTTCGTGCCGACGACCTGCACCAGGCCGGGCACATGGCTTTCAGGATTACCCATAGCTTTGAGGAGGGCTTCTATCCGCTCCAAACCGAGGGTGACGTGACGGCGCCGGTCCAACTCGTCACAGACTTGGGCGAAAGTAGTCATGGTAGGGATGGCCGGCTCCTACAGGTACTCGTCGAGACGGCGAGAGAGCGTCTCGAGCATCCTGGAGTTGACGTCCAGCTTCTCGCGCTCGCCGGCGACGATCTTCTCCGGCGCGTTGTCTACGAACTTCTCGTTGGCGAGCTTGCTCTGTGAGCGCGCCACTTCCTGCTCGGCACGGGAGATCTCCCGCCTCAGGCGCTCGATCTCGCCGCGGCGCATCTCGTCGGAGAGGAGGATCTCCACGACCACATCCCCCGCCGGCAACGACGCCCGGCTCGCACCGTCTCCTGCCTCCACAGGCCTCACCCCGGCCAGCGCGGCGAAGACGCCCTCCTCGATGCCCTGCGGCACGAGTCCTTCGAGTTCGCCGTCGACCTTCGACTCGGCCCTGAACGAGCGCACCGCCGAGACTGCCCTCTTGGTTCGGTCGAGCAGGCGGTCCGCCTCCTCGTCTCGGCGCACGGGGTCGGGTTCGGGGAAGCTCTGAGTCGCGAGAAGTGCGTGTTCTCCCATTTTGCTCGCCATCTCTTCCGTCGCGAAGGGCATGACGGGGTGCAGGAGCTTGAGGATACCGTGGAAGACCTCGCGCAGGATGCGCGGTGTCGCGCTCGAGGGGGCTGCCTTCGCTATCTCGATGTACCAGTCGGCGAACTGGTTCCAGGCGAAAGAGTAGATCCGGCGCATCGCCTCCGAGAACTCGCACTCCTCCAGAAAGGCGTCGTACTCCCCGATAGTGCGGTCGAACTCGGAGAGGATCCAACGGTCAGAAACCGAGAGCTCTCCGGCATCTTCGCCCTCCGGGTAGGCAAGTACGAAACGCGTGGCGTTCCACAGCTTGGTGACGAAGGCCCGACCCATCTCGGCACGCTCGTAGGAATAGGCGAAGTCCTGAGTCGAGGACTGGTAGAGCAGTCCGAAGCGCACGGCGTCCGTGCCGTAGCGGTCGAAGAGGTCGAGCGGGTTTATGGTGTTGCCCTTCGACTTACTCATCTTCGTGCCATCCTCGGCCAGGACGATGGAGTGGACGTTGACCTTCCCGAAAGGCACCCCGTTCCTGAAGCGCAGGCCCATCATGATCATACGCGCCACCCAGAGGTACATGATCTCGCGCGCCGTCGAGAGGAGACTCGTCGGGTAGAAGTACGCCAACTCTTCTGTCTCCTCGGGCCAACCGAGCGTCGCTAAAGGCCAAAGACCGCTGCTGAACCACGTATCCAGGATGTCCGGGTCCTGCTCGAAGCCCTCGCCCGGCGACTCTTTGGAGGCCACGACTTCCCCTTCAGGGCCATACCAGACGGGGATGCGGTGCCCCCACCAGAGCTGTCGTGAGACGTTCCAGTCGTGGATGTTTTCGAGCCACCGGATCGTCTCGCGGCGCCAGGAATCGGGGTAGACGGTGATCTCCTTGTTCTTCAAAGCCTCTATGGCGGGCTCTGCGAGCTCCTTCATCGAGATCCACCACTGCTCGGAGAGCCACGGCTCTATCACCGCCCCGCACCTGTCGCAGTGCCCGACCCTGTGCGGATACTCCCGTACCTCGCCAAGCAGACCCTCCTCGCTCAGGCGAGCGACGACGGCTTTCCTCGCATCCTCGCGGCTCATCCCCTCGAACGGGCCGCCGTACGCGTTGATCGTGCCGTCGGGTTCGAGTACGTTGACGGGCTCGAGGCGTAACCGCTTGCCGATCTCGAAGTCGTTCGGGTCGTGGGCCGGCGTTACCTTGAGGACTCCGGTACCGAAGGAGGCGTCTACGTAGTCGTCGGCGAAGACCTCTATCTCGCGCTCGACGAACGGTACCTTCACCGTGCGTCCGACGAGCTCCGTGTAGCGTTCGTCGTCCGGGTTGACGACGAGGGCGACGTCGCCGAGCATCGTCTCCGGCCGCGTGGAGAAGACCTGGGCGTAGCCTCTCCCGTCGGGACCGGGGCCCTTATCGTCAACGAAGGGGTATCGCAGGCCGTAGAGCTTGCCCTCCACCTCCTCGTAGTTGACCTCCAGGTCGCTTATCGCGGAGCGATCGTGCGGACACCAGTTCGTAATACGGTTCTCGCGGTATATGAGCCCGGAATCGAACAGGTCGACGAACGCCGTGAGAACGGCGTCTACGTATTGCTCGTCCATGGTGTAGGCAAGTTTTCGCCAGTCGACCGACGCCCCCAGGCGCTTTAGTTGCCCGAGTATCTGTGAGCGAGCCTCGTCGGCGAAAACCCGGCAACGCTCGACGAACTCCTCACGTCCGATGTCCCAGCGGGTCTTGCCCTCCTCGCGCATGATCTTGCGCTCTACGACGTTGTGGAGGCCGATGGAGGCGTGGTCCACGCCGGGTAGCCACAGGGCTTCGTAGCCCTTCATCCGCGCGCGCCGGATCAGGGTGTCCTGGATGGAGCCGTTGAGGGCATGACCCATGTGCAGGGCGCCCGTCACGTTGGGCGGCGGCAAGACGATGCAATAGGGCTCCTTGTCGGGGTTCGGGTCTGCCTCGAACGCCCCGCGGCGCTCCCATTCTTCGTACCAGCGGCCCTCGACGGCGCGGTGGTCGTAGGTTTTCGGTATCTGCTGGCTCAAAGGGAAACTGGGAGCGACCTAAGCGGACTCTTCTTCGTCGTAGGAGTACTTCTGGGAACCGGTTACCAGTGACGGCTGAACACCGTCCTTTACAGTATCTACGTCGACGACGCACTTGTTCACATCCGAGCGGCTCGGAAGCTCGTACATCGTGGGCAGAAGGGCCGACTCGAGGATGCTCCTGAGACCGCGGGCCCCCGTCCCCCGCTCGAGCGCGAGCTCGGCTATGGCGCCGAGGGCATCGTCCGTGAAGGTCAGGTCCACCTTGTCGTAGCGGAAGAACTGCCTGTACTGCCTCACCAGGGCGTTCTTCGGCTCGGTGAGGATGCGCACGAGGTCGGCCTCCTCCAGGCTGCGCAGGGTGGAGATCACCGGCAGACGTCCCACGAACTCGGGTATTAGCCCGTACTTCAGGAGGTCCTCGGGGAGCGCGAACTGCAAGATGGAGTCTTCTTCCTGCTTGAGGCGGGAGTCTATGTCGCTGCCGAAGCCTATGCTCTTCTTGCCGATGCGCTGGCGGATGATCTCCTCGAGTCCCCCGAACGCGCCACCGCAGATGAACAGGACGTTCTTGGTGTCTATCTGGAGGAAGTCCTGGTGCGGGTGCTTGCGCCCTCCCTGCGGTGGAACGCTCGCGACCGTGCCTTCGAGGATCTTGAGGAGGGCTTGCTGCACGCCTTCGCCGGAGACGTCGCGCGTGATCGAAGGGTTGTCCGCCTTGCGGGCTACCTTATCGATCTCATCGATGTAGATGATGCCCGTCTCGGCCTTCTTCACGTCGAAGTCGGCGGCCTGGATGAGCTTGAGGAGGATGTTCTCAACGTCCTCGCCGACGTAGCCTGCCTCGGTAAGGGCCGTTGCGTCGGCTATGGCGAAGGGGACGTTGAGGATCCTGGCCAGCGTCTGGGCGAGGAGCGTCTTGCCCGAGCCGGTCGGTCCCACGAGCAGGATGTTGGACTTCTGCAGCTCGGTGCCGTCCGTGGCCTCGGCGCCCATCTGGATGCGCTTGTAGTGGTTGTAGACGGCGACGGCCAGGACCTTCTTGGCGTCCTCCTGGCCGATCACGTACTCGTTGAGGATGCGGTTTATCTCCCTGGGCTTGGGGAGGTCGTCGTCCTTGAGGACCTCGGGCCCCGAGAACTCTTCGTCGATGATCTCGTTGCACAGCTCGATGCACTCGTCGCAGATGTAGACGCCGGGGCCCGCGATGAGCTTTCTGACCTGGCGCTGGCTCTTTCCGCAGAAGGAGCACTGCAACTGATCCGACGGATCCCTCATGCCTCTACGTCCTCCCCGACATCTCTACCCGATGGCCCCAGGAACCTCTAGTGGTTCCTGACGATGTTGTCGATAACGCCGTACTCGATCCCCTCTTCGGGACCCATTATGTAGTCGCGGTCGGTGTCGCGCTCTATCCTCTCGTAGTCCTGGCCGGTGTTCTCGGCGAGGATCTCGTTCAGGCGGCGCTTGGTCATGATGAGCTCTTTGGCGTGAATCTCCACGTCGGAGGCCTGTCCGGCCAGCCCGCCGACGCTCGGCTGGTGCAGGAGTATGCGCGTGTTCGGCAGGGCGTTCCTCTTGCCCTTGGCCCCGGCGGCGAGCAGGAAGGCCCCCATCGAAGCGGCCATGCCGAGGGCGGTCGTGGAGATGTCCGGCTTGACGAACTGCATGGTGTCGTAGATCGCAAGCCCCGCCGTTACGCTGCCGCCCGGGGAGTTGATGTAGAGGTTGATGTCCTGCTCGGGGTCCTCGCTCTCCAGGTGCAAGAGCTGAGCCATTATGGCGTTGGCCACCTGGTCATCCACGGGGGTCCCCAGGAAGATGATGCGGTCCTTCAGGAGCCGCGAGTAGATGTCCATGGCCCGCTCCCCGCGCGGGCTCTGCTCTATAACGTAGGGGATGACGTTGTCTATGCTCATTGCTGTTCCTCTCGTTCTTCGCTCTCCGTCGCACCGGCCCTGGCCTCTACCGATTCTTCTTCGCCAGCCGTTTCTTCCTCAGTCTCCTCCTCAGAGATAGGGACGGGCACCGCGTTCTCGACCAGGAAATCCAGCGCCTTCTGGCGTGAGATCTCCTCTTCGAGCAACGCGTAAGTCCCGTTGTCGCGGAGGGTTTTGGCGATCTCCTCGGTGCTTGTTTCGGAGCCTTCGGCGAGGTGGCCGATCTCGTGCATTATCTCGTCCTCGTCCGCGACTATTCCTTCCGCCGTGGCGACCGCGTCGAGCACGAGCTCTTTCCTTACGGTGTCCTCGGCGTCCGGCATGACACGCTCCTCGAAGGCGGCGTGGTCCGTGCCCGCGAGCTCGTAGTACTGTTCGGGGTCCATACCCTGTGACCTCAGACTCCGCTCGAAGCTCTCGACCATCTCGTGAGCCTTCTCGTGCGCCATGACATCGGGGACCTCTACCTCACCGCCTTCGGCGACGACCTCGAGCACGCGCGCGCGAAACTCGCCTTCCGCCCGCTGCTCCGCGGTGGCCTCCAGCTCCTCCCTTACGGCGACGCGCAGCTCTTCCAGGTTCTCGAACTCGCTCGCCTCCTTGACGAACTCGTCGTCGAGAGGCGGCAGGTCGCGCTCTTTGATCTCCTTGGCGTGCACGTTGAAGAGCACAGACTGGCCCCTGAGCGTCTCCTCGTCGTAATCCATGGGGAAGGTGACGCCGAACCGCTTGCGCTCGTTCGCGTTCATACCGACGATGTTCTCCTCGAAGTCCGGCAGAAGCTCGCCGCCCCCGATCTCGAGCAAATAATCCTCGGCCTCAGCACCCTCCAGCGGCCCTCCGGCCAGCTTCTCGCCTTTGAAGTCCAGGATCACGAAGTCTCCTTCCTGGACCGGCCGACCCTCGACGGCGGCCAGGGTGGCGAACTGGGCCCGCATCTCCTCGATCCTGTCCTCGACGTCTTCGTCGGAGATCTCCACCTCGCGCCGTGGAACTTCGACGCCCTTGTAGTCTCCGAGTACGGCCTCGGGCCGCACCTCCACGGTGGCCGAGAACTTGAAGCCCTCCTCCTCGTCCAGGGGGTCGTCGAAGTGGATCTCCGGCCGGTCTATGGGGCGTACGTCGGTCTCGACGACGGCCTGCGAGTACCAGCCTGGGAGTTGCTCCTGGAGGGCCTCCATGTAGATGAAGTCACGCCCGAGCCGGTTCTCGATCACCCGCCGCGGCGCCTTGCCAGGGCGGAAACCGGGGACCCTGACCTGCTGGCCGAGTTCCCTGATCTTCGCCTCGACACCCCGCCTGACCGTCTCCGGGGTCACCTCGACGTCGAGCCTGACCTTGTTCTCCTCGAGTTTCGTTACGTTAGCCGTCATACCCTCCAGTTCCTCTTGTGCGGCCCGACGCGGGCGGCGATGTGCGAGAGGCGGGATTTGAACCCGCACGCCGTGAGGCACTAGATCCTAAATCTAGCGTGTCTACCATTCCACCACTCTCGCTCACCGTAGGACCTGCGCCGGATTATAGCAGCCACCCAATCGCTTCCCGCCCGCATTTCGCCCCTTTACGCTACAGGCGCAAGCGTTGCGGTCAGCTGAAAGCTGATCGCGCATGTCAGCACGCGCCCTGTCGGGCGCTTGTCAGCATTTCAGCACGCTCGAGCCTTCGGCTTTCGCTTGTCAGCAAGGACTTACACCTGCGAAAGATGAAGTGCTGACAAGCCTGCGAAGCAGGCGTGCTGACTCGCTGAAGTGCTTTACTGGCGGAACTCGTCGAGGATAGCGTAGTTGGCGTCCTCGTCTGGTATAAGGACTTGCTCTCCGTTGGGGAGGGTCTCCGGGATGCCGTTGAGTTGCTGGGAGGTCATCTCGGCATGTCTACCCTTGCGGATGAGGACCTGGCCGAGGGTTATTGCTCCGTCGAGATCCAGGTCGGTCTGGATGTTCTCGTTCATGACCGCCATGATCTCGGGCAGGGTCTTGACGGTGTGCCACCTCAGGGCTTCGCTGCGGAGGGCTCCCACGAGCTCCCGCTGGCGCTGCATGCGGTCGAGGTCGGCACCGGGGGTGCCTCTGTACCTGGCGAAGATCAGGGCTTTGTGGCCGTTGAGCCGCTGCACGTCTTCGCCCATGCGCCACTTCTCGGGGAACTGGCCGTCTCCTACATCGACCCTGACCCCGCCCATCGCGTCGATGACCCTCTCGAAACCCTCGAAATCCACGACGGCGTAATGGTCTACGGGTACGCCCGAGTAGTTCTCCAGCGCGTCGATCGTCTCGTTTACGCCGCCGTAGTTGTAGGCGGCGTTAATCTTGCCCCATTCTCCCGGCTGTACTTCGACGAGGAGATCCCGCGGTATAGAGAGCAGCTTGACGTTTCCCGTCTTCGGCACCACCTGCACGAGCATGATGGTATCCGTGCGACTGCCCATCTCCTGGCTGTCGGGCCTCGTGTCCACGCCGAGAACGAGCACGTTGAGCGGTCCGCTGGCGAATACTGGTCTCCCACCGAACATCCTCTCGACCCAGTCACTAGGGGAGGCCTCGACCTTGCCAGGATCGGGCGAAGACGCACTGGTGAGCCTCTGGATCGAGACCGGGCCGGCGACGAACTCGATGCCCACGAAGAGGGCGATGAGCACGAAGGGCAACGCCCAAATCCTCCAACCGGACCGGCGCGTGCCTTGACGTGCCCTGGTGTAAGCCTGGAACTCCCTCATCCACAGGGAGTCTAGCACGCTCCGGCCTTCGGCCTCCGCTCGTCAGCTAGTCAGCACGCCTGCTTCGCAGGCTTGTCAGCATTTCAGCCAGTCGTTCCAGTGCGTCGCCACCTGCGTCGAACCTGACCGTCCCGAGCAGCGGTTCCTCGTGCGCGGCAGGGCGACGCTGGAAAGGCACTAGCTGAAGTGCTGACAAGCGAGGGCCTGCAAAGGCCCGAAGCGTGCTGACTAGCTGACATGCTGACCTACACTCCGCTGAATGCGGAGAAGCCTCCGTCTACGGGCACGACGATCCCGTTAACGAAGGCGGAGGCCGGGCTGCAGAGCCAGATCAGGGTCCCTGCCAACTCGTGGGGTTCACCGAAGCGCCCCGCAGGGGTGTGCTCTATGATGGTCTGTCCCCTCTTTGAGGGACTACCGTCCTCGTCGAGCAACAGGTTCCTGTTCTGCTCCCCTATGAAGAAGCCTGGGGCTATGGCGTTGACCCTGAGGCCAGGGCCGTAGCTGCGCGCGAGCTCTACGGCGAGCCAGCGGGTGAGGTTGTCGACGGCGGCCTTGGCGGCCGAGTAACCGACCACGTTGGTCAGGGTCTTGGAAGCGGCCATGGAAGAGATGTTCACGATACAGCCCTCGGGTTCCCCGGTGCCTTCGACCATGGCAGCCCCGAAGATCTGGCAGGGGAGCAGGGTTCCCAGGAAGTTGAGGTCCATCACCTGCCGCAGGGCCTTCTCAGGCAACTCGAAGACACCGACTTTGTCGCTGAGCGTGGCCCCGGGTACGTTCCCGCCGGCGGCGTTTACGAGTATATCCACCCGGCCCCAGCGCTCGAGCAGGGCGTCCCTGGCGCTTCTGAGCTGGCCGGTATCGAGCACGTCGGCGGGTATGGGGAGCGACTGCCCACCGGCCACTTCTATCTCTTGCGCCACCCGGTTGGCCCTCTCCTCGCGACGGCCGAGCACTGCCACCCTGGCGCCACTCTGTGCAAGGGAGCGGGCCATCTCGGAGCCGAGTACACCTGTCGCGCCGGTGACGACGGCGACCTTCCCCGCGAGGGAGAAGAGATCCTGCACCTGTTCCACCTTTCTCCTCCTTACGCCCTACCCACGGGCTCTCTTTGGAACCCGTAGGCCCTCTTGGCGAGCCCGCAGGCGAATTCGCGCGCCATGTCAGGTGCTTCTTCTTCGTCGACGACGCCGGTCAGGACCATGCCTGCCAACCAGTCGCTACTTGTGCGCCTCCACACGTCGTGGCGGGAGGGAATGCTGGCGAACGCGCGGGTGTCGTCGTTGAAGCCCGCCGTATTGTAGAGTCCTGCCGTCTCCACTACCGCGTCGAGGTAGCGCCGCATGCCGAGCGGGCTGTCGAAGAACCACCACGGCGCCCCGAGGAGCAGGGCCGGATAGTGCCCGGCGAGCGGCGCCAGCTCCCTGGAGTACGCGGCCTCGTCGAGGCCGAATACTACGAGCCGGAAGCGCGGGTCGTTCCCCCACTCGTCGAGGAGGGCCTGCAGGCCCCGCGTCCAGTCGGCCGCTATGGGAATGTCAGCCCCGGCGTCAGGACCGAAACGCCTGTGCACGACCCTGTTGTGGTTGCGGAGACTGCCCGCGTGTAACTGCATCACCAGCCCGTCCTCGACGCTCATCGCGGCCATCTCGACGAGGGCGTTGGCCGTGAACCTGGCGACGTCCTCACAGCTGGACTCTCCCGAGCGTGCACGGGCGAAGATATCCTCCGCTTCTGTCTCTGAGAGACGCTCGGTGTGCGGGGTGGTCGCGCTGTGGTCCGTTGCGACCGCCCCCATCTCCTTGAAGTAGGACCGCCGCTCCTGAAGGGCCTCCAAAAAGGAGCGGTAGTCGACGATGTCGATGCCGGAGGCCTGGGAGAGGAGGTCTATGTTCTCTCGCCAGCCCGGTGTAGAGATGTCTGTCACGGCGTCGGGCCTGAAAGTTGGCCTCACCCTGCCGCCCCAACCCTCGGCGCGCAACGCCTGATGATGCTCCAGCGTGTCAGTGGCGGCGTCCGTCGTGCACAGGATCTCTACGCCGAACTTTTCGAAGAGGGCGCGCGGCGCGTACTCGGGACTGGCCAGCTTTTCCTGGAGATGGTCGTAGATGTTCTGCGCGTTCTCTGCCGACGGTCTCTCGGTGACGCCGAAGACGCCTGTGAGCTCGGCGGAGAGCCAGAGGCCGGTCGGAGTAGCGCGGAAGAGGTGGAAGTTCTCGCAGAAGCGCTGCCAGACGTGCCTGTGGTCCGTCTCGACGGGGGTGCCGTCGACCGTGGGAACACCCAGGTCTTCCATCGGGACTCCCTGGCTGTAGAGCATCCTGAAGACGTAGTGGTCGGGAATGATGAACAGTTCGGCCGGCGTACCGAGGGTGGCGTCCGGGTCCGCGAGCAGCGCCGGGGGCACGTGGCCGTGCGGCCCGACTATCGGGAGACCCTCGACTTCTTTGTAGAGGCTCCTGGCCAACGTACGCCGGGCCGGGTTCGGGTCGAAGAGCCTGTCGGGGTCGAGCGTCCAGGGCTTGCTCATTGGCCTCCTCCGTTCGCAAAGGGCTCGAGGTGTCGCAAGAAATGCTTTTCGAGACCGCCGGCGTAGTTTTCGGGATGCTCGCGCAGCAGCCCCAGGAGATGGTCGCGGAAGTGTGCCTCCTTGAGCACCGACCCGAAGGTAACGTGCAGGATCTGACGCTCGTCGAAGCGTTCGAGCAGAGCGGGAAGCTCCTCATCCGGCACGGCCTCTGGCTTGGCGGCCTGCTCCAGACTCGCGCAGACGTGGTAGCTCGCCCTGTCCTCCTCGTAGCGCGCGCGGGAGAGTTCGTAGATCTCGCGGAACAGGCCGGGGTCGAGCGCTGCAGCGGTGCGCAGGGCCTCCAGGTAGCTCGTGCCCGCCGTCTTGAGGTGGGCGAGTCCCCTGGTCTGCCTTGCGAAGGCTGGGTAGACGGAGAATTTGTCCGAGCCGGAGTGCAGGCTAAGCTTGTACGGCCCGTCGGGCGAGACGGTGCGGGAGATGGCGGCGTGGACCTCGATGTCCTCCTCGAATTCCGCGACGTCGCCTATGTAGTCTACGCCCTTCTCGAAGCGTCCGACGTAGCGAGGGGCCAGGCTCACCCACCTGACCCCGAGACGCTGAAGCTCCGTAGCGATGTAGACGTGCTGGGCGTGGGTCGTGGGGCTCTCTGTCTCGTCCACGGATACCTCGACCTCGAAGTCCCCCTCCCCCATCGCAACCTGGAGGTGGCGGTGGAGACGCGCCACGTGGGCCACGGCGGCCCCGTACTTGACGGCCGCTCGTACCAGGGAGGCATCGTCTAAGGGGACCCCGTGCCCTTCGACTTCGAATGTTTCGCCGAGATAGCGCCTCCTCAGATCGCCCGGAGCATCTTCGAGATCCTGCCACGGCAGGTTGTCCAAAGCTGCACGCAGGTCCGAGGCGCTGGCGGCTTCAGCCCCGTCCTCGACGTACTCGCCGGGATCGAAAGTGAAGAAGGTGTAACCTGCGGAGACGCAGGCGTCCACATCTTCGGCGGTCTTGAGGTGGTCGGCGTCGGCCCCGAAGCCCTCCTGCCAGCCTTCGGCGAAGACGCCCCAGGTTGCGTCGTCGAGGACTTGCCGGGGGCTCCTGCCCGTACGCTCCATCTCTCTTATGGACTGCTGGGCGAAGATGGGCGCGAGCCCTCCTCCGGCGGCGCGCAGGGCCCTGACGTGGCCGGGGGTGGCGGGGCCAAGCCTGTCGCCGAAGCCCGCAGAGGTACGCGTGCCGAGCGGCCGCGGGCGCAACCACGGGAGCAGGCCGCGCAGGACATCCAGGTTCGCAGCGTTCGTCGGGCCGAGCACGAGCGTACGATCGCCGACAGCGCTGCTCTCCCCTTCGAAGTCGGAGAACACCCGAGATCCCCCAGGGACAAGGACGGCAATCTTTCGGTCCTCTTCGACCAGGCCGACTTCCATGCCCTCGACGGAGACGGCCGAGTTTGGGCGTACGCCGAGGCCGTTCAGGGCGAGCAGCGCGGTGGGCGTGTTCCCGGTCAGGCCCATTCGATGCCCTGACTGCGGAGGAGCTCCTTGAAGGCTCCGGTGGCTTTGCGAAACAACTCTGGGCCGCTGAAACCCGAGTAGGTTCCCGCGGATGCCAGATGCGGTTCCAGCGAGAAAAAACCGTCGAAGCCGGAGCGACGTAGCGCAGAGAGGGTCTCGGGCCACTGCCCGTCCCCCTCACCCGCCGGAACGACCGTGTCCGAGCCGGAGAGGGCATCCTTTACGTGCACGTACTCGATATAGGGCCGCAACGATGCGTATCCTTCTTTGTACGGGCTGATGCCACACTGCACGAAGTTGGCGGCATCCCACGCGGCCCGTAGGGCGGGCGAGCCTACACCAGCGAGTATGTCCAGGCAACGGCTCGGGATGTCGCCGTAGATCTCCTTTTCGTTCTCGTGCAGGAGCGTGACCCCGGAATCCTCCGCCTCGCCGGCCATGATCCCCAACCGGTCGATCACTTCTTCCCGATATTGCTCAGGCTCCTCACCTTCGGGAATAAAGAACGAAAAGATGCGAATGTAAGGCGCACCCATGACGTCGGCGGCGTACAGCGCGCGCCTGAAACGCTCCAGGTGCGGCCCGAACGGGTTTGTCACGGGGACTTTACCGATCGGCGAGCCGATGGAAGATATCCTGATACCGCGCTGTGCGGTCGAGGACTTTACCCTCTCCAGTTCATCATCGGTCAGGTCGAGCACGTTGGTGTTCCATACGCTGCGCAACTCCATGTAGCCCATGGACTCCTGCGCGAGTGTCTCCAGTTGCTCCTCCAGATCGGCGGAGATCTCATCTGCGAAACCCGTCAAGGTCCACACGTGTCATAACCCCTTTCGTGGGAGCGGTTCCCTCGCGGTCCGCCCCGGCTCGATCTATTCCTCGATACGTACGGGCCCGCCGGTACGGGCAGACTCGTAGATCCCCTGTACTACGGCGAGCGGCCGGCGTCCTTCCTGGAGGTTTACCAGCGGCTCGCGGTCCTCTCTTATGGCCTCGATGAAGTCGTGTATCTGGTCGCGATGCGCCATGGAGAGGCTGCCAGGGTCTGCACCGGCGCCGGGTCCGGATGGCGCATCGTCGTAGGGCTGCATGACCAGTTCGGCCTGGTTTTCACCTCCGCCCGCGCCGTAGGCATCTCCCTCCTGTCCCTCGCGGGCGGCGTGGAAGTAGGTCAGTTCATCGTCGTCGATAATGGCCGATCCCCGATCGCCGTGCACGGCTATCCTGGTGGTTAGTCCCGGATATGCCGCCGTCGTCGCCACTATGGTGCCGAAGGCGCCGTTCGCGAATTTCACGATGGCTACCGCCGTGTCTTCGACCTCTATCCTCTCGTGGGCGATAAGCCCCGTGTAGGCGGTAACTTCGACTACCCGGCCCATCAACCACTGCAGGAGGTCGATGCTATGTATGGCCTGGTTGATCAAGACTCCCCCGCCATCCAACTCCCAGGTTCCTCGCCAGCCGCCCGAGTCGTAGTAAGACTGCGACCTCCACCACCGCACGTCGGCGGATCCCGAGGTCAGGCGGCCGAACTCTCCTCTGGCGAGCGCCTCGTGAACGGCCTGCGTGGCAGCGTCGAAGCGGTGCTGGCTTACGACGGCGACCCTCCCGCCCGTGGCACCCTGTACCTCGATCAGGCGGTCCGCCGCCTCTAGCGTCACGTCGACGGGCTTCTCGATGACGACGTGCTTGCCGGCCTCGAGCGCCGTTATGGCACCATCGGCGTGCATGCCACTGGGGGTGCAGACGCACACGGCGTCGAGATCCACACCCGCCAACATCTCTTCGAGGCTAGCGTAATGCGCGCACCCGTACTCACCCGCCAGCTCCTCGGCTCGTTCGGGGACGACATCCGCCACTGCCACGAGCTCCGCGCTCTTTAGGCCGGCTATGGACTTCGCGTGGTGCGGACCGATCACGCCGCATCCCAATATACCGAAACGCAGTTCTTCGGAGCTCATGTATCTTCTCCCCCTGTGTTCGTTCCAGACGATCGATATGTGCGGCAAGCTCTGGCGGACGATGAGCTCGGGCCTGAGCAAGATTTCGCTCCCCCGCAGCCACCCATACTATCGAGGAGCATCCTGGCAGGTCTCGCGACGATGGCGTACTTGGGCACGCTGAAGGTGGTTAACGCAGGCGAGAGAAGACCGGCGACCGTTCCGTCGTCACACCGACCCACCGCGATGTCGTCAGGAACATTCAAACCCTACCCGGCACTGACCCTCAACGCTTGGACGGCGATGTTGTGCCTGTTCACCCTCTCCCGAGAACCGACCCCGCTCTTTGGCGCTAACGCGCACGGTATCATAGCTCCTTGCACGTGTCAGCGGGAGTAGAGGGAGGAAGACGTGGAAGCGCGTGGCGGACCCAGGATAGCGTTTGTGGGTGGGGGGAGCTACCAGTGGGGGCCCAAGATCATCCAGGACGTCGCATTGAACGAGGAGTTGCGCGGGGGCACTCTGGTCCTGCACGACGTAAACGGTGAAGCGCTCCAGGACATGTACGAGTGGGGAACGAGGGCCCTGGATGTGGCGAAGGCGGATCTGCAGTTGGAGAAGACGCAGCGGCTGGAAGAGGCCCTCAGCGGTGCGAACTTCGTGGTCTTGAGCATCTCGACCGGGGGACTCGATGCTACGGCGCTCGACCTGGAGATCCCCGCCCGCTACGGGGTGGTGCAGAGCGTCGGCGACACCGTAGGTCCGGGTGGTCTCTTCCGCGGCCTACGGAACATCCCTGTGGTCGTGGAGATCGCCCGCTCTATGGAGGAGTATTGCCCCCATGCCGTACTGCTGAACCTCACCAACCCGCTAACGGTACTCACCAGGGCCGTCACGAAAGCAACATCCATCAAGGCCATCGGTCTCTGCCACGAACTCTTCAGCACCCTCGGCATGCTCTCCAAAATGTTCCACGCTCCCGAGGAGGGCATCAACGTCAGGGTGGCAGGGGTCAACCACTTTATCTGGGTCACCGGCGTCTCGGTGCACGGTCGCGACGTCACTGGCGAGGCGTTCCGCAGGATCTCCGGCGGCGAGGCGCGTGAGATCTCACTCTCCGATGATGCCGATGACACCGACCCGTTTACGAACACGTGGGGTTTCCGCACCGAATTGTGCCGGCTCTACGGCTATCTGCCTGCGGCTGGCGACCGGCACGTGTGCGAGTTCCTCCCTGGTTACCTCCCAGACGAGAAAGAGCGGGAGCGGCTCGACCTCAGGGTGACTGCGGTAGACGTCAGAAGGGAACGGCTCGCCGCAGACAGGGAGAGCGTGCGGCTTATGGTCAGGGGCGAGGAGCCCATCCCGACCGGGCGCTCTCGGGAGGAGATCTCCGACATCATGGCGGCCATGTGGACCGGCGTAGACTCCGTGAACATCGTCAACCTGCCGAATGCCGGCCAGGTCAGAGACGTGCCACTAGGGGCAGTCGTGGAGACCTACGGCGTGCTCAACGGCTCGGGGGCTTCCGGCATCGTCTTCGGGGAGCTTCCCCCACCTGTAGCCGCGCTCGTCCATCCACACGTGTTCAACCAGGAGGCCATCGTGCAGGCCGGTCTTACAGGAGATAAGAACCTGGCTTTCCGCGCCTTCTTGAACGATCCCCTCGTTGATCGCGGGCCCGATGCGAGAACATTGTTCGAGGAGATGTTCGAGGCTCAGAGGGAGTATCTGCCACAGTTCTAGCATTTCAGCACGCTCCAGCCTTTGGCTGTCGCTCGTCAGCAATTCAGCTCGAGATTTGGTGCAGGATTGTGGGGTCTTTTATCTCTTTGTCTTCTGCCAGCAGGAAGGCTTTGCTGAGGATTATTGCGAGGTTGCGGTCGCCTTCGAAGGGTAGGAAGAGTCTGTTTCCGAGGTTTCCTGTCGTTCGTGTGCTGGTTGGGACGATGCAGAGGTACTGGTCGTTTGGCTCCATCAGGATGTTGCCGCTGCCGAGGTGGATCTTGTAGGTGCGCACGTCGCCCTGGACGATCAGGAACCTGCCTTCCAGGCGGCAGCGGTCCGCTATCTTGAGGCGAGGTATAAGACGTTGCAGCACTTGTTTGCGCGTCTTTGCGGTCTGGGAGAGGGCGCCGAAGGAGTAGCTCGTCCAGTAATCCCTGTAGCGGCCCTCTGGTCCGCCGTCGGCCCAGTTCGGGTCGTTGCCGACGCTGGCTACGCCCACGAACAGGTCTACGTCCCTCATCACCTCGGAGAGCACGAGTGGAGGGACCTCTTCGAGAGCGAGTGGTCCTGTGGGAGCGCCCCGTCCACGAAATCCGGTGGCGTACCCTCCACCTCCAGCGTGGGCGTAGTTCTCCCTGGCGTCGATGCTGTAGAAGCGCACCTGGTCCGTGGCCAGGTAGAGGTAGGTCCCCGCCTCCGTGGTGTCGGCGCCGTAGTTGTCGCCGAGACCCTCGACCCAGAATTCGGCCCTCAATCCCCAGGCCGGTAGCTCCCTGGTCGCCGGCGGGTATTCGTCGTCGACCATCAGCCTCAGTTTGTTCTTCCACCCCCGCGCCGCGCAAAGGGCGTTGAACTGGTGCTGCTTGATCACGTGCGCGGCGAAGCGATTGGAGTAGGTTCTCGTCGTACGCTCTGCGTCGGTGAGCAGGTAGACTTCCCTGTGCGCCTGCTTGAAGGGCTGGCGTATCTCCAGCTCGGCGAGCCAGTCACGCCAGGCCAGGACCTCGTTAGGATCCTCCTGCATGGAATGCCACAGCTCTACGCTCGTCGAGGCGTCGATCCAGTCCAGGACGTGGCCGTTACGGCCTACGATCCGGCCCTCATAGAAGACGCCGGCTTGTGAACGTGCTTCGTTTGTGAACTTCCAGATAAGGCGCCGCGCGAGCGTGCCTACGACAGGATGGTCGAGATAGCGTTCGCGCCAGGACTGGTATGTCCAGCTCTTCTGCTCCAGACACAGGCTCTCTATCCTGTCGCGCTGGGCCGGCAGCATCTTCCGCAGGTCGGTGGCGACGGCTTTGATCTCCTTCAGGTTCTCGGCGCTGTGCTCTTTGACGGCTTTGGGCACGGATTTCTGCCTCTTGCCGTCGGGTTTGGTCCAACGCAGTTCGGTCGTGCTCGTACCGGTTACTACCAGCTCGGCGCCGAACTCGCCAAACCTCGCCCGCCTCACCCCCACGTCTTGCAGGCCGTAAGTGGGGACGGAGATCTCCTCTATCTCCTGCAGCGGCATTCCGGCCTGTCCTGCCGCGTTGTCCAGCGCCTTCTCGATGCCTTTCTGCGCCGTGCCGAACTTCACCCTGGACCGTAGCATCGCGAGCTGCCCCACGCCCCTTGCGTCGGGCATGGCGCCCAACGCCCAAACACAGGCGTTGCCAAGCCTGACACACCTCGGGCCCATCTGTGGTGCCTTGCGATAGGCGGAGAGCGCCAGTGCTCCCAGCGCACGCGCGACATCCGCGTTATTGCTCCCCGCGCAAAGCCAGGCGAGGGCCTTGAGGATGTCCGCGTTCTCGTCCTGCAAGAGCAAATTGGGGTCCGGCTGCCACTGTGATCCACGCTCGACGGGCCTGGTGCGCGGTTTCTCTACCAGGGGGAACCAGCGCACGACGGCCCTCTCGAAGGCGGGGCGTCCAGTCGTCTTCAGGGCTGCGTCAGCTCGCTTCGACCACTTCTGGGTGGGCTTCGCACCCCTGGCCCCGGTGCAGTGTTGCAGGAGCTCGACCCAGGCCGCACGCTCTTCTCCTTCCATGGCCCAGATATCGCCTATCGCAGCATCAGACCACGCCTCCCCGGGTACGAGCGGCAGGCTCGAGGCCGAAAGCCCACCAAGGTCTTTCAGTCTCGCTGCCCAGCGGCGCGTCTCTTCCGTGCTGTAGTCTTTTTGGAGACTACTGGTGAGTTCGTTGACCCTTTTGCGCAGATCCGGAGTAAGGTCGTGATCCCTGAGGTGATCCTGGAGCACCTTGATCATCTGCGGTGTACCCCGCACAAACGTGTACGGCTGGCGGCTGGACCACTTCAGGAGGCGGCAGACGTCGTCATGGTCGAAGGGGAGCCTGCGCCTGAGCACGGTCTGCATGGTCTGGCGGATCGCCCAGGTCTCGTGGAAGGCCGCAGACTGTTTGCCGTGACGGAGGTCCAACCACTCCACCGCGGCCAGGACGAACCCGCGCTGCTCTTCGGGGGTTGCCGCAAGAATTCGACGTTCCGCCTCAGATTCCCTATTCTGCAGGGTGTACCGCCGGTATGTCTCCTCCTGCTCCTCGGCCAGGAGGTCGTCGATCCAGGACCTGTAAGGTTGCGGGATGCGCCGCCTGCGGAGGAACACGTTCATCCTCCGACGAGCGGGACGAGCTTGAGGAAAGTTACCGTGGTGTCTGGCCTGACCTCGATCTCCTCTTCGAGCTCGTCTACCTGCCTGTCATCGACCAGCAATATGAACCCGTTGGTGTAGAATGCTCTCACCGCCAGCTCGAACTGCTTCTCGGGGTCTATACTGCGCCTCTTACGCATCTTGAAGCCGTTGAGGGACCTCTCTGCGTCGGACGGCTGGATGAGACCGTGGAAGTATTCGGGCTGGTCGAGGTTGTAGTCGTGCACCTCCCTATAGACGCGGGCGCGGATCAACTGCCGCACCGTGATCCACTCGTCCGGTACGTCGAGGATGAAGTCTCTCTCGTCATCACCGCCGAGGCTGAGAGTCGTTTCGTCCCTGATCTTCAGCGCCGTTGGCATAGTCACACTCCGTGCTCGAAGCCCTCTGGAAACGTACACGAATCGTACGGCCTGTAGCACACTACGACAAGAGGCAAAAGCGCTGCAACACACAGGATTCGAGGGTCACCTGGCGCCCGGGCTCACACGAGTCAATCCCGGTCGTGTTCTGCTTGCTCGCCTTTCGATGAAGCTTTGGGGCGCGACCTCAGAGGGACATGGTGGGATGCATCGTCTTCCTCGCCATCCGGGCCGGCGCGCCGTTCAGCGCGGGTGCGCCGTCATCCACATGCCGTTGCTCGGACGCAGTGTGGCCATGGCTACTGATTCCACTCGCCTACCCGGCACGAGGTGCAGGTCGTAGTGTTGTGCAAGGAGGGCCAGCACGAGCGTCGCTTCCATCAGCGCAAAGCCTTTGCCGATGCACTGGCGTGGTCCACCTCCGAAAGGGAAGTACGCGTAGTGTGGGCGTCCGGCCGAACGTTCGGGGGCGAAGCGCTCGGGGTCGAAGCCTTCGGGGTCTTCCCAAAGTGTTGGATCTCGGTGTGTGACGTAGGGGCTTATGGAGACGATCGCGTCGGCGGGGATGCGGTATCCGCAAATGGTGTCGTCCTGGATCGCCCGCCGGTTGGTGATCCAGGCCGGTGGATACAAGCGAAGCGTCTCGTCGACCACCATCCGCGTGTAGGGTAGGTTGGGCA
>Ga0196962_10000286_pt1 | contig 23779 bp, 21 predicted proteins | sample S3v_20metaG_FD_183186 | JGI IMG/M metagenome (GOLD analysis project Ga0196962, IMG submission 183186) | Soil microbial communities from Anza Borrego desert, Southern California, United States - S3+v_20 | ecosystem: Environmental > Terrestrial > Soil > Desert | place: USA: California | collected...
CCCGCCAGCCCGCCCTCGTCCGGGACCTGCTGGCGGCCGAGCCGGCGAGCGCGGCCGAGACGGCGGCGCAGCAGGCGCTCGGCCCCGTCTTCAGCCAATGCGTCACGGCCGGCACCAGCCTCAACATCGATCGCGCCTCGCTGCGCGCCATCCTCGCCGAATCGCTCTACCGCTGGTCGACGGCGCAAGGCGGACCGCCGCCATCGCCCTAGAAGCAGTCCGGTTGAAGCGGACATCCGTTCCCCGGCGAAGCCCGGGGTCCAGCAGCCCTGTCGGAAGGACCGTCCCGTTGAAGTGGAAACATCTGTTCCCCGGCGAAGGCCGGGGCCCAGCGGCCCTGTCGGAAGGACTGGGTCCCGGCCTCCAGGGTCCCCGCAAAGTAGTACTTTGCGGGGCGCCCGGCGCCGGCCGGCAAGCGCACGGGCGTGGGCGGCGTTCCCCGTGCCGCCCGGCCCCCGAATAACCGGCCATAGACCCTTGTCGCACCGGGGCTTTAGCGTCTAACGGCGGTGCGCGTCCCGAGCCCGGCAGGGGACGCCCGCCTCTGGAGCCGCCATGCCCAAAGTCAAAGTCGACGGCGACGAGATTGAAGTGCCGCAGGGCGCGACGGTCCTCCAGGCCTGCGAGTTGGCCGGCAGGGAGATTCCCCGTTTCTGCTTCCACGAGCGGCTCGCTATCGCCGGCAATTGCCGGATGTGCCTGGTCGAGGTGAAGCCGGGGCCGCCCAAGCCGCAGGCCTCCTGCGCGCTGCCCGCCGCCGAGGGCCAGGAAATCTTCACCATGACCCCGGCCGTCAGGAAGGCGCGCGAAGGGGTGATGGAATTCCTGCTGATCAACCATCCGCTCGACTGTCCGATCTGCGACCAGGGTGGCGAGTGCGATCTCCAGGACCAGGCGATGGCCTATGGCCGCGGCCACAACCGCTTCGGCGAGAACAAGCGGGCGGTCTCCGAAAAATATATGGGTCCGGTGGTCAAGACCTTCATGACTCGCTGCATCCACTGCACACGCTGCGTCCGGTTCATGGAGCAGGTCGCCGGCGTCGAGGAGATCGGCGCCGTCGGCCGCGGCGAGAATATGGAGATAACCTCCTATCTGGAAAACGCCCTCCACAGCGAGCTTTCCGGGAACGTCGTCGACCTCTGCCCGGTCGGCGCGCTGGTCTCGAAGCCCTATTCCTTCGAGGCCCGGCCCTGGGAGCTGCGCAAGATACCCGGCATCGACGTCATGGACGGGGTCGGCACCAACATCCGGATCGACGCGCGTCAGCGCGAGGTGATGCGCGCCCTCCCGCGGATCAACGAGGACGTCAACGAGGAGTGGGCGCACGACAAGACCCGCCATGCCGTCGACGGACTGCTCAGGAACCGGCTCGACCGCCCGTGGCTTCGCGAGAACGGCAAGCTTCGCCAGGCCGGCTGGGACGAGGCCTTCGCCCGCATCGCCGAGGCGGCCGCCGGCGCCGGTGGGAGCGTCGCCGCCATTGCCGGCGATCTTCTCGACGTCGAGACGATGTACGCCGCCAAGCAATTGCTGGCGTCGCTCGGCTCGGAAATGATCGAGGGGCGGCAGACCGGCCTGGATTACGATATTTCGAGCCTCGCCGCCGTCAACTTCAACACGACCATCGCCGGGATCGAGACGGCCGACTCGATCCTGCTCGTCGGAACCAATCCGCGCTGGGAGGCGCCGCTCGTGAACACCCGCATCCGCAAGGCCGTGAAAGCGGGCGCGAGGGTGTTCCTGATCGGTCCCGAGGTGGACCTCACCTATCCGGTCGAGCGGCTCGGCAACGACCTCGCTCTGCTCTCGGCCCTGCCCGAGGCCGTCGCCGACGCCTTGGCGGGCGCTCGGCGGCCGGCGGTCATCGTCGGCGGAGGAGCGCTCAGGATCGCCGGCGCCCAGGCCGCGAGCCTCGCCTTGGCCGACGCCTTCAGCCTCGTCCGCGACGGCTGGAACGGCTACAACGTGCTTCACACGGCCGCGTCCCGGATGGGCGGCCTGATGCTCGGCTATGCCCAGCCCGGCGGGATCGCGGCTCTGGCCAAGAAGGCGCCGGCGCTCCTCTTCCTGCTCGGCGCCGACGAGGCGGACCCGGCCCCGTTCGCGAACAGCCTCAAAATCTATATCGGCCATCATGGCGATCGCGGCGCTTCCGGCGCCGACGTCATCCTGCCCGGCGCCGCCTATACCGAGAAGCACGGTCTCTACGTCAACCTCGAGGGGCGGGTGCAGTTTTCGGAAAAGGCCGTGGACGCGCCGGGCGATGCCCGCGAGGACTGGGCGATCCTGCGCGCGCTGTCCGAAGTGCTCGGGCGGCCGCTTCCCTTCGACACCTTCCACGAGTTGCGGGGCGCCCTGTTTCGCGACCATCCCGACCTCGCGGTTCCCGGCCTGGTCCGTTTCGACTGGGCGCCGCCGCGACTCGAGGCGAGCGTCATCCCCAGGGGGACCGGGATCAGCTACCCGATCGAGGACTTCTACCTGACCAATCCGATCGCGCGCTCATCGCCCACCTTGCAGCGCTGCTCGGCCGAGATCCTTCACGGCCAGGATTATGCAGAGGCGGCGGAATGATGGCGGGCGCCACGATCCTCCCCGGGACGGGGAGGTGGCAGCCCGAGGGGCTGGCGGAGGGGGCGCTTCGCTTGGCACGGCATGGGGCTCGCAGCCCCCTCCACCGCGCGCTGCGCACGCGGTCCCCCTCCCCGTGCCGGGGAGGATCTGAATGACGGCCTGGTTCCAGGCCCAGCTCGGCGCCGGCTTCGGCTGGTTCCTGGCGACGCTCATCCTGATCCTGATGATCGCTCTTCCGCTGATGCTGGCGGTGGCGATGATCATCTACGCCGACCGCAAGATCTGGGCGGCGATGGCGCTTCGGCGCGGGCCGAACGTCGTCGGGCCGTTCGGCCTGCTGCAGAGCTTCGCCGACGGGCTCAAGGTCTTCCTCAAGGAGACGATCATCCCGTCCTCGGCCAATCGCGGCCTGTTCGTCATTGCCCCGATCATCACCTTCACCGTCGCCCTCGTCGCCTGGGCGGTGATTCCGTTCGGCGACGGGATGGTCCTCGCAGACATCAATGTCGGCCTGCTCTACCTGCTCGCAATCTCCTCGCTCGGGGTCTACGGGATCATCATCGCCGGCTGGGCCTCCAATTCGAAATACCCCTTCTACAGTGCCTTGCGCGCTGCGGCTCAGATGGTTTCCTATGAAGTCTCGATCGGCTTCGTGCTCATTCCAGTGATCATGTGGGCCGGCTCCTTCAACCTGTCTGAGATCATCGAGGCGCAGCGCGGCCACGTTCTCGGCCTGGTCAACGGCTTCGGCTTCAATCCGCTGCTGTTTCCCCTGTCGATCATCTTCCTTATCTCAGCGATGGCCGAAACGGCCCGCGCCCCGTTCGACCTGACCGAGGCCGAGAGCGAGCTGGTCGCCGGCTACCAGACCGAATATTCGTCGATGAGCTTCGCCCTGTTCTGGCTCGGCGAATATGGCAACGTGCTGCTGATGTGCGGCATGAACGCGGTCCTCTTCTGGGGCGGGTGGCTGCCGCCGATCGACTGGGCGCCGCTCTACGCCGTTCCCGGCATCTTTTGGTTCTTCGGCAAGATCCTGTTCTTCTTCTTCGTCTTCAGCTGGGTGAAGGCGACGGTGCCGCGCTTCCGCTACGACCAGCTCATGCGCCTGGGCTGGAAGATATTCCTTCCCGTCTCGCTGATCTGGGTGTTCCTGGTGTCCGGCTATCTGATGCTTCAGCGTGACGGGATGCTGCCATGATCGCTTTGGCGCTGTCCCTTGCCGCGTTCGCCGGGCCGACACCCCTGCCGGGTTCCGGCGCGGTCTTCGAGTGCCGAAGCACCGAAAGGGCCCTCATTCCCTTGCCCGATCGCGCTTTCACCCTCGCCGTCAGGGACGGCGCCTTCGCGGTTCAGCCTGCCGACTTCGCGCCCCTGGCGAGTCCCAGAGTCGTCACCCGTTCCGGTTCCCGACTGGAGCTGGTGGCCGACGTCGAAGGCTTCGATGCCGAGTTCGAGGCGCAGCTCGTGCGAGCGGAGGCTTTCTGGCGGATCGAATGGCGTGTCGTCGAGGCCGTCGGGTCTCGAGGCGAGCGTCGGGTTCAGGTCGCCGGCGAGGGGACATGCACGATGGCGGAGCAATGACATGAGCCTGCTCGCCCACTACGTCAAATCCTTCACCCTGTGGGAGTTCGTGAAGGCGCACTGGCTGACCTTGAAGTACTTCTTCAAGGCCAAGGCGACGATCAACTATCCGCACGAGAAGAACCCGATCTCGCCCCGCTTCCGCGGCGAGCATGCGCTCAGACGCTATCCCAATGGCGAGGAGCGGTGCATCGCCTGCAAATTGTGCGAGGCCGTCTGCCCGGCCCTGGCGATCACCATCGAGGCCGAGCCGAGGGAGGACGGCAGCCGCCGAACCACCCGCTACGACATCGACATGACCAAGTGCATCTATTGCGGGCTGTGCCAGGAGGCCTGTCCGGTCGACGCGATCGTCGAGGGGCCGAACATGGATTTCTCGACCGAGACCCGCGAGGAGCTGATCTACGACAAGGCGAAGCTGCTCGAGAACGGCGACAAGTGGGAGCGGACCCTGGCCGCCAACCTTGCCGCCGATGCCCCGTATCGGTAGGGCGCGGCCAATGCTGGATTTGGAGCGGAAAATCCTCCCCGGGACGGGGAGGGGGACCAGCCGAAGGCTGGTGGAGGGGGTTCCGCGCCTCGCTCCCAACCCCCTCCACCACGCCGCTGCGCGCCGCGGTCCCCCTCCCCGCCCCGGGGAGGATCCGGCATGATCGCCGTCTTCGTCTTCTACCTTTTCGCGACGCTCGTCATCGCCTCGGGGGTGATGACGATTGGCGCGCGCAATCCGGTCCACAGCGTGCTCTGGCTGATCCTCGCCTTCTTCAACGCGGCCGGCCTGTTCCTGCTGATCGGGGCCGAGTTCCTCGCCTTCCTGCTGGTCATCGTCTATGTCGGCGCAGTCGCCGTCCTGTTCCTCTTCGTGGTGATGATGCTCGACGTCGATTTCGCCGCGCTCCGGGCGGGGATCGCGCGCTACTGGCCGTTCGGCTTCCTGCTCGCCATCATCCTTCTCGCCGAGATCGTGCTGGCGGTTCTGGCGTGGAATGCCGGCGGCCTCGAGATCGCGACTCGCGCCGGGCCGGACCAGGCGTCGCGCTCGAACATCGAGGCGCTGGGCCATCTTCTCTACACGCGCTACCTGTTCATCTTCGAGGCGGCCGGGATCATCCTTCTGGTGGCGATGGTCGGCGCCATCGTCCTCACCCGGCGCAAGCGCTCCGACGTGCGCCCTCAGAACGTCATCGCCCAGATCCGCCGCCGTCCGAAGGACGCGGTCAGGATGACCCAGCCGGCCACCGGGCAGGGGGTCGAGCTGTGACCTTCGCTCCCATCGTCATCCCGGACTTGATCCGGGATCCATCTTCCTTGCCTCGCCGGCCTTCGAAAAGAAGGTGGATGCCGGATCAAGCCCGGCATGACCATCCTAGCGGAGGCGCGGCATGATCGGCCTCGGCCACTATCTCGCCGTCGGCGCGATCCTGTTCGTGCTCGGCGTGTTCGGCATCTTCCTCAATCGCAAGAACGTCATCGTCATCCTGATGGCGATCGAGCTGATCCTGCTCGCGGTGAACATCAACCTCGTCGCCTTTTCTGCCTTCCACAACGACATGGTCGGCCAGGTCTTCGCCATGTTCGTGCTCACCGTCGCGGCCGCCGAGGCGGCGATCGGGCTCGCCATCCTGGTCATCTATTTCCGCGGCCGCGGCACCATCGCGGTCGACGACATCAATCAGATGCGGGGCTGACGATGATCCAGGCGATCGTCTTCCTGCCGTTGCTCGCCGCGCTCGTCGCCGGGCTCGGCAACCGGATGATCGGCAATTTCGCCGCCAAGCTGGTCACCACCGGCGCCTTGTTCGTCTCGATGTTCCTGTCGTGGCCGATCTTCCTCGGCTTCCTCGCCGGAACCGAGCATTCCCAGCTCCATCCTGTGCTGGACTGGATCCGCTCCGGCGACATGACCGTCGCCTGGGCGCTTCGCGTCGACGCGCTGACCTCGGTGATGCTGGTCGTGGTCACCACCGTCTCGGCGCTCGTCCACCTCTACAGCTGGGGCTATATGGCCGAGGATCCCTCCCAGCCGCGCTTCTTCGCCTATCTGTCGCTGTTCACCTTCGCGATGCTGATGCTGGTCACCGCCGACAACCTCGTTCAGATGTTCTTCGGCTGGGAAGGCGTCGGGCTGGCTTCCTATCTGCTGATCGGCTTCTGGTACCACAAGCCTTCCGCCAACGCCGCCGCGCTCAAGGCCTTCATCGTCAACCGGGTCGGCGATTTCGGCTTCAGCCTCGGCATCTTCGCCACCTTCCTCGTCTTCGGCACCATCTCGATCCCCGAAATCCTCGCCGCCGCGCCGAACATGGCCGGCTCGACGATCGGCTTCCTCGGCGCGCGCTTCGACACGATGACCCTGATCTGCATCCTGCTGTTCGTCGGCGCGATGGGCAAATCGGCGCAGCTCGGTCTGCACACCTGGCTGCCCGACGCCATGGAGGGCCCGACCCCGGTGTCGGCCCTGATCCACGCCGCGACGATGGTCACGGCCGGAGTCTTCATGGTCTGCCGGCTGTCGCCCATGTTCGAGACCAGCGAGACCGCCCTCAATCTGGTCATCGTGGTCGGCGCGGCCACGGCCTTGTTCGCGGCCACCGTCGGAACGGTCCAGAACGACATCAAGCGCGTGATCGCTTATTCGACCTGCTCGCAGCTCGGCTACATGTTCTTCGCCGCCGGAGTCGGCGCCTATGGCGCTGCGATGTTCCACCTCTTCACCCACGCTTTCTTCAAGGCCTTGCTGTTCCTCGGCGCGGGTTCGGTGATCCACGCCATGCATCACGAGCAGGACATGCGCTTCTACGGCGCCCTTCGGCGGCACATCCCACTCACTTTCTGGGCGATGCTGATCGGGACGCTGTCGATCACCGGAGTCGGCATCATCCAGGTCTACGGCCTGCCCAGCCTCGGCTTCGCCGGCTTCTTCTCCAAGGACGCGATCATCGAGAGCGCCTTCGCCAGCGGCACGACGCTCGGCGGCCTCGCCTTCGCGGTGGGAGTCTTCTCGGCGCTGCTGACCAGCTTCTATTCCTGGCGGCTCGTCTTCCTGACCTTCTTCGGCAAGCCGAGATGGACGCAGTCGGAGCATATCCGGCACGCGCTCCACGGCGACCATCACGACGACCCCGCCGACGAGGATTCCGGCCACGATAGCCGCCCCCACGAGGCCGGGCCTCACCAGGTCGCGACAGGGACCGGCGGCTACCACCCGCACGAGAGCCCCTGGACGATGCTGGCGCCGCTCGCTCTGCTGTCGATCGGGGCGGTCGCCGCCGGCATCGTCTTCCACCACGCCTTCATCGATGTCGCCGAGGGCGCGCATTTCTGGGCCGGAAGCATCGCCTTCGACGAGCATCTGATGCACGCCATTCACGAAGTGCCGCTCTGGGTGAAGCTGGCGCCCGCAACGGCGATGCTGCTCGGTCTGCTGCTCGCCTGGAACGCCTACGTCCGCGACCCGTCCATACCGGGACGGTTCGCCGGCCAGTTCGGGCTGCTCCACGCCTTTCTCTACAACAAATGGTATTTCGACGAGCTCTTCGACGTCGTCCTCGTCCGCCCGTCGCTCTGGCTCGGCCGATTGCTCTGGAAGCGCGGCGACGAGGGCGTGATCGACCGCTTCGGTCCGGACGGCGCCGCCGCCCTCGTCGTCGCCGGCACCCGGCTCACCGGGCGGCTGCAGACCGGCTACGTCTACACTTATGCGCTGGTGATGCTGCTCGGCGTCGCCGCCGCGACCACCTGGGCGATGGCGCGCTGAACGTGGCGGGCTTCCCGATCCTCTCCGCCATTCTGGCTTTGCCTCTGCTCGGCGCCGCGGCCTGCCTGCTGACCGGCGCCGCCGCGGCGCGCTGGATCGCCCTTCTGACGACCCTGGCGACCCTGGCGCTCAGCATCGGCCTGTGGGTCACCTACGACGTCGGCGGAGCCCAGTGGCAGTTCGTCGAGAGCAACGGCCAGCTGTTCGGCGCGTTCGATTGGGCGCTCGGAATCGACGGCATCGCGCTGATGCTGATCGTTCTCACGGCTTTCCTGATGCCGATCTGCATCGCCGCCTCCTGGACCTCCATCGCGGATCGGGTCCAGGAATATATGGCCGCCTTCCTGCTCATGGAGACGCTGATGCTCGGCGTCTTCATGGCGCAGGATATCTTCCTCTTCTACATCTTCTTCGAGGCGGGCCTCATCCCGATGTACCTCATCATCGGCATCTGGGGCGGCCGCGAGCGAATCTACGCGGCCTACAAATTCTTCCTCTACACCCTGCTCGGCTCGGTGCTGATGCTTGTCGCGATGCTGTGGATGGTGAACCATGCCGGCACCACCTTCATCCCGGCCCTGATGGTGACCGATTTCCCGCCCCAGGCGCAGACCTGGCTGTGGCTCGCATTCTTCGCCAGCTTCGCGGTCAAGATGCCGATGTGGCCGGTCCATACCTGGCTGCCCGACGCTCACGTCCAGGCGCCGACCGCAGGCTCGGTGATCCTCGCCGGGGTCCTGCTCAAGATGGGCGGCTACGGCTTCGTGCGCTTCTCGCTGCCGATGTTCCCCGAAGCTTCGGCGCAGCTCATCTGGATCGTCTTCGGCCTCTCGATGGTGGCGGTGGTCTATACCTCGCTGGTCGCCCTGGTGCAGCAGGACATGAAGAAGCTGATCGCTTATTCCTCGGTGGCGCACATGGCGTTCGTCACCATCGGCCTGTTCGCCTTCAATCGCCAGGGCGTGGAGGGCGGGCTGATCGTCATGCTCAGCCACGGCCTGGTGTCGGGCGCTCTCTTCCTGTGCGTCGGGGTCGTCTACGACCGCCTCCACACCCGCGACATCGACCGCTATGGCGGCCTTGCCAACAACATGCCCGCTTATTCGCTGCTCTTCATGGTGTTCACCATGGCCGCGGTCGCGCTGCCCGGGACCAGCGGCTTCGTCGGCGAATTCCTGGCGCTGGTCGGCGCCTACGAGGCGAACAGCTGGGTGGCCGCGGTCGCCACGACCGGGATCATCCTGGGCGCGGGCTACATGCTGTGGCTCTATTGGCGGGTCTCATTCGGAACGGCGCGGACGGCCGAGGCCGCCCGACTTCCGGATCTCTCGCGGCGGGAGCTTGCCATGCTCGCCCCGATCGCGGCGGCGGTGTTCTGGATGGGCGTCTATCCGGAGAGCTTCCTTGCGCCGATGCGCAAGGACGTCACATTGCTCCTCGCCCGCGTCGAGCGGGCCGCGCCGGAAGGCGATGCGCGGCTCGCGCTGGGCACGCCGAGGCCCGCCGCCGAAGCCCATGAGCCGGAAGGGGCGCACCACTGATGGCCCATGATTTCCTCCTCATCCTGCCCGAGGAGATCATCAGCATAGGCGCGCTCGTCCTGATGATGGCCGCGGCCTGGGCGGGCGACCGCTCCGCGCCGATCCTGACCTGGCTGGCGGTGCTGACGCTTGTCGCAGCCGCCTTCTTCCTGCCCGGACTGAGCGACTCCGGCGGCTCGGCCTTTGGCGGCCTGTTCGTCGCCGACCGCTTCGCCGCTTTCGCCAAGATCGTCATCTTCGCCGCCGCCGCGGTGTCGCTGTTGATGGCGATGAGCTGGTTCGGCCGGGACAAGGATTACCGCGCCGAATATCCGGTCCTGATCCTGTTCGCGACCCTGGGCATGGCGATCATGGTCTCCGCTTCGGACCTGTTGACCCTCTATATCGGCCTCGAGCTGCTGAGCCTCGCTTCCTATGTGCTCGCCTCGTTCCAGCGCACCGACACCCGCTCGGCCGAGGCGGGCCTCAAATATTTCGTCCTCGGGGCGCTCGCGTCCGGGATCCTGCTCTACGGCATCTCGCTGGTCTACGGCTTCACCGGCACCACCCTGTTCGGCGGCATCGCCGAATCGATCCAGGCCCAGAATGCCGGCGAAGAGGGGCTCGGCAAGGGCACCTTGTTCGGACTGGTCTTCGTCTTCGCCGGCCTTGCCTTCAAGATCTCGGCGGTGCCGTTCCACATGTGGACCCCCGACGTCTACGAAGGCGCGCCGACGCCGGTCGCCGCCTTCTTCGCCTCGGCGCCGAAGGTCGCCGCCATGGCTCTCCTCGTCAGGGTCGCGGTCGAGGCGGCCGGTCCCGCTACCGACGCCTGGCGGCAGATCGTCATCTTCATGGCGCTGGCCTCGGTCGTTCTCGGCGGCGTCGCCGCGATCGGCCAGCGCAACGTCAAGCGCCTGCTCGCCTACAGCTCGATCAACAATGTCGGCTTCGCCTTGGTCGGGCTGGCGGCCGGGACTCCCCAGGGCGTCGCCTCGGTGCTCTTCTACCTGGCCGTCTATACCGTGATGACGCTGGGCGCCTTCCTCGTCGTTCTCCGGATGCTCGGCGCCGACGGTCAGCCGGTCGAGAGCATCGCCTCGCTGTCCGGCCTCGCGCGCAGCCGGCCCGGGCTCGCCGCGGCGATGGCGATCTTCATGTTCAGCCTCGCCGGGATTCCGCCCCTGTTCGGCTTCTGGCCGAAGTGGATCGTGTTCAATGCGGCGGTCGCCGCGGACCTGACCTGGCTTGCGGCGGTGGCGATCGCCACCTCGGTGATCAGCGCCTTTTACTACATCATGATCGTCAAGGTGATGTACATGGACGAGCCGGCGCCGGCCTATGCCGCGACCCGGGAGCCTGTCGGCTCCGGCCTGATCCTCGCTTCGGCGCTGTTCGTCTCGCCACTGGGCTATCTCGCCATTCCGCTGCTCGACCGCGCCACGCTGGCCGCGGCCGGAGCGCTCTTCTGATCCGCTCGGTCGAGGAGACCGGCTCCACCAATGACGACGTCGCCGCGCTCGGGCGCGGCGGTGCGGAAGAAGGCCTCTGGCTCCGCGCCGACCGCCAGACGGGGGGGCGAGGCCGCCAGGGCAGGGCCTGGGAATCGCCGGCTCGCAACCTTCACGCCAGCACCCTGATCCGCTTGCGGCCCGGAGATCCTGCGGCACCGACGCTGGCTCTGGCGGCCGCGGTCGCTCTTCACGAGACGGTGTCGCATTGGGCGCCCGGGGTGCAGATCAAGTGGCCTAACGACCTCGTCGTGGACGGCGCCAAGCTTGCCGGCATCCTGCTCGAGCGCGAGGGCGACGCCGTCGTCGCCGGTTTCGGCGTGAACCTTGCCGAGGCTCCGCGCTTCCTCGAACGGCCCGCCACCAGCATCGCGGCGCTTACCGGAAAATCGCCGGATCCCGACGCCTTCCTGGAGATCCTCGTTGCCGACTTCGCCCGGGTCCTCGAGCAGTGGCGGCGGGAGGGAATTGCGCCGATCCGCCGGCGCTGGCTGGAGTCGGCGCATCCGATCGGGACCGCGCTGGCGACGTCCGACGGCGCCGGGCTGTTCGACGGCCTCGAGGAAAGCGGGGCGCTAAGGCTTCGTCTCGACGACGGCAAGGTGCGCGTCGTCCACGCCGGCGACGTGTTCCTGATCTAGACGCTTGCGCCCCGACCCTCCAATAGGAGGTGCAAAGGCGCTGGCCGCTTGGTAGTCCGCTGCGCCGGAGGAAAGTAGCGATGCGCCTGTTGCCGGCGGCCCTGACGATCTTCGGCCTGCTCGCGGGATGCGCCGGGAACGTCGCCGATTATGTCGGGCCTCGTACCAGCATCGTGGCTCCGCAGCTGGTGCGCTACGGCATGAACGAAACCGAATCGCAATGCGTCAGCCAGCGTCTCGCGATCAGCCTGACGCCGCTGCAGCTGCGTCGGTTCACCCGCCTCGCCGGATCGGTCCGGCAGGGCTTCTTCGATCCCGAGCGGCTGACGGTCCGCGACCTGCTCCACGTCGCCGGTTCGATGAACGATCCCCAGATCCGCCTGGAGCTCGCCAGGGCGACGGAAGGCTGCGGGGTCGTGGCCGACCCGGCGGCCGCTGCCGCGGCGCCGCCGGCGACGCCCGAGCCGAGCGCGCCGAGGGCACCGGCATGGCTCAATCTCGGCGCCGCCCCGACCGGCCAGGCGATCGCGGTGGACGCCTCGTCGCTCGAGCAGGACGCCTCGATCCGCAAAGCCTGGTTCCGGCTGACCAATCCGAACGAGCCGGCGCCGACGGGCGTTTCCTACCTGCTTCGGATCGACTGCGCCGGGCGGACGATCGAAGCGCTGGCGCATCGAGTCCAGGACGAGGCCGGCGCGGTCACCGAGCACCGTGAATATGCCGTCGACACCCAGGGCCCGCTGCCGATCGAGGGCGGGACGGTGATGGAGATCGCCTATCTGGCGCTCTGCACCTGACGGGCTGGATCAGGACGAAAGGCGCCGCGCCAGCGCCGACAATTGCCCGCGGCAATCCGCGCCCGCATAGCTTCCCGGCGCCGGAACCGGGCCCCGCGCACGGGTCGCCGGCGAATCGCCGCTCGGCACGTGGAGGCCCGCTTGGGGCGCCAGAAGCGCGGCTTCCGCGAGGCTCTTGACCTCGAGCTTGGCCATGATGTGCGCGCGGTGCATCTCGACCGTCCGAACGCTGATTCCGAAATCGTGGGCGATCGCCTTGTTGAATCGGCCGCCGAGCAGGGCGAGCAGCACATCCATCTCGCGCGCGGTGAGTCGGCCGAGCCGCTGCTGCGCGGCGCGCCGCGATTCGCCGGCTTCCACCACCCGTTCGAGCGCTCGCCAGGCCGGAGCGAGCGCCAGCGCCAGCAGCTCCCGGCTCAGCGGAAGGCGAAGGAAATCGAGCGCGCCCAGCTTCATCGTCTCGATGACCAGCTGGAGCTCCTCGCGGCCGCTGATCGCGATGACCGGCCAGGCGATGTCCCGCGCCCCCATCTCGGCGAGTATCTCGAGGCCCGAGACGTCGGAACCGTCCATGTCGAGCAGCACGCAGGCCGGCCCGAGATGATCGAGGATATCGAGGAAGTCCGCCCCGCTCGCAAACGGCCAGGCTTCCGCACCGACCGACCCCACATGTTGCGTCAGCAACCTGCGCACTTCTTCATTTCGGCCTACGACGTAGACCTTTCGCTGGTGCGACATAAGCCCGCTCCCCGCTCCGACCAGAACACACGGCCAGTCCCCCAATGTCTGAGTCGCTAGGCAATTGTGCAACCTAGGAAAAATACGGTTAACGAAAGCTTAGCGCCTCGTTCATGGAACGTGCCGCCTGGTAGGAGGGGAGCGGCAGCGCGTGCGGCGTCGCCGCGGTCCCGGAAGACGGAACAAGCCGGTCCCGCGCGCCCTCGCCGACAAACGGAGGTCAGTATTTACACCGTCCTCCAAGTTCGGAGTCGGCCTCGCGCCAGTTCAAGCAAAAGCCGAACTCCGCCGGTACGAATACGTTGGTAAAACTCCGATCAAGCCGAGCGTGTCCCGCCGGTCTAACCTGTCCCTCGCACTCATCGCGGTTTCATCCGCGGGTGCGGGACGGGGCGGGTCTCGGGCATGTATACGGACAGTCTGTTCAGCGGCAACGCGCTGCGACCGGTCGACGGCAAGGGCCGCACCTATTTGCCCGATTTCGTCTTGCGGGTCCTCGAAGGGCGCCGCTCCGGCGCCGAGCTGATGCTCGGCCCCCACGAGGCCGATCCGTGCCTCAGCGGCTATGATCCGGACTATCAGGCGGTGCTCCATGCCGAGATCGAGCGCCGGCGGATCCGCGACGAGGATCAGGGCGGCGGGCCGGCGGCGCACCATGTCCGGCTGCGGCGGACGTTCGGCGCGGTCGAGCGCGCCGCCTATAATTCGCGCGGCCGACTGACCCTTCCGCCGATGATTCGGCGCCGGGGCAGGATCGGCGACGCCGCCTTGTTCATCGGCGCCGGCGGAAGCTTCGAAATCTGGAATCCGGATCTCGCCCGCGAAGCCGAGGACGAGGAGGTCCGCGAGCTGGCGCGATTCGCGCTTCGCCAATCCAAGGCCGAGGAAAGGGAGATTGACCAATGACTCTGGGATGCACCATCGCGGGGCACAAGGCCGCGGCCGACGCGGTGTACAATTCAGGCTATTATTTCAGCGCGTGCCGGCGCTGCGGCCGCTCCCTGGTCCGCTCCGCCGCCGGCGCCTGGGGCCCCGTCCCGCCGGGCCACCGGGTCATCTGGAAGGCCGGGCGCCACAGCCATTCGCTCGAGGCGGATTATACCGGCGTGCTGCCGATCGTTCAGGACGAGCCCGCCTTGCCCAGGTCGCGCAGCCCCGCGCTCGCCGCCGGCCGCTCGCTGATCCGGATGAGGCCCTCCTGGTCGGCGGCCGCCGGCGGTAGCGGTCCCGCCGAGGAGAACGGGGACTATCAATATCCGCGCCTGCTCCTGCTGGCGGTGCTGCTCGGCGCCGGCGTGAAGATGCTGCTCGGCCTCGCTTCCGGCCGCTGAGGCGCGGGCGCGACGGCCAATGTCAAACGAAGGAGACTGGACGATGATTGAGTTCGCCTCGGAGCTTGAGGAGCTTCGCCCCCGGATCAGCGTCATCGGGGTCGGCGGCGGCGGCGGCAACGCCGTGGCGAGCATGATCCGAAGCGGCGTGCGCGGAGTCGACTTCGTCGCCGCCAACACCGATGCGCAGGCGCTGCGGGCCTCGCCGGCGGAACGGATCGTGCAGCTCGGGCGGCGGACCACCCAGGGGCTCGGCGCCGGATCGTGCGCCGAGCTCGGCCGCGCGGCGGCGGAGGAATCGCTTCGGGACATCGATCGGATGCTCGAAGGAGCGCACATGTGCTTCATCGCCGCGGGCCTGGGCGGCGGCACCGGCACCGGCGCCGCCCCGGTCATCGCCAGGGCCGCGCGCGACCGCGGCATCCTCACCGTCGCGGTCGTCACCAAGCCGTTCAGCTTCGAAGGCGGGCGGCGCGGACGGATCGCGGAATCGGGGCTCGAGAAGCTCGAGGCGCAGGTGGACATGCTGCTCGTCATCCCGAACCAGAATCTGTTCCGGGTGGCGAGCCCCGACACCACCTTCAAGCAGGCGTTCGACCTCGCCGATCAGGTGCTTCAGCAGGGGGTGCGCGGAATCACCGACCTGATGGTCATGCCCGGCCTCATCAACCTCGATTTCGCCGACCTGCGCACGATCATGGCCGACATGGGCAAGGCGATGATGGGAACCGGCGAAGCGGCGGGCGAGGGGCGCGCGCTTCGTGCGGCGGACGCCGCGATCGCCAATCCGCTCCTCGACGAATCGGTCAAGGGCGCGCGCGGACTGATCATCTCGATCACCGGCGGCGAGGATCTCGGCCTGATGGAGGTGGACGAGGCGGCCAGCCACATCAAGGCGATGGTCGACCCCGAGGCCGACATCATCTGGGGCTCCGCCTTCGACCCGCAGCTGACCGGTAGGATCCGGGTCTCGATCGTCGCGACCGGCGTCGGTCCGGTCCGCGCCGCCGCGCCCGGCCCGCTCGTCGAGGCGGCGCTCGCGACCCAGGCCGGTCCCGTCCAGGCCGCGTTGCCGCTGCCGATGCCGCTCCTGCGCGAAGCCGAGGCCTCCGCGCCGGCGATCGCGGAGGAAGCGGAGGAGGAAGAAGAGGAGGAGGCGCTTCTGCTGACCGAGCAGCCCCCGGCCTTCGCCCCGCTGGGCAGCGCCGCCGCGCCGCATCCGTTCGGCGACCCGGTCCGCGGTCCGAGCCTGTTCGAGCAGATGACCAGCGCCGCTCGCCACGCCGTCGCCCGCCGCAGGAGCGAGCCGCTCACCCTGGCGGCGGCGGAGTAGCGAGGCGTCGGCGACAAGCCGCCTCGCCAATTGCGCGGCCGCGTCCTAAGGGAGACGGATGCTCCTCGCCGTCGACGCCGGCAACACCAACATGGTCTTCGCGCTCGTCGAGGACGGGGTCATCCGCGCCCGCTGGCGGATCGCCACCGATCCGCGGCGCACCGCCGACCAATATTCGGTCTGGCTGCATCAGCTGCTCGCGCTCGAAGGCTATGCCAGGGACGACGTCCGGGCGGTGATCATCGGCACCGTCGTGCCGCGGGCGCTGCACAATCTCGAGGTGCTCGCCGGCAAGTATTTCGGCGCCGAGCCGATCGTCGCCGGCCGGCCGCCCGCCGACTGGGGGATCGAGCTCGACGTCGCCGACCCGGCGACGGTCGGCGCCGATCGGGTCCTCAACGCGATCGCCGCCCACGCAATCCACCCGGGCGACCTCATCGTCATCGATTTCGGCACGGCCACGACTTTCGACGTCGTCGACTATTCCGGCGCCTATAAGGGCGGCATCATCGCTCCGGGGATAAACCTCTCGCTCGACGCCCTCGTCGCAGCCGCGGCGAAGCTGCCGCGCATCGCCATGGAGGCCCCTAAGGACAATCTGTCGGTCATCGGCCGAACCACCGAGGACCAGATGCATATCGGCATCTATTGGGGCTATGTGGCAATGCTCGAGGGGCTGGTCGCTCGCATGAAGGCCGAGATCGGCCGCCCGGTCGCCGTCGTCGCCACCGGCGGCCTCGCCACCCTGTTCGACCAGCATAGCGCGCTGTTCGACGCGATCGAGCCCGACCTCACCATCCAGGGCCTGGCCATGCTGTACCGGCGCAGCCGGAACGGGGAACAGGCCTGACGCGTCCTCATGCGGGGTTCGATCTGATCCATCTTCCCGCTTGCGGCGCCGACAGGGAAGGCTAGACCCCGGATCACGTCCGGGGCGACGAAACCTCCGGCTCCGCGCCCCTCTTTACGGACATTGGCATGAAACCCGGCAACGAACTCCTCTTCCTGGCGCTTGGCGGCTCCGGCGAGATCGGCATGAACGTCAATCTCTACGGCTGCCGGGGCAAATGGATCATGGTCGACCTCGGCATGACCTTCGCCGACCCCTTCTATCCGGGCGTCGAGCTGGTCCTGCCCGATCTCACCTTCATCGAGGAGCGGCGCGACGATCTGCTCGGCGTCGTCCTGACCCACGGCCATGAGGACCATATCGGCGCCATCCCCTATCTCGCCGCCGATCTCGGCGTTCCGCTCTACGCCACGCCCTTCACCGCCGGACTGATCGCCGGCAAGCTCGAGGAGGAAGGGCTGAGCGCCGAGGTCAGGCTCGAGACCGTCGAGATGGCGGGCGATTTCCGGCTCGGGCCCTTCGGCCTTCGCTACGTTCCGCTGGCTCACTCCATCCCCGAAGGCAATGCGCTCCTCATCGACACGCCCTACGGACGCATCTTCCACACCGGCGACTGGAAGCTGGACGATACGCCGCAGCTCGGCGATCCGAGCACCGAGGCGGAGCTCCGCGCGATCGGCGATTCCGGAGTGCTCGCCCTGGTCTGCGATTCGACCAACGTCTTCCAGGAACAGGCCTCGGGATCCGAGGCGGGAGTGCGCGTCGGCCTCGACGAGGTCGTCGCCGGGGCGGAGGGCAGGGTGCTGGTCACCACCTTCGCGTCCAACGCCGCACGACTGAAGACGCTCGGCCACGTCGCTCAGGATACCGGCCGCCAGGTCTGCATCGCCGGGCGTAGCCTCGAGCGTATCCTGCGGGTGGCGAGGAGCGTCGGTTATCTGACCGATTTTCCGCCCGTCATCGATTTCGAGACGGCGATGCGGCTGCCGCCGCGCGAGGTGATGATCGTCGCCACCGGCGGCCAGGGCGAGCAGCGCGCGGCGCTCGCGCGGATCGCCTTCGACCAGCACCGGCTCAAGCTCGACCGCGGCGACCTCGTCGTCTTCTCGTCCAAGCAGATCCCCGGCAACGAGATCGCGATCGGCCGAATCCAGAACGAGCTTGCCGGCAAGGGCATCGAGATGATCACCGACCGCCAGGCCCCGGTCCACGTCTCCGGCCATCCCGGCCGGCCCGAGCTCGCCGCGATGTACGACTGGATCCGACCGAAGATCATCGTCCCCGTCCACGGCGAGATGCGCCACCTGATGGAGCATGCCCGTTTCGCCAGGTCGCGCGGCATTCCGCACGGCATCGTCCAGACCAACGGCGACCTCGTCCGCCTCGCCCCGGGCGGTCCGGAGAAGATCGGCGAGGAGCGCGTCGGCCGCTTCGTCCTCGACGGCGACGTCATTCTCCCGGCCGACGGGACGACGATGAACGAGCGCCGCCGCCTCGCCGTCGGCGGTCTCGTCTCGGTCGCCGTCGCCCTCGACGCGGAGGATCGCGCCGCCGGCGGAGTGCAGATCGACATCCAGGGCATTCCGGTGGAGGAGGATCGCGAGGCGTTCCTCGAGGATGCGTGCGCGGCGGCTGCCGCGGCCGTCGCGAAGGGGCAGGGGGGCGACGATAAGCTGCGCGAGGCGGTCCGTCTCGCCGTCCGCCGAACCGCGACCGAATGGACCGGCAAGAAGCCGGTGGTCAGCGTGCTCTTCGTGCGGGCCTGACCGCGATGCGCCCAACATCGATCGCGGCGATCTATGCCTTGTTCTGGATGCTGAGCCTGTTCCTGGTCCTGCCCTGGGGGGTCCGCACCAGCGAGGAGGAGGGGGCGCCGGCGCAGCCCGGCCATGCCGAGAGCGCTCCGCACGATTTCAATTTCGGCCGAGTCGCCATCTGGACGACTTTGGTCGCCAGCATCCTCTTCGCCCTCTATTATCTGAACTACGTCTACGGCTGGATCGACGCGGCCGCCCTCGACTGGCTCGACTAGTCGCGATCGGGAGAAGCTGGGCTCTAGCGGCGCAGGCGCTCGATGGCCTGGGCGAGGGCGACGTAGAGCTTGCCCATGTCGGACGAGAGCAGGGTGACGCCGAGCGTCGTCCCGTCGCGGTCGGCGAGGACTCGGCGAAGCATCGCCTCGAAATCGTGGACGTAGCGATTGACCTGGTCGCGGAAGTCCGGCTCGTCCTCATAGTGGCGCTGGATCTCGCGCGCCTCGCCGGAATCGAGCAGCCGCACGGCGCGGCGCGTGAAAACGCCGCGGTCGCCCTTGAGGTAGGACGCCCAGGCGGTGTCCGCGACTTCGTTCGAAAGGATCTTGTTGACGTCGATCGCGGTGGAATTGAGCGCCTCGATCAGCAGCGACACCCGCCGCGTCAGATGCTCGGCCGCTTTTTCCTCGCGCTGCGCCCGGTCCTCGGCGATGCGGTCCTCGATCGCCTGGGCGGTCTCGCTCATCACCAGCAACTGGCGCGTCAGCCGCTCGCTCGCCTGGCGAGCCACCGCCGTGGCGCGCTGAGCGGCGCCGGCAATCTCGGCGAGCCGGTCCTGAACCGGTTCGACGGCGGCCTCGGCGATCGCCTCGCGGGTCGCCTCGGAAAGCGCGGCGATGCTGTCGGGAATGACCTGGATGATCGCCTCGCGGGCATGGCTTGCCGCCTGGTTGGCGGCTTCGCGCACCCGCACCAGCGCCTCGATCAATTGAGGTCCGGTCTCCTGCGCCAGCCTCGCCGCGGCGCCGTCGGCATCGGCGACCGTGCCGCCGAGCGCGCGCAGTTGCTCCTCGGCCTCGCGGGTGCCGTCGCGGACCCTGGCCAGCAGCCCATCGAGCGCCTCGCGCTGTCGGGCCAGGCTCGCCTCGCTCCGGGCCAGCGAATCGGCGGCCTCGGCGGTGCTCGCCTGGACAGCCGCGACCGACGGCACGGCCGCCTTCGCCGCCGCGCCCATCCGCTCGGCCTGCAACTCGACGTCGGCGAGCGCCGGCGGCAGCTCCTCGCGCAGCTGCGCGGTGACTCCGGCCAGCACCGCGGCCATCTCCTGCGCCCGGCCGACCAGCTCGCCGGAAGCGGCGTGACCCTGCTCCACCTCGCGCTGCAATTGCTGGGCAAGTCCCCTCAGCGCTTCGATCGAGCGCGACAGATGCGCATTCTGATCCTCGCCGCTCTGGCCGAGCGCGGCGAGCTGCTCGGCGACGCCGCCGACGCGCTCCGACAGGCTGGTGACGAGCGCTTGGCTCGACTCCTCCTGCACCGCCAGTTGGCCGGCCAGCCATTCGAGCTTGGTCCCGACCTGTTCGAGCCGCTCCGACAGGCGGCGACTGGTCTCGGCCCCCGCCTGCTCGAAAGCGGCGCGGGTCTGCTCGACCATCGCCAGCATCGTCTGGCCCTGTGCCTCGAGCCCTGCGCGCGCCTGGTCGACCGACGCCGAGGCCCGCGACATCGCGCCGTCGACCGCCGCGTTCATCTGGACCGCAGCCTGGTCCATCCGCTCGGCCGCCGTTCCCGTGCTGCTTTCGATCCGGGCGATCTGCGCGCCCAGCCGCTGCGCGGTGCTGCCGACGGTCTCATCGGCCTCGCGCCCCCGCGCGGTCAGGGCGGCGAGCTGGCCTTCCAGCACTGCCGCCTGCTCATGGGCGTTGAGGCCGGCCGCCTTCATCGCCTCGGCGACGGCCCGCGCCTGCTGCTCGGCGCGGGGCAGGTCGCTCATCAGCACGCCGAGGTCGACCCGGGCGGTCGCGGCGGCATTGTCGAGCGCCTGCGCCTTGCGCTCGAGGTCCGTCGTCTCGCGGGAGATATAGTGGGTGACCCGGCCGAGCCGGTCCGAGGCCTCGTCGCCGAGCGCCATCAGCCGGGCCGCCTCGTCGCTCAAGGCGGCGCGATTTTCCTGGAGCCGACCGGCGACGATGGCGAGGACGCTCTCCAGCGCCTGGCTCTCGCGCCGCATCGCGGCGACGGCTCCGGTGAACTTCTCGGTCTCTCGCCGCGAGGTTCGGCCGAAGATCAGCCAGGCGAGCGCGATCAGGACCAGCGGCGCGCTGATCGTCGCCGCCCACCCGGTCCAGGCGGCGAGGCTCGGCCCCGGCCACGCCTGGCTCAGCGCATAGCCGCTGACTCCGACCCAGCCGAGCGCGAGCAGGACCAGCAGCCCGGCAAGGACTCGATGGCCGAGCGAGCGCGGCGGCGCGGGCTCCTCCTCTCCGGCTTCGAAATGAAACGACTCGGCGGCAGGAGAGAATTGCTCGTCCCCGCTGGTCCACCCGGTGTCGTCCCGCGGCTGCGCTTCGGCGCGCTCGACCCCCATACTCATGCTTCATTGTACCACTTTGGGCCGGAGATGAAACGGTCCCTTAACACGGTTCGGCGTAGTTCCCGCGCATATGGCATATGATCCGGGAGCCCTGAACGCCTCGCTCGCCGCCGCCGTCGGCAGCGACGGCGACCTGATGGCCGAGCTTCGGGCCGCTTTCATCGAGAGCGCGGGGCGCCAGCTCGATCTGATGGGCCGCGCCCGCTGCGACGCCAACTGGACGATCGCGGCCTCTCGTCTCAAGAGCCTTGCCGCGAGCTTCGGGGCGAGCGGCCTCGGCGCGCTCGCGGACGAGGCGCTTGACGGGGCGCCCGGCGATCCGGTCGTGCTTCGCAAGATCGCCGCCGCCATCGACGACTTCGCCAGCGTGTGAAGCGAAGGCGGGAATAGTCTCGCCGTCGCCGCAGAAAAGCTCCGGTCCCCTCACGTAGCGCTTTGCAACGCTGCCGCAGCGCGCTTAGGCTTAGCGAGACGCGGAGGGGATGCGGGTGGCGCTGGCAGCCTTGATTGCCGCTTATCACGAATCGGAGGAGGCCGGAGCGCTTCGGGCGACTCTGCCGCTGGCCGGCCGGACCGTCGTCGAGCGTCAGGCCCGGCTCGCCGCCGCCGCCGGAGCGGCGCCGCTGATCGTCCTCGTCGAGCGCATGCCGGCCGCGCTCACCGCCGCGATCGAGCGGCTTCGGCGCGACCGGCTTCCGGTCAAGGTCGCCCGAAGCGCCGAGGAGGCGGCCGAGGCCGTCGACTCCAACGACCGCCTGCTGCTGATCGCCGACGGCGCCATCGTCGAGCCCGAGCAGCTCGAGCGTCTCGCCCGAAGCGAAGGCGCGGCGGTGCTCACCGTCCCCGACAGCGGGTTCGGCGAGCTTTACGAGCGGATCGACGCCGCCTCGCGCTGGGCCGGGGCGGCTGTGGTCGACGGCTCCACCTTCCGGGAGACGGCGGCGATGCTGCGCGACTGGGACATGCAGTCGACCCTGCTTCGCCGGGCCCTCCAGGCCGGGGCGAGCCACCTCGCCGCCGACGGCCCGGTCGCGATCCTCGACCGCCCCGCCGATCTCGCCGGGCTCGAGCGCCAGATCCTGGCAAGCTCGGCCGGGTCGGCCGGCGGCTGGGCCTCGCGCCTGCTCGCGCCGCTGGAGCGGTTCGTCACCCTGCGGCTGATGGCTGGGCCGCTCGGCGCTCCGGCGGTCGGCCTCGCCGCCGCCTTCCTCGCCGGTCTCGGCGCGGCGGCCCTCGCTTATGGCTGGCTGCGCACCGGGCTTGCCCTCATGCTCGCGGCCACTCCGCTCGAGGGCATTGCCGGCCGGCTGGCGCGGCTCAGGATGCGCGACGATGTCGGCCGCGGCTGGTGGTGCTATCTGCTTCCCCTCTTCGCCGGCGCCGGCCTGGTCGCGCTCGCTTACGCGCTGACCCCCTTCCATGGCTGGGGCATGATCCTGCTCGCCTTCACCACCCTCGCTTTCCTCGCGGCGGCGGTGATCGAGACCGAAGGCGGGGCGCTTCCGGGCGGCCTGTTCCTCGCCGATCACAAGGGCATGGCCTGGCTGATGCTGCCGTTCGCGATCCTCGGCCTATGGCATGTCGGGCTCGCCTTCCTGTTCGCTTATTCGGCCGCCTCCTTCTTCTGGGCGCAGCATCAGGCCCACCGCCCCGCCCGGCCGGGACAGGATTAGCGACAGATTAACCCTGCGCGCGCTACAGCGTGGCGATGGCAGAAGCGGGTTCCATGCCTCGGGAGACGAAGAGCGACGCCGCGCGCCTGCTTCTGGCCGCGGCCCGAGAGCGCTTTGCCGTCGCCGCCACCGACCTTCTCCTTCCCGACCAGGCCCGGCTGACCGAGTGGCAGCGGCTGACCGCGGCCGGGCTTCTCGCTCGCCTCGTCCGCTCGGTCGAGGAGCAATTGCGCGCCGGCCTCGCCGAGCGCTTCGCGGCGAACGAGGCCCTCCACGCCGCTCTGTCCTCCGCCCATGTCGCGATCGCGCTTCCGATCCTCGAGCGAGCCCAGGTTCTCCGAGACTCCGAGCTGACCACCTTGCTCGTCCGCCGGGTCGAGGAGCATCGCTTCTGGAAGGCGAGGGGGCAGGCGCCGGCCGAGGAATATCTGTTCGAGCTGGTCCGCGACCGCGACGACGGCGTCGCCGCCGACGCGATGGAGCTGGTGATCGGCCGAAGCCGGCGCTTCGACCGCTTCCAGGAGCCGGTCATGGGCCAGGTCGAGCTTCCCGCCGAGCTTCAGCACAAATTGGTGTGGATGGTCGCCGCTGCACTTCGCCACTACATCGTCCAGCACCACCGGGTCGGCGCCGTCGACTCCGCGATCGAGCGGTCGGCGGGCGCCATCCTTGCCGCCTATGACGAGGGCGACAGCCTCGAGGCGCGGGCGATGCGCCTCGCCAGGCGGCTTCACGGTGCCGGCCGGCTCGACGGCGAGGCGCTCGCGCGAAGCATCGCCGAGGGCATGCTGCCTTTGTTCATCGCCGGCCTCGCCGTGCTCTGTTCGCTCGACCAGGCGGCGGCCTGGGAAGTGCTGTCCGATCCGCGCGGCCGCGGCCCCGCACTGCTTCTTCGCGCCGCCGGCGTCGGCCGCGAGGACGCCGCCGCCATCCTTCTCGCCCTCAACGCGCGCGGGCCGCTCTTCTCCGGAGCCGAAGGTGAGGCCGCCGCCGGTCAGCTCGAGCTCTACGACACGGTCGACGAGGGCTCGGCGCGCGAGGTGCTCCGCCTGTGGCAGGCGCATCCGGCCTACCGGTCGAGCATCGCGCGGATTTCGACCCGCGCCCGCCCCGCCGCGGC
>Ga0196962_10000287_pt1 | contig 23755 bp, 20 predicted proteins | sample S3v_20metaG_FD_183186 | JGI IMG/M metagenome (GOLD analysis project Ga0196962, IMG submission 183186) | Soil microbial communities from Anza Borrego desert, Southern California, United States - S3+v_20 | ecosystem: Environmental > Terrestrial > Soil > Desert | place: USA: California | collected...
CGGTGCGGCGGGCGCCGGCGACGCCGCCCTGGCGGCCCTGGCCGGCGAGCCCGGCACCAGGGCGAGGCGCGGAGCGGCGGGCAGGCCGCCCTGCGACTGATGTCCTCGGCTGATGCTGAGCCTGCCGGTACGCATCGGACCATCTAGGCCGGACAAGGTAAATCTTGTCGAAGCGGGCATCGTAAATTCCGCGTAAACCAAAGACTTGCGCTCAGGACCCCTTCTTTCGCGGAGCCGCCTTCCTGGCCGGCGCCCGCCGGCCCGGCTTCTTCGACGGACCCTTGGCGGCGCGGTCGTCGATCAACTGGGCGGCCTCCTCGAGAGTCAGCGAGTCGGGCGCCAGCGTCTTGGGCAAGGTGGCATTGGTCGCGCCGTCGGTGACATAGGCCCCGAAGCGGCCCTCCATCAGCCGGATCTCAGCCTCCGTGCGCGGGTGCTTGCCGAGCGTCCGGAGCGGCTCGCGCGATCCGCGGCCGCGGCCGCCGCCGGCCGCCGCGTCGGCGAGCTTCGCCACCGCCGCGTTCATGCCGACCTCGAACACCTCGGCGGTGGAGGCCAGCCTGGCATATTTGCCGTCATGGGCGAGATAGGGGCCGTAGCGGCCGATGCTCGCAATGATCGGCTTGCCCGATTCCGGATGGGCGCCGACGGTTCGCGGAAGCGACAGCAGCCTGAGCGCGAAATCGAGGTCGAGAGCCTCCTGCGGGACGTCCTTGGGCAGTGAGGCGCGCCTGGCGTGCTTGCCCTCGCCGAGCTGGACGTAGGCGCCGAATCGGCCGGTGCGCAGGCTGACCTCCTCGCCCGAGGCCGGATCCGGACCGAGCGCCTGGGGGCCGCCATCCTCCTCGCCGCCCTCGGCGCCGAAGCGGCGCGTAAACTTGCATTCGGGATAGTTGGAGCAGGCGACGAACGCGCCGAACCGCCCGCCGCGAAGCGCCAGCCGCCCTTCGCCGCAGGCCGGGCAAAGGCGGGGGTCGCTGCCGTCGCCCTTGTCGGGGAACAGCCAAGGGGCGAGGAAATCGTCGATGGCCGCGGTGATCTCGGACGGCTTCTGCTCCATCACCTCGAGGGTCTTCGGCTTGAAATCGCGCCAGAACTCCTCGAGCACGTCGCGCCAGGCCATGCGGCCGCCGGAAATGTCGTCGAGCTCGTCCTCGAGGTGGGCGGTGAAATCGTAGGAGACGTAGCGTTCGAAGAAGCGCTCGAGGAAGGCGGTCAGAAGCCGCCCGCTCTCCTCGGGGACGAGCCGGTTCTTCTCGGCCCTCACATATTCGCGGTCCTTGAGCGTCTGCAGGGTCGAGGCGTAGGTCGACGGCCGGCCGATGCCGACCTCCTCCATCTTCTTGACCAGGCTCGCCTCGGAGTAACGGGGCGGCGGCTGGGTGAAATGCTGCTCGGCCAGGACCTTCTTCCTCGCCGGCGTATCGCCCTCGCGAAGCCGCGGCAGGCGCCGCGATTCCTCGTCCTCGGCGTCGTCGCGGCCTTCCTCGTAGAGGGCGAGAAAGCCGGGGAAGAGGACGACCTGCCCGGTTGCCCGAAGCGCGGTCCGGCCGGTGCCCTCGACGAGCTCCGCGGTGGTCCGCTCGAGCCGGGCCGAGGCCATCTGGCTGGCCAGAGCGCGCTTCCAGATCAGCTCGTAGAGCCGGGCATGCTCGCCCGACCCGGCACGGTCGCGCGAGAAATCGGTGGGCCGGATCGCCTCGTGGGCCTCCTGAGCGTTCTTCGCCTTGGTCTCGTAGTGGCGCGGCTTGTCGGGCACGTAGCCGGCGTCGTAGCGCTCCGTGACCGCCCGGCGAGCGGCCGAGATCGCCTCTGGCGCCATCTGGACTCCGTCGGTGCGCATGTAGGTGATCGCGCCGTCCTCGTAGAGGTCCTGGGCCAGCCGCATCGTCCGGCTCGCGGCGAAGCCGAGCTTGCGCGCCGCCTCCTGCTGCAGGGTCGAGGTGGTGAAGGGCGGCGGCGGGCTGCGGCCGAGCGGCCTGGTCTCGACCGAGGCGACGGTGAAGCCGCCCTCCTCCACGGCGCGCTTCGCGGCCTCGGCGGTGCCCTGGTCGCCGATCGTCAGGCGGTCGATCTTCTCGCCGTCGAAGCGCACCAGGCGGGCGAGGAACTCGGTCCCGTCCGCCTCGAGCAAGGCGGCGACGCTCCAATATTCCTGGGCCCGGAACAGCTCGATCTCGCGCTCGCGGTCGACGATCAGGCGAAGCGCCACCGACTGGACCCGACCGGCCGACTTGGCGCCGGGGAGCTTGCGCCAAAGCACCGGCGAGAGCGTGAAGCCGACCAGATAATCGAGCGCGCGGCGGGCGCGATAGGCGTCGATCAGATCCTCGTCGAGCGCCCGCGGCCGCTTCATCGCCTCGCCCACCGCCGACTTGGTGATGGCGTTGAAGGTCACCCGCTCGACATGGGCGGGAAGCGCCTTGCGCTTCGCCAGCACCTCCTGGACGTGCCAGCTGATCGCCTCCCCTTCCCGGTCCGGGTCGGTGGCGAGGATCAGCGAGTCCGCCTTCTTGGCCTCGTCGGCGATCGCCTTGAGCTGGCGCGCCTTGTCCGGATAGGCCTCCCATTCCATCGCGAAGCCCGCGTCGGGATCGACCGACCCGTCCCTGGGCGGAAGATCGCGGACATGGCCGTAGGAAGCGAGCACCCGGTAGCCGCCGCCGAGATACTTCTCGATGGTCTTGGCCTTGGCCGGCGATTCGACGACGACGAGCTTCATCCCGACTCCTTCACGCGTACACGCGTACAGGGTGCGGAGCCGCCGCGGGCGCCGTCAAGCGCCATGGCAGCCCTGTCCGGAAGCGACGATCCGGACGCGTTCACACGGGATTCCCGTCACTTCTGTAACTTCCGACGCCGGCCAAACGCTCGAAGGCTTCCAACCGCTCGCGAAGGGCGTCGGGATCGGGATCGCCGGCGAGCCGCTCCGCCAGACGGTCGAGCCGGCCGAGCAGCCGCATGGCGCCGGCGACGTCGTCGCGCTGGACGAAGCCGACCAGCCGGCCGCGATAGAAGCGCGGCACCAGGAGGGACTCGATCCCGCCATGGCCGGCGAGCGGCGAGCAGCATGCCCGCCGTACCGACCGGGCGAATTCCTGCGCCCGATCCCAGGCGGCGGCGAAGCTCTCCGCGCCGGGCCGCTTTCGCAGGCGATAGGCGGACTGGCGGGTCATGCCGAGCGAGCGGGCGGCCTCGCCGGGGCCGGCGCCGCGGGCGAGAGCGAGGAGGAAGCGCAGCTGGAGCGACTCGCTCCAGCCATTGTGCTGGGCGCGCAGGGGGACGGGCGTGAAGGCGAGCAGCTCGGCGACGGTCATGATTCGGAACGTAAAGTGAACGGCGGCTGTAGGAAACAGCTTTTTCGACGTGTCGCCCGCTTGGTCCGATCGGGCGTCCGCGCGGGGCGGCGCCCGCCGGTCAGGCCGCGAGGCTCACCCGGCCGCCGGCGTGGCGCTCGAGCCTTCCGGCCAGCTCGAGCTCGAGCAGAACCGTCTGCACCGCCGCCGGCGCCAGGCCGGACTGGCGGATCAGCTCGTCGACGGGGACCGGCGTCACGCTGAGCAGCCCCCAGACTCGACGGCGCGCGTCGTCGTCGACCTCCGCGTCCGCGGCCGGGGCGGCATAGCGGCGCTCGGGCTGGCGGAACGGGCGGGGCCGAAGCGGATCCACCGCCTCGACGACATCCTCGGCGGTCTGGACCAAGGTCGCGCCCTCGCGGATGAGCTGGTTGCATCCCTGGGCGCGGGGATCGAGCGGCGAGCCGGGGACGGCCATCACCTCGCGGCCGAAATCGGCGGCGAGGCGAGCGGTGATCAGCGAGCCGGACCTGGGCGCCGCCTCGATCACCACCGTGCCCTGGGCGAGACCGGCGATGATCCGGTTGCGATAGGGGAAATGGCGCGCCCGCGGCTCGACGCCCGGAGGCTGCTCGGCGAGCAGCAGGCCGCTCTGGCCGATGGCGCGCTGGCGCTCCTCATTCTCGGGCGGGTAGACGATGTCGATGCCGCCGGCGATGACGGCGACGGTGCCGCTCTCCAGGGCGCCGTCGTGGGCGGCCGAGTCGATTCCCCGAGCCAAGCCCGAGACCACCACCAGCCCGGCGAGGCCGAGGTCGCGCGCGAGCTGGCGGGCGAAGCGGCAGGCCGCCGCCGAAGCGTTGCGAGCGCCGACCATCGCCACCGCCGGCCTGTCGAGCAAGGTCAGGTCGCCCTTCGCGATCAGCGCCGGCGGCGCCGTCTCGATCTCCGCCAGAAGCGACGGATAGAGGCCCTGGCCGAGGAACAGGTAGCGGGCGCCGAGGCGCTCGACCTCGTCCATCTCCCGGTCGATCTGGCTCCTGCCGGCGAGCCTCGGCGCCCGGCCGCCGCCGCGCGCCGCCAGATCGGGGATGGCGTCGATCGCCGCCTGGGCCGAGCCGAAGCGGGCGAGCAGCTGGAAATAGGTGATCGGCCCGATATTCTCCGAGCGGATCAGGCGCAGCCGGGCGACGTGATCGGGCGAGGCCGGCATGTCAGCGGCTCGCCCGTCCGACCCTGGGCTCGGTTCCCCTGAACAGCCGGCCGAGATTGGCTCGGTGCTTCCACAGCACCAGCAAGGCGAAGCCGGCGAAGAGCAAGGCGAGATCGAACCGGTCGAGGAGAAAGGCGGCGACGGGCGCGGCGACGGCGGCCGCCATCCCGCCGACCGACGAATAGCGGCTCGCCAGCAGGGCGGCGATCCAGACCGCCGCGATCGCCAGCGCGGCCGGCCACAGCAGCGCCGCGACGACTCCGATCAGCGTCGCCACGCCCTTGCCGCCGCGAAAGCCCAGCCAGGCCGGATAGAGATGGCCGAGAAAGGCGCTCAGCCCGGCGAGCGGGGCAAGCTGAGCCATGTCCGGCCACAGGGCCTGGACGATGAGCACCGCCGCCGCGCCCTTGGCGGCGTCGAGCGCGAGGGTCGCGGCGGCGAGCCCCTTGCGCCCGGTGCGAAGGACGTTGGTCGCGCCGATATTGCCGGAGCCGATGGCGCGCACGTCGCCGAGCCCCGCAAGCCGGGTGAGGAGCAGGCCGAACGGCACCGAGCCCAGCAGATAGCCGATCAGGATGGTCGCGACCGGCTCGAGGAGGGTGTCGAAGGTTATCACGGCGCCGTGAGGCCCACGGGTAAGCAAAGCGCAGAGCGGGCGCAACCGCGTTCGCGACCCCCCGCGAGACCGGCGCCGCCCGCCGCGGTCCCCGCCCGTCATGCCGAACCCGTTTCAGCATCCGGTCCGCAGGCCGCGCCGCGGCTCGAAGCTGGACCCTGAAACAAGTTCAGGGTGACGGAGGGGGCGCTCAGGATGACGGCGGCGGCGTTCAGGGTGACGGCGGGGCGCTCAGGGTGACGGCGGGGGCGCTCGGGGTGACGGTGGGGTCCGGGGAGTCCCCGCCGCCCCTTATTGCGAGCCGTTCGCACTGGCTTTCGAGAGGAGAATGAAGCTATTGGCGGTCAGAGCAACGGGGACGACGGCTTTGGATTACCAGCGCATCTTCGCGGAGGCCATCGAGCGGCTCCACGCCGAGGGCCGCTATCGCGTGTTCATCGACATCCTGCGCAACAAGGGCAGCTTCCCCAACGCCCGCTGCTTCGCCGGCCATAACGGACCCAAGCCGATCACCGTTTGGTGCTCCAACGACTATCTCTGCATGGGCCAGCATCCCGACGTGGTCGAGGCGATGGAGGAGGCGCTTCACGACGTCGGCGCCGGCTCCGGCGGGACCCGAAACATCGGCGGCAACACCCATTACCATATCGAGCTCGAGGCCGAGCTCGCCGACCTGCACGGCAAGGAAGCCGCCTTGCTGTTCACCTCCGGCTACATCTCCAACGAGGCGACCCTGTCGACCCTGGCGAGGCTGCTGCCCGGCTGCATCATCTTCTCCGACGAACTGAACCATGCCTCGATGATCGCCGGAATCCGCAATTCCGGCTGCGAGAAGCGGGTCTTCCGCCACAACGACCTCGCCCATCTCGAGGCCCTGCTCGCCGAGGCCGACCCCGACGCGCCCAAGCTGATCGCGTTCGAGAGCGTCTATTCGATGGACGGCGACGTCGCTCCGATCGCGGCCATCTGCGACCTCGCCGACCGCTACCACGCCCTCACCTATCTCGACGAGGTCCACGCCGTCGGCATGTACGGCGCCCGCGGCGGCGGAATCTCCGAGCGCGACGGAGTCGCCCACCGGCTGAGCGTGATCGAGGGCACGCTCGGCAAGGCGTTCGGAGTGATGGGCGGCTATATCGCCGCCGAGAGGAACTTCGTCGACGTCGTCCGAAGCTACGCGCCCGGCTTCATCTTCACCACCTCGCTGTCGCCGGTGCTGGTCGCCGGCGCGCTGGCGAGCGTCCGCCACCTCAAGCGGTCGAGCGCCGAGCGCGAGGCCCAGCAGGCCAGTGCGGCGACCCTGAAGCGGATCTTCGCCGAGGCGGGGCTGCCGGTCATGCCTTCGGCATCGCACATCGTCCCGCTGCTGGTCGGCGATCCCGTCACCGCCAAGCGGATCAGCGACATATTGCTCGCCGAATATGGCATGTACGTTCAGCCGATCAACTATCCGACGGTGCCGCGCGGCACCGAGCGGCTTCGCTTCACCCCCGGCCCGGCCCATGACGAGGCGATGATGAGCGAGCTGGCCAAGGCGCTGGTCGAGATCTGGGACCGGCTGGAGCTTCGCGCCGCGGCCTGAAGGCGCGATCGTCCCGGGCGCCGCTCCTTCGAGAGGCCGCTTCGACAAGCTCAGCGGCTCCTCAGGATGAGCGGACGGGGAACCCCATCGGTGCCGCTCATCCTGAGGAGGGACCGAGCCCCGGCGAAGGCCCGTCCCGAAGGACGATCCGGGTGGTCAAACGGGCGCCACTCCCCTAGTGCATGGGTGTCGTTCCACATGCGGAGTCTCCTCGCTTGGCCGAGCGAATCGCCATCGTTGCCGACCATGCCGCTTTCGAGATGAAGATGCTGCTCGTCGAGCATCTGCGCTCCGGCGGCCATGACGTGCTCGATCTCGGCACGGCGTCGACCGACAGCGTCGACTATCCCGATTACGGCTATCGGCTCGCGCAGGCGATCGCCTCGGGCGAAGCCGGGCGGGGCGTCGCGCTGTGCGGCTCGGGAGTCGGAATCTCGATCTCGGTCAACCGCCACCCCGCCTGCCGCTGCGCCCTCGTCTCCGAGCCGGTCTCGGCCCGGCTGGCGCGCGAGCATAACGACGCCAACGTCGTCGCGCTGGGCGCCCGGCTGATCGGGCCGGAAATGGCCAAGGCCTGCGTCGAGGCCTTCCTCGCCGAGCCCTTCGGCGGCGGGCGCCACCAGCGCCGGGTCGACAAGCTTTCCAACCCGCTTTTCGTCAAGGAGCCCGCATGAGCAGCCGACCCGCCTTCGACTTTGCCGACGTCAAGTCGCGCGGCTTCTTCTCCGACCGGCTCGGCACCGCCGACGCCGCCGTCGCCGAGGCCATCGCCGCCGAGATCGACCGGCAGCAGAACCAGATCGAGCTGATCGCGTCCGAGAATATCGTCTCGCGCGCCGTGCTCGAGGCGCAGGGCTCGGTGCTGACCAACAAATATGCCGAAGGCTATCCGGGCCGGCGCTATTATCAGGGCTGCGCGCCTTCGGACTCGGTCGAGACTCTCGCCATCGAGCGGGCCAAGCAGCTGTTCGGCTGCGCCTTCGCCAACGTCCAGCCCCATTCGGGCGCCCAGGCGAACGGCGCCGTCATGCTGGCGCTGACCAGGCCCGGCGACACGATCATGGGCCTGTCGCTCGACGCCGGCGGCCACCTCACCCACGGCGCCAGGCCGGCCCTGTCGGGCAAGTGGTTCAACGCCGTCCAATATGGCGTCCGCGAGGACGACCATCGAATCGACTTCGACCAGGTCGAGCGCCTCGCCCGGGAGCACCGGCCGAGGCTGATCATCGCCGGCGGCTCGGCCTATCCGCGCCACATCGACTTCGCCCGCTTCCGCGCCGTCGCCGACGAGGTCGGCGCCCTGTTCCTGGTCGACATGGCCCATTTCGCCGGGCTGGTCGCGGCCGGCGAGCACCCCTCCCCGTTCGGCCACGCCCATGTCGTCACCACCACGACCCACAAGACGCTTCGCGGCCCGCGCGGAGGAATGGTCCTGACCGACGACGAGGCGATCGCCAAAAAGATCAACTCGGCGGTCTTCCCCGGCCTCCAGGGCGGGCCGCTGATGCACGTCATCGCCGCCAAGGCGGTGGCCTTCGGCGAGGCGCTCCAGCCCGAGTTCAAGGCCTATGCCCGAGCCGTCATCGCCAACGCCAAGGCGCTCGCCGGCCGGCTCAAGGAGCGCGGCGCCGACCTCGTCGCCGGAGGCACCGACACCCATCTGGCGCTGGTCGACCTGAGGCCGCTCGGCCTCACCGGCAAGGACGCCGACGAGGCGCTCGAGCGATCGGCGATCACCTGCAACAAGAACGGCGTCCCGTTCGACCCGCTGCCGCCGGTCAAGACCAGCGGCATCCGGGTCGGCTCGCCGGCCGGAACCACCCGAGGCTTCGGAGTCGCCGAGTTCCGCGACATCGCCGACATGATCGCCGACGTTCTCGACGGCCTGAGGGCGAACGGCCATGACGGCAATGGCGAGGTCGAGGCGGCGACCCGCGGCCGGGTCCGCGAGCTTTGCGCCCGCTTCCCGATCTATGACTCCCTCTCCCCTTCAGGGGAGAGGGGCTGACTTGAATCGCCGCCCCCTCTCCCGTCGCCGCTACGCGGCTCCTCCCTCTCCCCTGAAGGGGAGAGGATAGTTGCGCTGCCCCTTTTGCGGCCATGAGAACAGCCAGGTGAAGGACAGCCGTCCGACCGAGGACGGCTCGTCGATCCGGCGGCGGCGCCAGTGCGAGGATTGCGCGGCGCGCTTCACCACCTTCGAGCGGGTGCAGCTTCGCGAGCTGGTCGTCGTCAAGTCGGAGAACCGGCGCGAGCCGTTCGACCGGGCCAAGCTCGAGCGCTCGATTCTCATCGCCTGCCGCAAGCGGCCGGTGCCGCCCGACCGCATCGAGCGCCTCGCCTCCTCGATCCAGCGCCAGCTCGAGACCAGCGGCGAGACCGAGCTCGGCTCGGCCCGGATCGGCGAGATGGTGATGGAGGGCCTCAAGGCGCTCGACCCGGTCGCCTACATACGCTTCGCCAGCGTCTACAAGGACTTCCGCGAAGCGAGGGATTTCGAGGCCTTTGCGGGGTCCGTGGGCGAGAGTTGAGGTGACCGAGCCAAGCCCCGTTCGTCCTGAGTAGCGACCGAGCTTGCCGAGGGCGCGTATCGAAGGACCCGAATGAGCTTCTACGCCTACATGCTGCGCTGCTCCGACGGCAGCTTCTACGTCGGCCATACGGACGATCTGGATGTCCGGATGGCGCAGCATGAGCGTGGAGAGCTCAAGGGATACACGAAGCGCCGGCGACCGGTGACGCTGGTCTGGTGCGAGACCTTCGCCACGCGCGACGAGGCCCTCGCCGCCGAACTGCGGATCAAGAACTGGTCCAGAGAAAAGAAAGAAGGCCTGATCGCCGGGGACTGGGAGCGGATCAGCAGGGCCGCGCGCAAGCCGGCATTCGGCGAGATCCCTCGATACGCCGTCTCGACAAGCTCGACGGCTACTCGGGACGGACGGGGAAGGGAGACGACAGCCGGTTCGCGGAGCCCCGCCATCGTCCTGGTCCGGCCGCAGCTTGGCGAGAATATCGGGAAGGCGGCTCGGGCGATGCTCAATTTCGGGCTGACCGACCTTCGGCTGGTCGCGCCGAGGGACGGGTGGCCCAATCCGAGCGCCGGGCCGGCCGCCTCGGGAGCGGATGCGGTGCTGGAGCGGGCGCGGGTGTTCGAGACGGTGGCGGAGGCGGTCGCCGACTGCCCGTTCGTCTACGCCACGACGGTCCGCAAGCGCGGGCTCGTCGTCCCGGTCGTCTCGCCGCACGAGGCGGCGGCCGAGATCCACGCCCAGGCGGGACGCTCGGCGGTCCTGTTCGGCGCGGAGCGGTCGGGCCTCGAGACGGACGAGGTCGCGCTCGCCGGCAAGATCGTCACCGTCCCGGTCAATCCGGCCTTCCGCTCGCTCAACCTGGCGCAGGCGGTGATCCTGGTCGCCTATGAATGGTCCAAGGCGGTCGAGCTGTCGGTGCCGACGCTCGGCGACGAAGCCGAGCCGCGCGCGCCGCACGACCATCTGGAAGGGCTGATCAAGCAATTGTTCGACGCCCTCGAGGCGGCCGACTATTTCCACCCGCCCGACCGCACCCCCGCGACCAAGAACACGATCCGGACCATCCTCACCAAGGCGGGCTGGTCCACGCGCGAGATCCAGGCCCTTCGGGGGATCGTGCGGGCGCTCTCGCAGGGACGGCCGAAAGGTTGACTTCGGACGCTTCAGCGGCCACATGCCCGCCTTCGCAATTGGCCCCGCACCCCTGGTGAAGCGGTGGCCGCGCCGGCCTCTCCCCGCCCGTCGGGGCAGACTGGTCCGGCGGTGCGGCGCCAGGGACTACAGCCCTCCCCGAAAGTGGGAACCGGTTTTCGGATAAGGAGGGCTGCAGGCAACTCGAACGCGAATTGGAGTGATGACATGTCGAAGCGCTCAAGCGCCAAGTACAAGCTCGACCGCCGGATGGGGGAGAACGTCTTCGGGCGCCCCAAGAGCCCGGTCAACCGCCGCGAATACGGCCCCGGCCAGCACGGCCAGCGCCGCAAGGGCAAGATTTCCGATTTCGGCATTCAGCTGCGCGCCAAGCAGAAGCTGAAGGGCTATTATGGCGACGTCACCGAGAAGCAGTTCAAGCGGACCTTCCAGGAAGCGAGCCGGATGAAGGGCGACACCTCGCAGAACCTGATCGGGCTGCTCGAGCGCCGGCTGGACATGGTCGTCTACCGCGCCAAGTTCGCGCCGACCATCTGGGCCGCCCGCCAGCTCGTCAATCACGGCCACGTCCGGGTCAACGGCAAGAAGCTCAACATCGCCTCGGCCAGGGTCAGCGTCGGCGACGTCGTCGAGCTCGGCCCGAAGGCCCAAGAGATGGCGCTGGTCGTCGAGGCGCAGGGCCTCGCCGAGCGCGACATCCCCGATTACGTCGTTCCGGACGGCGCCACCCGGATCACCTTCAACCGAGTTCCGACGCTCGACGAGGTGCCTTATCCGGTGCGCATGGAGCCCAATCTGGTCGTCGAATTCTACTCGCGCTGATCGCGGTCGACGGCGCGGACGGGACAAAGGCCCCGGCGGCGGCGCCCGGGCCTTTTCTCATGGAGTCGCTCCCGGCTCCCGGCTGCCCGATTGCCCTCCCATCGCGGCGGCGAGGAACGACCTTATCCGGTCGAGCATCTGCCGCCTGACCTCGCCGTTGGCGAGATCGTGCTCGAGGTTCGGGAAGACGACGAGGTCGCTTCGCTTGCCGGCCTCGCGAAGCGCCTCGTTCATCCGCCGGGAATGGCCGACCAGCACGTTGAGGTCGCGGTCGCCGTGGAAGAGCAGCACCGGCGCGGCGATCCGGTCGGCGTGACGAAGCGGCGAGCCTTCGGCGACGTGGGGCCCGTCGCCGATATATTCGGCGACGTTGCGGGCGTTGGAGAAGACCCGGGCATCGTCCTTGACCTGCTGCAGATCGGTGACCGGGGCGATGGCGACGATGGCTCGGAACAGGTCCGGCTCGACGACTCCGGACTGCAAGGCCGCATAGCCGCCATAGGACCAGCCGACCGCGGCCATCCGGCGCGGATCGGCAATGCCCTGCTGGGCGAGCCAGCGCGCCCCGGCGACGATGTCGCCGATCGACGTGCGCCAGCTTCGGAAGCCGTTCTGCTGGAGCCAGTTCTCGCCATAGCCGGCCGAGCCGCGATAATTGGGCTGAAGCACGGCGTAGCCGAGATGGGCGAAATATTGGGGAAGCCAGTCGAAGCCCCATTCGTCGCGCGCCGACGGGCCGCCATGCGGAAGGACGATGGCGGGCAGGTTGCGCCCGTCGCTCCCCGGCGGAAGCGTCAGATAAGAGGGAATGGCGGTGCCGTCCGCGGCCGGATAGGCGACCGGCCGCATCTGGGCGAGGCGGACATGCTCGAGCTCGGGGCGGACCAGGGCGATCTCGTTGAGGTTGCGGCTCGCCCGGTCGAAGATGAAGTAGCGGCCGGCGTCGGAATCGCTGCCGGCATGGATGAGCAGGCGGTTGCCGTCGCGGCTGGCCTCGACGAAGTCGACCAGCGGCAGGTTGGGGACGGCCCGGCCGAGCGACTGCGCCAAGGCGGCATAGGTCCGGTCGAAATAGACGACTCGCCGGCTCTCGTCGGCGAAGGTGACTCCGATCACCTGGGCGCCGCGCCCGGCCCGCACCACATTGTCGACGTCGACCTGGGGGTTGGCATAAGCGAGCTCGGTCGCCATCGAGCCGTCCAGCGCGACCCGGTAGAGCGCGAAGCGGCCGTCGAGCTTCCTGAGGATGTAGGCGGCGTTGAGCACCGGATCGACCGCGACCGGATAGGAGCCCTCCTCGGTGAGGGTGTCGAAATGGCCGAATTCCCGCCAGCCGCCCTCGCCGCCGGTGCGGTAGAAATAGTCGATCCGAGTGCTGATCTGGCCGGTCGCGCCGCGCATCGGCCGGGTCGCCATGATCCGGACATTGCCTCGGCCGTCGCTGATATAGCGGACGGCGTTCGGGTTGGCGCGTTCGACCGTCGTGCTGCGCAAGGTGCGGACGTCGACCCGGTCGACCCCGAGTCCCTCGGCCGTGCGCACCATGCGGGTCCCGATGCGCCCGGCCTCGGGCACGTAGGACCGGCTCATCAGGACGGCGCCATTCTCGCCCGGCAGCCAGTCGATGATCGCCCCGTCATATTGGCGAATATAGGCGTCGAAGAAGGATTCGCGCTCGCCGAGCAGCTTGCCGTCCTGGCCGTCGGCGCCCACCGACAGCAGCCGCGAGTAAGGGATCAGGAAATTGCCGCGGCGCTGAAGGACCGTGATCCCGCAGATCAGGCGGTCGTCGGCGACGAAGTTGCACCAGTTCAGCCGCTCGGGATTGCCGTCGGTGCGCAGGATGACGCTGGCGTCGGCACCGACCAGCTCCTGCATGACCACCATCGTGCTCGCGCCGGGCCCCGGGCTGAGGTAGACGACGCGGCGCCCGTCCGGCGAGAGGTCGATCTGCTCGATCCTGGGCCGCGCCCCGAACAGGGCAGCCGGATCGTCGCCCTGCTGCGCGAAAGCGCCCGAAGCCAGCGACAGAGCGACGAGAAAGATTAGTCTTCTGAACATGTAAGCCCCCCCGGACCTGGGGCCCTTCTACGCCCTCGGAACAGGTCTTGGCAACGGCGCCTCGACCGCCCGGCCCGACGACCCCGGCGCGGCTCGGCCCGGAGGCGGCCCGGCCTGATCCTTTTTCCCGATGCGGCGTTGAGGAGGGCGGCGGTTGCCGGAATCGGTCGGCGCTGCCATGACCCGCCGTCCCCAACGATCACGAGGCAGAAGATGAGACATTTTGCGCTGTCGATCCTCGCCTCCTGCGCCCTCGTCGCCTGCGCGACGGTGCCGGCGCAGGAAACGCAGCCGGAAATCTCGCTCGGGACTCTCCAGCGCGTGACTCAGCAGCTCTCCACCGACGAATTCCAGGGGCGGGCGCCGGGGACGGACGGCGAGGAGCGGACCGTGGCCCTGCTTGCCCAGGAATTCCAGCGCGCGGGGCTTCAACCCGGCAATCAGGGCAGCTGGTACCAGGACGTGCCGCTGGTCGAGATCACCGCCCAAGGCAACCCGCAGCTGCGGGTGACGGGCGCCGCCCAGCCGCTCGCCTTCAATTACCGAACCGATTTCGTCGGGGCGTCCTATCGGGCGCAGCCGCGGGTGGAGGTCGCCGACAGCGAGATCGTCTTCGTCGGCTACGGAATCAACGCGCCCGAGCGCGGCTGGAACGATTATGAGGGCATCGACGTGCGCGGCAAGACCGTGCTGATCCTGGTCAACGACCCCGACTGGAGCGCTCAGACGCTCGAAGGGCCGTTCAATGGCCGGGCGATGACCTATTACGGCCGCTGGACCTACAAATATGAGGAGGCCGCGCGGCAGGGCGCCGCCGCCGCGCTCATCGTCCACGAGACGGCTCCGGCTTCCTATGGCTGGAACGTGGTCGAGAACAGCTGGACCGGGCCGCAGCTCTACATGCAGTCGCAATCGGGCGGGGCCGACCAGACCGCGGTCAACGGCTGGCTGACCAACGAGGCGGCTCGGCGGCTGCTCGCCGCCGCCGGCCAGGACCTCGACGCTCTGACCCGAGCCGCCCAGCAGCGCGGCTTCGACGCCGTCCCACTGAACCTGCGCGCGTCGGTGGCGGTCGAGAACTCGATCCGAACCGCCGCCTCGCGCAACGTCATCGGCATCCTGCCCGGCTCGACCCGGCCCGACGAATATGTCCTCTACACCGCCCACTGGGACCATCTCGGAATCTGCCGCGAGGAGGGCGAGGACCGGATCTGCAACGGCGCCATCGACAATGCCACCGGCACCGCCGCTCTGGTCGCCCTCGCCGAGGCCCATGCGCGCGCCGGACCGCCCGAACGCTCGCTCGTCTTCCTCGCCGTGACGGCCGAGGAATCGGGCCTGCTCGGCTCGGCTTATTATGCCGCCAACCCGGTCTTCCCGCTCGCCCGGACCGCCGGCGGGATCAACATGGACAGCCTGACCATGCACGGCGACGCCCGCGATTTCTACGCGGTCGGCGCCGGCAAGTCGGAGCTCGACGCCTATCTCCGGCGCGCCGTCGCCGGCGAGAATCTGACGCTCACGCCCGAGCCGTCGCCGCAGGCGGGCTATTATTACCGGTCCGACCATTTCAGCATGGCCAAGCTCGGAGTGCCGATGGTCTACGCCAAGCTCGGCCCCGACCTCGTCAATGGCGGCCGAGCGGCGGGCGATGCCTGGCAGGCCGAATATCGGGCGAGCCGCTATCACGGCCCCGCCGACGAGTACGACCCCGCCTGGGACTGGTCGGGAGCGACAAGGGAATTGCGCATCTTCTACCGGATCGGTCGCGAGCTCGCGCAGACCGAGGCGTGGCCGAACTGGAACGAGGGCGACGAGTTCCGAGCCGTCCGCGACCGCTCCCGCGCCGGCGCGGGGCGCTAGGCGAAAGCAACGTCAGCCGCTCAGGGGGGTCCAGGCGCAGCCGAGCCTTTCCGCCTGGGCCGCGAGTCGTTTGTCCCGCGCCCACAAGGCGGCACTCCTTAGAACGGCACTGGCGAGCAGGTGGACGTCGACGAGGCCGAGGCCAGCGCCGACAAGCCCATTTTCGTCAACGAACCGAATGGTCGAAACGCTATCAAGCATGTTCAGCCGTGGCAGCCGGGCCAGCATGGCGACGGTCTTCTCGCGGTTCGGCAAGTGACCGAGAATCAACTCTTCGGTCACGAGGCGGTGCACGACCACTCGCCGCTTGGCGAGAAGGCGCACGACGTCCGGATCGGCAGCTCGGAAGTGATCCGCCCATACCGAAGTATCGATCAGGATCACGCTGACGGACGGTCGCGAGGCGGAGCTCGGTAATCGGGGGCCGTTCCGCCCATCGCAATCAGGTGGCGGATCGCCTCTCGCTCCATCAGGGCCTGAAGAGCCTCCCTGGTAAGCCGCTCGCGATCTTCGATGCCCGTCAATCGGGCCGCTTCGGCGAACAGGGCCTCGTTGTCGCCGCCGTCCGCCAAGACTGGCGGCGATACGGCCTTGTCCGCCTTCTCGAACCGGATCCGCCGTCGCTCGCGGTCCAGTGCAGCCGTTCGCCATCCGACGCTCATCCACCCTTTGGTCTGACTATGGCCCTCGCCCGCCTGGTTTGCCCACCAAGCGGGAAACTTGTGGGCGCTTGGCGGCAGCGGGAAGCCGAGCAGCGACTCGATCTCGCCGAAGCTCGCCTCCCATACATCGCCCTTCTTGCCCGCAAGGAAGTCCGCTAGAGGCTGATATCGCGACATTAGTACAACTCCCTTAGTGAGTCATAGTTTATACTTTAGTGAGGGCGCTGTGTCAATCTACCGCCAACCGCCCGAATGGGCGCCTCACGCCTTCGTCTGGATCGGCTTTCCAAGCCATGTGGAACTTTGGCGCGAGGATCTCGAGCCGGCGCGCGAGGAGGTCGCGGCCTTCGCGAGCGCCGTCCACGCCGGCGGCCGCGGCGAGGAGGTACGGCTGGTCGCCGCCAATGCCGAGGCGGCGGCGGCCGCGCGCAGGCTCGCGCCCTTCGCAACCGTCGTCGAGGAGAGGTTCGGCGACATCTGGCTGCGCGACACCGGGCCGCTCGTCCTGAGCGGCGGCGGCGGCAAGGTCGCGCGGAGCTTCGCCTTCAACGGCTGGGGCGGCAAATACGCGCTGGAGGGCGACGATTCGATCGGCCTTCGGCTGGCGCAGGCGCTCGGCCGCCCCGCCGAGCGACGCGACTGGATCCTCGAAGGCGGAGCGATCGACGTCGACGGCAGCGGCCTTGCCGTCACCACCGAGCAATGCCTGCTCAACCCGAACCGCAACCCCGGCCTGGACCGCGAGGCGGTGGCGGCCCGGCTTCGCGACGACCTCGGCATCGAGCGACTGCTGTGGCTCGGCGAGGGGCTCAAGGGCGACCATACCGACGGCCATGTCGACAATCTCGCCCGCTTCGTCGCCGAGGGGGTCCTGGCCGTCCCGGTCCCCGAGAGCCACGACGACCCCAATGCGCAGGCCTATGCCGACGCCCGCTACCGCGCCGACGCCTTCGGCCTCGAGGTCAGGGCCCTGCCCTCGCCCGGCCGGGTCGAGCGCGACGGAGCACTGGTCGCGGCCTCCTACATGAACTTCTACATCGGCAACGCGGCGGTGGTCGTGCCGACCTACGGCGCCGCCAACGACGAAGCGGCGGTCGAGCTGATCGGAGCGCTGTTCCCGGGCCGCGATGCCGTCGGGCTCGGCGCCGGGCATGTCCTGACCGGCGGCGGCAGCTTCCACTGCATCAGCCAGCAGGTGCCGCTCTGACCCGGGATCGCTTGCACCTGCGCTGATCCTGAGTAGGGACTGATGGACCAGTGCAGGTTGAACAGAAATGACCGAGATCACCGTCGCCGCCCTGCAGCTCGCCTTCAGCGACGACATCGGGGAGAATATCGGCGCCGTCTCGGAGCTGGTCCGCGAGGCGGCGGGCCGGGGCGCCGACGTCGTGCTTCCGCCCGAATTGTTCGAGGGCCTCTATTTCTGCCGCACCGAGGATGAGAGCCTGTTCGCCAACGCCCGGCCCGCGGCCGGCCATCCGGCGGTGCAGGCGATGCAGAGGCTCGCCGCCGAGCTGGAAATCTTCATCCCGACCAGCTTCTTCGAGGCCGACGGCCCGCATTTCTACAACAGCCTCGCCATGATCGACGATCGCGGCGCGATCATGGGCGTCTACCGCAAGAGCCACATTCCCGACGGGCCCGGCTACGAGGAGAAATTCTACTTCCGGCCCGGCAATAGCGGCTTCAAGGTCTGGCCGACCCGGGCCGCGACGCTCGGCGTCGGCGTGTGCTGGGACCAATGGTATCCCGAGACCGCGCGCAGCCTGATGCTGATGGGCGCCGAGATCCTCTTCTACCCGACCGCGATCGGGAGCGAGCCGCACGATCCCGATCTCGACACCAGCCGGCTTTGGCGCCGGGCGATGATCGGCCATGCCGTCTCCAACGTCGTTCCGGTGGTCGCCGCCAACCGCATCGGCAGCGAATGCGGCCAGGCTTTCTACGGCCACAGCTTCATCTGCGACGAGCGCGGCGACATCCTCGCCGAGTTCGGCCGCGAGGAGACCGGAGTGCTGAGCGCGACCCTCGATCTCGACGCGGTCAAGCGCCACCGCGCCGCCTTCGGCTTCTTCCGCGACCGCCGCCCCGACCTTTACGGCCGGCTGACCCAGGACGTCTGAGGAGGGCGCGGCTCTCCTCAGGCGGCCGGCGAGGGGCCGCGCACGGCGAGGGCGCGAGCGAACACCGCCTCGAACATCTCCCGAGTGAGGCGCCCCGTATTCTGGTTGTAGCGCGAGCAATGGTAGCTATCGATCAGGATCCGCCCGTCGGGCAGCCGGTGCTCGGCGAGGTGGCCGAAGCGGCAGGCGGCGAGCCGGCCGCCGGCGGCGCGCACCGCCGCGCCATGGGCGATCTGGCCGAGCGCGATCAATATCCGGGCCCCGGGAAGCGCCGCCAGCGCGGGCCGGAAGAAGGCTCGGCTGCAGGTGGCGATCTCCTCCGGCAAGGGCTTGTTCTGCGGCGGCACGCACTTGACCGAATTGACGATGGCGACGCCCTTCAGCCGAAGCCCGTCGTCCGGCCGCTCGCGATAGTCGCCCTCGGCGAGTCCGAAGGCGAGCAGGGTCTCGTAGAGCAGGATTCCGGCATGGTCGCCGGTGAACGGACGGCCGGTCCGGTTCGCCCCCTGCTTGCCGGGCGCGAGGCCGCACAGCACCAGCCACGCCTCGGGATCGCCGAAATGCGGAACCGGCGCGTTCCACCAGCCGGGATGCTCCTCGCGCAACGCCTCGCGGAAGCCGACGAGTCGCGGGCAGAGCGGGCAGTCGCGCGGCGCTTCGACCTGCGGAACCGGGCTTACGGGCAGCATGGGAAGCGTCTAGGCGGGCGGCGATGGCCCTTCAACGAAGTTCGCGACAGGCTCGGACGAGCTACGCGGTCGCGCTCGGATCGAACCGCCGCCACGGCCGCCACGGCGCCCCGGCCGGGGTGGTTCGGGCCGCGATCGGGGCGCTCGCCCGGCTGGGCGAGGTGGAGCGGGTCTCGAGGATCCGGACGACGCCGGCGCTCGGGCCGGCCGGGCGCGGCTTCGCCAATGCCCTGGTCCTGCTTCGCTCGGCGCTGGCCCCGGATTCGCTGCTCGACTCGCTGAAGGCGATCGAGCGGGAGTTCGGCCGCCGCCGCGGCCGGCGCTGGGGCCCGCGCGTGCTCGATCTCGACATCATCCTGTGGTCGCAGGGACCGTGGGGCGGGCCGGGGCCGCTGCTCCCTCACCCGGAGTTCCGCAAGCGCCGCTTCGTGCTCGAACCGCTCGCCGAGATCGCCCCGGACTGGCGCGACCCGGTCAGCGGGGCGACGGCCCGCCAGCTGCTCTATCGGCTGGGCAAGCGCTCCGGTTGACCCCGCCGGCCGCCGATCCTAGGTGGGACCGCCGTTAGGGCCCATAGCTCAGTCGGTAGAGCAACTGACTTTTAATCAGTAGGTCGCAGGTTCGAATCCTGCTGGGCTCACCAGCGGTCCCCGGGACAGATCCCAAGGATCGGCCCCGAGAGATCCGCCGCGGTCAGATCACCGAGAAGTCGTTGACCGTCAGCGTCGTGACGCCCTGCAGGGTGGCGATCAGCACCGGGGTCTCGGCGAGGCCGTTGCCGTCGCCGTCATACCAGAGCCGCGAGGTCGCGGTGTCGAAGTGCAGATTCGGCGCCGCCGTCGTCCCGGACTGGATGCCGGTGCCGACGGTCAGGGTCACGTTGGTGCCGAAGAAGTCGTCGTCGATCTCGAGCTTGTCGGTGCCGCGGACGAAGTCGGTGATGACGTCCGCCGGCCAGAAGCTGATTCCGTCATTGTCGCCGGCCTGGAGCAGGAACTTGTCGGCGCCGGCGCCGCCGGTCATCACGTCGGAGCCGCTGCCGCCGATCAGCCGGTCGTTGCCGTCCATCCCCTTGAGAACGTCGTCGCTGGCGCTGCCGTCGAGCACATTGGCCGAGGCGTTGCCGACGATGACGTCGTCATAGATGGTCCCGACGACGTTCTCGATCGAGGTGAAACGATCGTTCTTGGCGACGCCGTCATTGTTGGTCTGGGTGGTGAGGTCGAGATAGACCGAGTCCCAGCTCTCGAAGAAATCGACGGTGTCGGTCTCAGTCCCGCCATTGACGGTGTCGGCGGCGAACAGGTCGCCCTCCATGTAGAAATAATCGAGGCCGGCCTCGCCGTTGAGCTTGTCAGCGCCCTCGCCGTCGAAAATCGTGTCGTTGTCGGCGCCGCCGTTCAAAGTGTCGTTGCCGGTGCCGGTATCGTGGAGCGTGTCGTTGCCGATGCCGCCGTTCAGGGTGTCGGTGCCGTCGTCGCCGTCGAGCAGGTCGTTGCCCGAGCCGCCGGTCAGGGTGTCGTTGCCGACGCCGCCATAGAGGGTGTCGTTGAGGGCGCCGCCGGTGACGATGTCGGCGCCCCTGCCGCCGGCGAATTCGAGCTGCTCGAAGCCGTCGATCGTGGTCCCGTTGGCAAGCGTCTTGAGCAATGTCGTCAGGGTGTAGTTGACCGCGATCGCGCTGCTGTCGAAGGACAGCCGGATGATGTCGGTCCCGGCGCCGCCCTTGGCGGTGTCGCCTACCCCGATCAGCACCTCGTCATTGCCGTCGCCGGCGTCGACCACGTCCTTCTCGACGCCCGTGTCGCCGGACTTCACCGAATAATAATAGAATTGCGAGGTGATGTCGTCGTCGCCGGCGCCGCCGTTCAGGGTGTCGGCGCCGATGCCGCCCGACAGCTGGTCATGGCCGTTGCCGCCGATGACCGAATCATTGCCTTCGTCGCCGTTGACCGAATCGTTGCCGCTGCCGCCGTCGAGCTTGTCGTTGCCGCCGCCGCCGTAGAGCGAGTCGCGGCCGTTTTCCCCGTACAGGGTGTCGGCATTGGCCTGGCCGTAATCGTCGCCGTACATGTAGTCGTTGCCGCTGCCGCCATAGAGCGTGTCGGCGCCGTTCTGGCCATAAAGCTCGTCCTGGCCCGAATTGCCCTTGAGAGTGTCGAGGCCGGCGCCGCCCTTGAGAATGTCGTCGTGCAGCCAGCCGGTGAGGCTGTCGTTGAAGTTGCTTCCGACGAGCGAATAGCGCTCGACCCCGGTGACGGTGAAGCCGGCGACCGAATAGGTGCTGACCGCGTCCAGCGCGACGAAGGTGATGGCCGCGGTGCGTCCGGTGAAGTCGGCGATAAGCTGGTCGATGCCGGTTCCGCCGACGACGATGTCGCCGGTCATCTCGTTGGTCTTGCCGACGACCAGACGGTCGTCGCCCGAGCCGCCTTCGAGCCGGTCCTTGCCGACATTGCCTTCGATATAGTCGTTGCCGCTGTCACCGTAGAGAAAGTCGTCGCCGGCGTCGCCGTAGATATAATCGTCGTTGAAGCCGCCGCGGATGGTGTCGCTGCCGCCCTGGGCCGGGCTGGGCTCGTAGGAATCGGTCCGATCGCCGTAGAGATAGTCGGCGCCGTAGCCGCCATTGATGATGTCGTTGCCTTGAAGCCCGAAGATGTAATCGTAATCGTACGTCCCGTTCAGCGTGTTCGCGACGTCGTTCCCCTTAAACGTACCCATTTCACTACCTCCTGCGTGTCCCTGAATTGGAAAAGCGCGATCTGCATCGGCTCGAGGTGCCGAGCGCGCTCGCCACGATCCCTCGGGGCGCGGCTATTATGGCGTGCCACGAGCGGATGCACGCAAATCTTGGTTTCCATTGAGTGTCAGTTTTTTGTCAATTGTTGCAGGCACCGGGCAGCGGCGGAGCAGCGCCGATTCCGGCTCCCCAGGCCCGCCGCGAACGCTCTCCCCCCTCGCCTCTCGATTCGACCTGCCGCCATTGATGTCAGTGCGAAGAGATGGGCACAAGCATCTCGGAATACATATTAAAAAATATCAATGACATTTAAGACCGAGTGTCACGTTCCGGCACGCCCCCGACAGCCCCGCCCCGTCGGCATGCCGAGAGGAAGGCGTCGGAGGCCTCGGTAGCTTCGCGAGCGCAAGGGGCCGGCCGGGCCCGTGCTTGCAATTTTTTGCGGAGCCGCGGAGCGCCGCGCTCGGCTAGCCGGCGCGGTTCAGCCGGTACATGGGATAATCGCCATATTTCTTGGCCAGGGCGATGCGGCCGACATAGCGGCAGGCGAAGCGGTCGCCGGCCTCGAGCGCGAGAATCGCCGCCATCGGTTCGGTCACGAACACCGCTCCGGGCGGCGTGACCGGCTCGATCCGCGCCGCCTTGGAGACCTCGGTTCCGTAGAAGGTGGTGCGGCCCGTGATATGGTCGACGGTGCGATAGGCGGGGCCGTAATGGATTCCGATGCGCATCCCGCCGGTCCCGTCGAGGCCGAGCGTCGCATAATCGAAGGCGGCGAGCGCGTCCTGGAGCTCGAGCGCGATCTCGGCGGCGCCGCGCGCGGTCGCGGCCACGGCGTAGAGGGCGTCGCCCCAGCTGTTGCGGCAGGCGACCTCGCCGTCATGGGCGTCGAGCACCTCGGCGACCCGGCGCATGACGCCGTCCCAGAAGGCCGGGAGCGCCGTCTCCCTGAGCGTCGAGAAGCCGGCGAAGTCGGTGAACAGGATGGCGGCGTGGGTCCGCTCGTAGCCGCCGGCGACCCGCGGGGCGGGACGGACCAGGTTGCGGTCGACCGCGCCCGGGGCGATGGTGCAGGTTCGGCCGCCCTGCGCGGTCCAGGCCGCGACGTCGGCGCCGGTGCCGGCCGGGCCGCCCGCCGGAGCTCCGTCCCAGATCGCCGCCTGGACCGGCTCGGCGCCGAGATGCTGGGCGCGCAGCCGAGCCAGCCCCATCGCGATCCGGCTCGCATAGCCATATTGGGAAGGGTCGCCGAAATATTCCATTCCGCTGGCCAGGGTGACGCTCGCGGCCGAGTCGCGGCAGGCCCGGTAGCGCTCTTCCCACCCGCCGCCGCCGGGAAGGACCGACTGGGCGACGAAATCCGATTCCTCGAACGGCAGCACGGCGTGGAGCTCGACTCCGCGCGCCAGCGCCGCCTCGGCGAACAGAAGATCGGCGCCGCAGGCGAGCGCGCCGTAAGCGAAGCCAATCCTCTCCTCGTCCAGAAGGCGATCGATCGCCGCGGTCAGGCGCTCCTCGGCCGCCGCATCGGCACCGAACATGTGACCGCAGAAATGCGCCACCCGGGGCGGCGCCAGAGAAGCCAGAAGGTCGCTCCGCCGGGCCTCGTCCAGGCCGAGGTGACGGGCGATCATCGCCAGCTGGCGCGAGGTCGTCGAGCGGGCGCCATGATCGGCCGCGGAGGCGATGGCGGGGCTGCGCAGCGCCTGCTTCGCTTCCTCGCTCCGCCCGAGGATGAGCAGCGCCTCGGCCCGGGTCGCCGTCCGATAATAGTCGCCCGCCTCGGCGACCGCCGGGTCGGCGAGCAGCGCCTCGGCCAGAGCCGCTGCTCTCGCCCGGTCGCCCGCGAGCAGCGCCAGCGCCGCGGCGTTGATTCCTGGAAAGGAGTCGCCGCTCTCGCGGTGGATGGCGTGATAGGCCTCGAACGCCGCCTTCAACGCCGCCCGCCGGGCCTCGCCGGGCGGCAAGGCCAAAGCGCGATCCTTGAGCAGCCGGGCGCCCGCCGCCCGCTCGTGCGCGTGCGGAGAGCCGTCGAGACGGTAAGCGTTGAACATCTCCATCGCGCGGTCGGTATCGCCCATGCGCGCGAGGGCGAGGACCTGCTGGTGGCGGACGCCGCTCGATTCGTCGCCCCCGGCGATGGCGGAAACGGTGATGTCATAGGCCGCGATCAGGTCGCCGCGGGCGATCGCGGCCTTGGCGAGGGAAGCGGCGCTGCTCATCGGGCGAGGCTTATGCCCATCGCCCCGGGGCGAGACAATCGACGACGGCGCGGCCTAGGCTGAATCGACATTCAGCGCATCCAGATCATGGATGCGGCGAGCTGGATGAAGCTGAGGAAGTGAAGGGCTCTCCGGTCGTAGCGCGTGGCGAGGCGGCGGAAGTGCTTAAGCTTGTTGAAG
>Ga0196962_10000288_pt1 | contig 23685 bp, 34 predicted proteins | sample S3v_20metaG_FD_183186 | JGI IMG/M metagenome (GOLD analysis project Ga0196962, IMG submission 183186) | Soil microbial communities from Anza Borrego desert, Southern California, United States - S3+v_20 | ecosystem: Environmental > Terrestrial > Soil > Desert | place: USA: California | collected...
CTTCAACAAGCTTAAGCACTTCCGCCGCCTCGCCACGCGCTACGACCGGAGAGCCCTTCACTTCCTCAGCTTCATCCAGCTCGCCGCATCCATGATCTGGATGCGCTGAATGTCGATTCAGCCTAGGGCGAGGGGACACAAATCATTGTGTCCCCGGGACACACTTTTGTGGAGCGCGCGCGCGCATCTCGGCCTCGCCGACGATCGCCTCACCGACCTCGCCGCCGCGGCCGCGCGAGTCGACGACTGGCGTGGGTTTCTCGACGCCGGCCTCGGCGATGAGGAAGCCGAGGCGATCCGGGCGGCCGAGCGCTCCGGGAGGCTGCTGTTCTAGGGTGAGGGGACACAAACCATTGTGTCCCCGGGACACAATGGTTTGTGTCCCTTAGTGCCCTTTTCGAAATCCTATCTGGTAAAAAGGGCTTGACAAAGGGGCGCGAATGTTCCTATAATGTTCGGCTCGGGCTGGAGGGAGCGGGACATGGGCGAGTCGGAGGGCCGGCCGCGCGAGCGGCGCCGGGCGGGGGCGCGGACGCGCCTGTCGGCGGCGAAGCGGGCGCGCTTCCTGGAGGTTCTCGGCCAGACCGGCAACCGGAGCCACGCCGCCCAGGCGATCGGAGTCGAGCCCCGGCTGATGGACCAGAGGCGCGAATTCGATCCCTTGCTCGACCGCCAGTGGAAGGCGGCGCTGGAGCAGTCCGAGCGGCGGCTCGCGGGCGCGTCCGGGCCGCTCGACTCGATCGGCGGCGCCGAGCCGATGGTGATTAGGCGCGGGCGCGGCGGCCGATCCATGCTGGTTAAAGCGGGGCCGAAAAGGTGGAGCCGGCCGGTCGAGGAGCGCTTCTTCGCCGTCCTGGCGCGCTGCGGCAACATCGCGGCGAGCGCGCGGGCGGTCGGCTTCTCCGCGGGCTGCATCGCCCAGCGGCGGCGGCGCTTCGCCGACTTCGAGCAAAGGCTTCAGCAGGCGCTCGAGGATGCCGAGCTCGAGATCGAGTTCCGGGCGGCGGCGGTGGCGGCGGGCAAGGCTCGGCGCTGGCGAGCGGATGGGGGAGGGCCGCCTGCCGGGGACGAGGCCGGGGCGCCCGGGGACGAGGAAGCGGGCGCGGGGGAGGATTGGGAGGGGGCCGAGGCGGCGCCTTTCGACATGGATATGGCGATCCGCTTCCTCAAATGGCGGCAGGAGAAGAGGCGCGGCGGCGGGCGACGGGGGCGGATCCCGGCGCCGCCCTCGATCGACGAGGTGACCCGGAAGATCATCCGCAAGGTCGAGGCGATCAAGCGGGCCCGGGCGCGGCGGGGCTAGAGGGGACAGGCCTCAGCGCACTCTAGGGTGGGGGACACAAACCTTTGTGTCCCCGGCTGCATGGTGGGGACACAATAGTTTGTGTCCCCGGGACGGTGATGGTGGGGACACAATAGTTTGTGTCCCCGGGACGGTGACTGTCCCCAGGGAGCAAGCGATGAGGCATTCGGCGGTGGCGGCGCTGGCCGAGCTCGACGAAGCTGAGATCGCCGAGGCGCTCGACGAGCTCAGCCCGGCCGAGCGACGGGCGCTCGACGAGCATTGGCCGGCCTGGGTCCATGAGGGGCAGCTCCCGACCGACGATCCCCGGGCGGCCTCCGGCCAGGCCTGGCGTGTGTGGGTGCTGCTCGCCGGGCGCGGCTTCGGCAAGACCCGGGCCGGCGCGGAATGGGTGAGCGAATTCGCCCGGAGCCATCCGGGCTCGTCGATCGCCCTGGTCGCGGCGACGGCGGACGAGGCGCGCTCGGTGATGGTCGAGGGCGCCCGCTCGGGCCTGCTCGCGGTCGCCCGGCACGACGAGCGCGAGGCGATGGTCTGGGAGCCGAGCCGGCGGCGGCTGGCGTTCGCCTCCGGAGCCGAGGCGTTCGTCTATTCGGCGGCCAACCCGGAATCGCTGCGCGGGCCCGAGCATCATATCGCCTGGTGCGACGAGCTGGCGAAATGGAAGAAAGGCGAGGCGGCCTGGAACAACCTCCAGCTCGGGCTTCGGCTCGGGACGAGCCCGAGGGCGCTGGTGACGACGACCCCGCGCGGGGTGCCGGCGCTCAAGCGCATCCTCGCCGGCGCCGGGACGGTCCGGACCGGCGGGCCGAGCTGGGCCAACGCCCAGCTGTCGCCGGGCGCCCTCGACGCTCTGATCGCCGAGCATGGCGGCACCCGCTTCGGCCGCCAGGAGCTGGAGGGCGCGCTGATCGAGGACGTCGAGGGGACCTTGTGGCCGAGGGCGCTGATCGAGAAGTGCCGGGTCGCGGGCGTGAGGGGGGACAGTCGCTTTGCGCCCGGCGGTTCCGGTCCGGGCGCGGCGGCGCGTGAAAGCGACTGTCCCCTGGGCGTGAGGGGGGACAGTCACTTTGCGCCCGGCGGTTCCGGTTCGGGCGCGGCGGCGCGTGAAAGCGACTGTCCCTTGCGCGTGAGGGGGGACAGTCACTTTGCGCCCGGCGGTGCCGGTCCGGGCGGGGCGGCGCGTGAAAGCGACTGTCCCTCGAGCCGTCCCTTCGTCAGGATCGTCGTCGGCGTCGATCCGCCGGCCGGGCGCGACGGCGACGCCTGCGGGATCGTGGTCTGCGGGGTTGACGCGGCGGGCGTCGGCTACGTGCTCGCCGATGCCAGCGTCGCCGGGCTGTCGCCGGACGGCTGGGCCCGGCGGGTGGCGGCGGCGGCCGGGGCGTGGGGCGCCGACCGGGTGGTGGCCGAGAAGAATATCGGCGGCGACATGGTCGCGGCGGTGCTGCAGGGCGCCGATGCCGGGCTTCCGGTGACCCTGGTCCACGCCGCCGACGGCAAGTCGGCCCGGGCCGAGCCGGTCGCGGTCCGCTTCGAGAACGGCAAGGCGAAGTTCGCCGGCCGCTTCCCCGAGCTCGAGGACGAGCTCGCCGGCTTCACCTATGCCGGCTATGTCGGGGCGGGCAGCCCGGACCGCGCCGACGCGATGATCTGGGCGATGACCGAGCTGATCGTCAGGCGCCCGCGGGCCGAGCCGCGGATCCTGACGCTGTAGGGAGGGGCGCAGGGGAGGGGACAGTCACCGGTGCAGGGGAGGGGACAGTCACTGTGACTGTCCCCCCCATCCCCCGTCCGCTATTCGGTCGTCGCGCCGTCCCAATGGTCGTCGTCATGGTCGCGCTCGGCCTGTTCCTTGTCGCGGTGGACGACTCCGTCGCGATGCTCGGGCGGGCCGTAGATGGTGTAGAGCCGGAGCGGCTCGGAGCCGGTGTTGACGACGTTGTGGCGGGCGCCGGCGGGCACGATCACCGCGAAATCGTCCCCGACCCGGTTGGCCTTGCCGTCGATCCGGATCTCGCCTTCGCCCGACTCGATCCGGAAGAACTGGTCGCGGTCCTCGTGCACCTCCTCGCCGATGTCGCAGCCGGGCGGAAGGGTCATCAGAACGAGCTGCAGGTTGCGGCCCGTGTAGAGCACGCGCCGGAAATCCTCGTTCGCCAGCGTCGCCCGCTCGATATCGTCGACATAGCCCTTCATCTCTTCGCTCCTCGGGGACAGTGCTCCTTGGGGACAGTCACTTTCCGCATGGCGGGTCCAGGCGAGAGCCGCGGTGCGGGAAAGTGACTGTCCCCTTTCCTGCACCTTTCCGCACGGCGGGTCCAGGCGAGAGCCGCGGCGCGAGAAAGTGACTGTCCCCTTTCCTGTCCCCCCTTGGGGACAGTCACTTTCCGCACGGCGGGTCCAGGCGAGACCGCAGGTTGCCGAAAGTGACTGTCCCCATTCAGTGACCTTCCCTAGCGCCGGTCGCCGACGATGGTTCCGCCCTTGATCACCACGTCGACATGCTCGAGCTCGCGAACGTCGGCGAGCGGGTCGCCGGCGATCCGGCCGTCGGTGATGACCACCACCGGCTCCTCGACCGTCCGGCCGGTCAGCACGTCGACCATCCGGTCGGCGGTGACGACGACCGATTCGGCCGGCGCCGCCGCCGGCGCGGCGAGCAGGGAGGGCGGACAGGGCCGCGGCGAGCAGTTTGCGCATGGCTTGAGAAGCCCTCCGTCACTCCAGCGGAAGCTGGAGTCTCTGGTCGGCTTCATAGGCCAAGAAGAGCGGGATTCCAGCTTCCGCCGAAATCGCGGCCAGGTTCCCCGTCACCCGGGGGGCCGGCCGGCTATTGCGGCGGCGGCGCGGCCAGCTCGCGCGCCCGGGCGAGATGGGTCTGGATCGGTCCGGCGACGCTCGAGGCATGGGCCCGAAGCGGCTCGACCTCGCCGCCCGCGGCGTAGGCGGTGACCAGGGTCAGCGCCTGCTCGTGGGCGCGCACCTGCTGGCGCAGATATTCCTGGTCGAAGGCGGCGCCGGTCGCGGTGCGAAGCGCCTGGACGTTGGCCTGCTGCTCGGGGTTGAGCCTGGGCGCCGCGGTGAGCGGCGGCTGCGCCTGTCCCGCGGCCCGGCCGAGCTCGGCGGTCGAGCGCTGGTGGTCGGCGAGGATCATCTGGGCGAGCGAGCGTATTTCGGGGCGGGTCGCCTTCTCCTGAGCCAGCCGCGCCGATTCGATCTCGTAAAGGTCGCTGCCGCCGGCGAGGTCGACATATTGCTGGCCGTTGGCCGCGGTCGGCGGGGCCGCCGGCGAAGCGCCCGAGCCCTCGACCGGCGCCGGCCCTTCATTCTCGACCGCGCCGCCCTCGGCGGTGGCGAGGTTGGGCTCGTCGGCACCGCCGCCGCAGCCGGCCAGGGCGAGCGACGCCGCCGATATCGTCAGCCATGTGAAGCGCATGTCTCTTCTCCCGTCGCGCCGCCCGAAGAGCCGATAACGGCGCAGTCCGGGCGGCGTTCCCGCCGAGCGCCTCAGCCGAGGCGGGCGCAATCCTCGTAATAGAGATCCCTGAGCCCGCTCGGGCGGCAGCGCCCGGCCAGCATCGCCTCGATCCGCCGGGTGCGCTCGGCATTGGCGGCGGGCTGGCGCTGCGGATCGAAGCGCCGCGGAGCGACCAGCATCGCCACCAGGGTCAGATATTCGCGGTCGCTGAGCCGGCTCAGCTCGCGCCCGTAAAAGGTCCGGGCGGCGTCGTTGAAGCCGATGATCGGGCGGCCGCGGCGGCTTCCGAACCGGGCGTAGTTGACGAACAGCTCGACCTGGTCGCGCTTGCTCAGCGCCGGATCGAGCGCGAACCGGGAGACCAGCATCAGCTCGAGCTTGGCGAGCCCCGGCGTGAAGCGCTCGAAATAGAGGAACTTGGCGAGCGACTGGGTCATCGTCGTCATCCCCTGGCCCGGGGTCGAAAAGTCGATTCCGCGGTGGCCGAGGAAGCCGGGATCCTCGACCGCGAGAAGCATCGCGATCCGCCGCCTCGGAAGCGCGGCGAGCGGCACCTCGCGGGCCCGGACCCGCTCGAGGATCTCGGCGGTGCGGGCGCGCGCTCGAAGCACGGCCCAGCCCTCATAGGCGGCGACGAAGAGCACCAGCCCGAGCACGAGTCCGGCGAGGATCCTGGTGAGCCGCCGCATTCTTCGCTTCCCCCTCCCGGGCCGCCCCTCCACGCCCGGCCGCGGCGAAGCTTAGCGACTCGCCCGCCGCTGGCAACGGGCGTCGGCGGGCGTAGCCACGGATGCTCGCCTTTTCGCCGGCGAAAGGTAAGCGTGCCGATAACCTCGATCTCGCTTCGCAATTAGGCGAAAAACCACAAACGCTTCTAGAACATCCCTCGTAAAACAACAATAATGAGCCCTTGTCCGGGAGCGTCCCGAAGCCTTTGGGGACCGAAATAGCGCTGCCGAAACAATGGGTTGCCAAGGCCATCCATTTGGTTAAGTTGCGCGCTCCGACAACTGCGGGGGGTCGATGCCTGCTCGCTTATTAGGGGCTATCTTCATGACCAATGGACGGTTTGACTACGCGGGATACTCTCTCGACGACAATGGTAATTCGGCCTTCGGAAAGGGCCATCCGCGCGGGCTCGATCTCCGGCCCGAGCTTCCGCTCACCACCCACGAGCTGGTCGGCATCGACCTCACCCACATCATCCACGCTTCGGACGTCGGCTCCCCGAGCGGCGCCAAGCCCGGCGGCGGCGGCGGCGGAACGACCAGCTTCGCGCCCTATACCAGCGGCCCGGCGCTCGCCTCGGCCGGCTACAACATCACGATCGAGTTCAAGGGCAGCTGGACCCAGTCGCTGTACGACATCTTCGTCAGCTCGGCCGACCGGCTGACCACGCTGATCGTCGGCGAGCTCCCCAACGTCACCGTCTACGGCGGCAAGGGCGGGCCCAAGCCGGTCGACGACATCCTGATCACCGCCGAGCTCGGCGAGATTGACGGGCTCCACGGAGTGCTCGGCCAGGCCGGGCCGACCGCGGTCCGCACCGCCGGTTCGCTCCCCGCCACCGCAACGATGAAGTTCGACATCGTCGACGTCAACGCGATGGGCCTCGACGTCTTCGCCGACGTCGTCCTCCACGAGATGGCGCACAGCCTCGGCGTCGGCTCGATCTGGGACCGGCTCGGGCTCGTCTCCAACGGACTGTTCACCGGCGCCAACGCCGTCGAGGAATATCTCGCCATGGGCGGCACCGGCTCGGGGATCCCGGTCGAGCAGGACGGCGGCGCCGGAACGGCGGGGTCGCACTGGGACGAGGAGACGTTCGGCAACGAGCTGATGACCGGCTACATCAACGCGGGCGAGAATTACTTCACCGCGATGAGCGCCGCCTCCTTCGCCGATCTCGGCTATTCGATCCGGTCCGACTACGCCGCTCTGGCCGACCCGGGCTACGTCTTCGTCTGAGGAGGAAAGGAGGGACGGTTCCCGCGGGGACCGTCCCTGCCACCGTCGGGAAGGCGCGACGGCCGGGACCGGCCGCCGGGCCTCCCTTCCGGTCGGTCGGCGGCGGTCACTCGAACGACGACCGCTCCATGATCGCTTCGGCCAAATTCTCGCGCGCGATGCCGACCAGCTCGGTCCGCCGAACCGCGATCTGCAGCCCGTCCTGGGGGTTCGAGCACCGGGAAGGGCGGTCGGCCTCGCCTTCGCTGCTGGCGCAGGCGATGAACCGGTAGAGGATCATCCGGGCGATCGCCGCATTGGCCTGGAAGCTGATCGGCGACCTCGTCCCCGAGCGGAACGGCTCGAGGCCGCCGCTTCGCCTGATCTCGGTCAGGAAATCGTCGAGGAAGGCGCGCTCGCGGGCGATCGCTCCGGCGCAGTCGGCCGGCGGCGCCGGACCGTCGAGGCCGACGACGTTGCACGAATCGGCCCGGAAGCGCTCGTCGCCCAGGCTGTAGATCAGCTCGCCGACGCCGCGCCCGTAAATCTGGGCGCCGCGGTTGCGCAGCAGCAGCCGGTCGAGCCGCCAGCGCTGGAAGAGCGGATCGAGATTCTCGTTCCAGCGCCGCTCGGCCTCGGCGACGAGCCCGGCGCGGACGTCCGGCTCGGGCGTGTCGGCGCGGCGAAGGATGTCGACGATGTTGGTCAGCTCGTTCTGGATCCGCCCGGTCTGCTCGAGCAGCCGCGACTGGAAGCCGATGCCGTGCTCGCTCTGGCGGTGGAGCGATTCGAGGTGGTTGCTGTAGGTGATCTGGGCGAAGGCGACGCCGAGCGTCAGCAGGCTTCCGCCGACGGTCGTCGCCATCGCCTTGTAGGCGAAGGCCGCGGCCCCCGCCGCCCCCTTGCCCCCGCTCTTGGCGGCGGGCTTGGCCGCTTCGCCGGTCGTCTCTTTCTCGCTCATTTCCCGCCCCCGGTGGATCCTGCTGGACCTCGGCGCGAGGTTATCAGCTTTTCCGCTCCAACCAAGACCGGCGCGCCAGCCCTTGCCAAGCGCCGGTCAAAGGCCGCAGGCTCCCTTCATGGCGAAGAGCATCCACGACAGCGCGGGCGACCCGCGCAACGCCTCGATCCTGATCAGCATCAACGGCGCCCTCAGGCCGCGCGAGCAGGCTCTGGTGTCGGTGTTCGATTCCGGATTCGTGCTCGGCGACGGAGTCTGGGAGGGCCTCAGGGTGCACAAGGGGCGGATCGCCTTTCTCGACCGCCACCTCGACCGCTTGTGGGAGGGCGCCAAGGCGATCGCTCTGGACATCGGCCTTCCCCGCGAGGCGCTGGTTCGCCGGCTCTACGAGACGCTCGACGCCAATTGCATGGCCGAAGGAGTCCATATCAGGCTGATGGTCACCCGCGGCCTGCGCTCGACGCCCTACCAGGACCCGAGGGTGGTTATCTCGCCGGCCACCATCGTCATCATCCCGGAATATAAGGAGCCGCTGCCGGCGACGGTCGAGCAGGGCATAACGCTGTTCACCGTCCACGTCCGCCGCGGCTTTCCCGACGTCCAGGACCCCAAGCTCAACTCCCACTCCAAGCTGAACTGCATCACCGCCTGCATCCAGGCCGCCCGGGCCGGGGCGGACGAGGCGCTGATGCTCGATCCGCACGGCTTCGTCGCGACCTGCAACTCGACCCATTTCTTCATCGTCCGCAAAGGCGAGGTGTGGACCTCGACCGGCGATTACACGCTCGGCGGGATCACCCGGGCGAACGTCGTCGAAATCTGCCGCGAGGAGGGCATCCCCGTCTTCGAGAGGAATTTCTCGCTGACCGACGCCTACGGCGCCGAGGAGGCGTTCGTCACCGGCACCTTCGCCGGACTGGTGCCGGTGCGCGAGATTGACGGGCGCCATATTTCGGACGCGCGCGGGCCGATGGTGGAGCGGTTGCAGGGGCTCTACAAGGCGCGCGTCGAGGCCGACGTGGCGAGGGCCGAGCGGCCGTGAGGGAATGGGGACAGTCACTTTTCCGCACGGTCGTGCAATTGCGGTCGCGGCCTTCGGAAAAGTGACTGTCCCCTCTCTGCCCCTAAGGATCGCGATGTGGTCGGGGCCGCGCAACCTTTCCACCGCGATGATGCGGAGCTTCGGCAACCGCGCCGACACCTTCGTCAGCGACGAGCCTTTCTACGGCGCCTACCTCGCGACGAGCGGCGCCGCCCATCCGATGCGCGAGGCGGTGATCGCGGCGATGGACTGCGGCTGGCGAAGCGTCGCCCGGACTCTGGCCGGCCCGGTGCCGGACGGCTCGCCGATCTGGTACCAGAAGCATATGTGGCACCATATGGTCGGCCCGGTCGGCTATGACGATTTCGCCGGCTTCACCCACGCCTTCCTGATCCGCGATCCGGAGCGGATGATCGCCTCCTATCTGAGCAAGCGCGAGACCGCGGCCTTCGCGGATTTCGGCCTCGAGCGGCAGGCGGAGTTTTTCGGGCGCGAGGCGGACCGGCTCGGCCGAGCGCCGCCCGTGGTCGACGCCGGCGACGTCCTGAGCGACCCCGAACGGACTCTCGCCGCCCTGTGCGGGCGGCTCGGAATCGCCTTCGATCCCGCCATGCTGAGCTGGCCGGCCGGCCGCCGGGCCACGGACGGGCCGTGGGCGCCGCACTGGTACCAGTCGGTCGAGGCCAGCACCGGCTTCGCCGCGCCGGAGGAGGCGCCGGCCGAGCTTCCCGACGACGCCCGCCGCCTGGCCGAGCGCTGCCGCCCCTATTACGAGCGGCTGGCCGCCCACCGGATCTGAAGCGAGCCGCTTTCGCGCCAGGGGGACAGTCACTTTCGCGCTCGGCGGCCGCTTTCGCGCCAAGGGGGACAGTCACTTTCGCGCTCGGCGGTGCTTGGGCGAACGCGGCGGTTCGGAAAGTGACTGTCCCCGGCGGTGCGCGTCAAAGGGGGACAGTCACTTTCACGCTCGGCGGTGCTTGGATGAACTCGGCGGTTCGGAAAGTGACTGTCCCCGGCGGTGCGCGAGGAAAGGGGGACAGTCACTTTCGCGCTCGGCGGCGCTTGGATGAACCCGGCGGTTCGGAAAGTGACTGTCCCCGGCGGTGCGCGAGGAAAGGGGGACAGTCACTTTCGCGCTCGCGGCGCTTGGGCGAACTCGGCGGTTCGGAAAGTGACTGTCCCCGGCGGTGCGCGTCAAAGGGGGACAGTCACTTTCACGCTCGGCGGCGCTTGGATGAACGCGGCGGTTCGGAAAGTGACTGTCCCCAGCGGCGCTCGGGTGAACCCGGCGGTTCGGAAAGTGACTGTCCCCAGCGGAAGGCGACCGTCCCGGCCCTTCACAAATGCCGGGCGTTGACCCATATGCCGCTCGCGGCTATAGGCCGCCTCGCTCGCGGGCTGGTGGTGGCTGACAGGCCAGACGCTTCCCGCTCGGGCGTTTTGAGCTGAACACTGCTGCATTCGAAGCAAAGGCCTGGGGGGCCGAGAGGCCGCCGGGTCCTTTGCGCATTTCGCGTCGCGGCAGAGTAACTTTGAGGAAGTGAAGGGCTTCATGCCGACGATCAACCAGCTGATCCGCAAGGGTCGCGAGCCGCAAAAGGCGAAATCCAAGGTTCCGGCGATGGAGCAGAACCCGCAGAAGCGCGGAGTCTGCACCCGGGTCTACACCACCACCCCGAAGAAGCCCAATTCGGCGCTTCGCAAGGTCGCCAAGGTCCGCCTCACCAACCAGCGCGAGGTGATCAGCTACATTCCCGGCGAGGGCCACAACCTCCAGGAGCACAGCGTCGTCCTGATCCGCGGCGGCCGAGTCCGCGACCTGCCCGGGGTTCGCTACCACGTCCTCAGGGGCGTGCTCGACACCCAGGGCGTCAAGGACCGCCGCCAGTCGCGCTCCAAATACGGCGCCAAGCGGCCGAAGTGACCGAGCAGCTGTTCTCCCGCGAAAGCGGGAGTCCAGCTTCTGGGTTCCCGCTTTCGCGGGAACACGATGTCAGTAAGCCCCGGACGGGTTCCGGACCAGGCTGAAGAGAAGAAGGAATAGGAAGCATGTCCCGTCGCCGCCGCCCGGAGAAGCGCGAAATCCTCCCCGATCCCAAGTTCGGGGACGAAGTGCTGTCCAAGTTCATGAACAGCGTCATGCTCGACGGCAAGAAGTCCGTCGCCGAAGGGATCGTCTACGGCGCCCTCGAGACGATCGAGAGCCGCGCCAAGAAGGACCCGATCGGGGTGTTTCACGACGCGCTCAACAACGTCAAACCGGGCATCGAGGTGCGCAGCCGCCGGGTCGGCGGCGCCACCTACCAGGTTCCGGTCGAGGTCCGTCCCGAGCGCGCCCAGGCGCTGGCGATACGCTGGCTGATCTCGGCGGCGCGAAGCCGTTCGGAGAAGACGATGTCGGCGCGGCTTTCGGGCGAATTGCTCGACGCTTCGAGCAATCGCGGCAATGCGGTCAAGAAGCGGGAGGACACGCATCGCATGGCTGAAGCCAATCGCGCCTTCTCGCATTACCGCTGGTAGGGAGCTATATAGGCGCAGAGGAACAGGACATGGCGACCGCTTCTGACCCGTCCGTGGAGCAGCTCAACCGTGAGTCCGCGAAGTTGGAAGCGGAGGCGCGCAAGCTGCTGGCGGAAGCGAGCAAACTGAGCGCCGAGCAGCTCAAGCTTTCGGCCGAACGGTCGAAGCTCGAGACCGAGACCGTGATCCTGCCCCGGACGATGATCTTTCAGGCGATGCTAGCCACGGCGGCCCTCCTCGGGGCAGGTGCGGCGATCGCAAAATTGTTCTTTCCCTGATCGGTTCGGAACCGATCAGCTCTCAGCTAAGGATTAGACAGACATGGCACGCAGCCATCCGCTCGAACGCTACCGCAATATCGGCATCATGGCCCATATCGATGCGGGCAAGACGACGACGACCGAGCGAATCCTCTATTATACCGGCAAGTCCTACAAGATCGGCGAGGTCCACGAGGGCACCGCCACCATGGACTGGATGGAGCAGGAGCAGGAGCGCGGCATCACGATCACGTCGGCGGCGACGACCTGCTTCTGGAACGAGCACCGGATCAACATCATCGACACGCCCGGCCATGTCGACTTCACGATCGAGGTCGAGCGCTCGCTCCGAGTGCTCGACGGAGCGGTCGCGGTGTTCGACGGGGTCGCCGGGGTCGAGCCCCAGTCCGAGACCGTCTGGCGCCAGGCCGACAAGTACAAGGTCCCGCGGATGTGCTTCGTCAACAAGCTCGACCGCACCGGCGCCAATTTCGAGATGTGCGTCGGAATGATCAAGGACCGGCTCGGCGCCCGCCCGATGGTCATGCAGCTTCCGATCGGCCTCGAGAGCAGCTTCGTCGGAGTCGTCGACCTGGTCGAGAACCACGCCATCGTCTGGCTCGAGGAGAGCCTCGGCGCCAAGTTCGAGATCCGCCCCATCCCCGACGACATGAAGGACGCCGCCGAGGAAGCCCGGATGCACCTCATCGAGATGGCGGTCGAGCAGGACGACGAGGCGATGGAGGCCTATCTGGAGGGCACCGAGCCCGACGTCGCCACGCTCAAGCGGCTGATCCGCAAGGGCACCCTCAATTTCTCCTTCGTGCCCGTGCTGACCGGCTCGGCGTTCAAAAACAAGGGCGTCCAGCCGATGCTCGACGCCGTCGTCGACTATCTGCCGGGCCCGCTCGACGTCCCCGCCATACGCGGACTCAAGATGGACGGCGAGACCGAGGACAGCCGCCCCGCCGACGACGGAGCGCCGTTTGCGGCGCTCGCCTTCAAGATCATGACCGACCCGTTCGTCGGAACGCTGACCTTCGCCCGGATCTATTCGGGCAAGCTCGAAAGCGCCTCGACGGTGATGAACTCGGTCAAGGACAAGAAGGAGAAGGTCGGGCGGATGCTTCTGATGCACGCCAACGACCGCGAGGACATCAAGGAGGCCTATGCCGGCGACATCGTCGCCCTGGTCGGGCTCAAGGACACGACCACCGGCGACACGCTGTGCGCGCCCAACGCTCCGATCATCCTCGAGCGGATGGAGTTTCCCGACCCGGTGATCGAGGTCGCGGTCGAGCCCAAGACCAAGGCCGACCAGGAGAAGATGGGCATCGCCCTGTCGCGCCTGGCGGCCGAGGATCCGAGCTTCCGGGTCTCCTCGGACCAGGAGAGCGGCCAGACCATCATCAAGGGGATGGGCGAATTGCACCTCGAGATCCTGGTCGACCGGATGAAGCGCGAGTTCAAGGTCGACGCCAATGTCGGCGCTCCGCAGGTCGCCTATCGCGAGTCGCTCGCCCGGCCGGTCGAGCTCGTCTACACCCACAAGAAGCAGTCGGGCGGCTCGGGCCAGTTCGGCGAGGTCAAGGTCAAGCTCCAGCCCGGCGAGCGCGGCTCGGGAATCTCCTTCATCGACGAGGTCAAGGGCGGCAACATCCCGCGCGAATATATCCCGTCGGTCGAGAAGGGGATGCGCGAGACGGCGGAATCGGGCTCACTGATCGGCTTTCCGATCATCGACTTCGAGATCCGGCTGGTCGACGGCAAGTATCACGACGTCGACTCCTCGGCGCTGGCCTTCGAGATCACCGGCCGCGGGGCGATGCGAGAGGCCGCCCAGAAGGCGGGGATCAAGCTGCTCGAGCCGATCATGAAGGTCGAGGTGGTGACTCCGGAGGATTATCTGGGCGACGTGATCGGCGATCTGAACAGCCGGCGCGGCCAGATTCAGGGCACCGACAGCCGCGGCAACGCCCAGGTGGTTGAAGCCATGGTCCCGCTTGCCAATATGTTCGGCTACGTTAATGAGCTTCGGTCCTTCAGCCAGGGCCGTGCCCAGTACACGATGCAATTCTCGCATTATGACGAGGTGCCGGCGAACGTCGCCGAAGAGGTCAAGGCGAAGCTCGCCTGAGGCTTCGGCAGGCTCAGCCTGAGCGGGTTTTATGGATTTGAATTTGAACCGAGAAACGAGGGTTAGGGAAAATGGCGAAAGCTAAGTTCGAGCGGAACAAGCCGCACTGCAACATCGGCACCATCGGTCACGTCGACCATGGCAAGACGTCGCTCACCGCGGCGATCACCAAGGTGCTCGCCAAGACCGGCGGCGCGACCTACACGAGCTATGCCAATATCGACAAGGCTCCCGAGGAGCGCGAGCGCGGCATCACCATCTCGACCGCCCATGTCGAATATGAGACCGGCGCTCGCCACTACGCCCACGTCGATTGCCCGGGCCATGCCGACTATGTGAAGAACATGATCACCGGCGCCGCGCAGATGGACGGCGCGATCCTGGTCGTGTCGGCGGCCGACGGCCCGATGCCGCAGACCCGCGAGCACATCCTGCTCGCCAAGCAGGTCGGCGTGCCGGCGATGGTCGTCTACATGAACAAGGTCGACCAGGTCGACGACGAGGAGCTCCTCGAGCTGGTCGAGCTCGAGATCCGCGAGCTGCTCACCTCCTACGACTTCCCCGGCGACGACATCCCGATCGTCAAGGGCTCGGCGCTGGCCGCGCTCGAGGACAAGAACGAGGAGATCGGCGAGAATTCGATCCTCGAGCTGATGAAGGCCGTCGACGACTACATCCCGCAGCCCGAGCGCCCGCTCGACAAGCCGTTCCTGATGCCGATCGAGGACGTCTTCTCGATCTCCGGGCGCGGCACGGTCGTCACCGGCCGCGTCGAGACCGGAATCGTCAAGGTCGGCGACGAGGTCGAGATCGTCGGCATCCGCGACACCAGCAAGACGGTCGTCACCGGCGTCGAGATGTTCCGCAAGCTGCTCGACCAGGGCCAGGCCGGCGACAATATCGGCGCTCTGATGCGCGGCGTTCCGCGCGACGGCGTCGAGCGCGGCCAGGTGCTGGCCAAGCCCGGCTCGATCACTCCGCACACCGACTTCCGCGCCGAGGTCTACGTCCTCTCGAAGGACGAAGGCGGCCGTCACACGCCGTTCTTCGCCAACTACCGTCCGCAATTCTACTTCCGGACGACCGACGTGACCGGCGAAGTGGTGCTTCCGGAAGGGACCGAGATGGTCATGCCGGGGGACAACGTGAACCTGGGCGTCAAGCTGATCGCCCCGATCGCGATGGACCAGGGCCTGCGCTTCGCCATCCGCGAGGGCGGCCGGACCGTCGGGGCAGGGGTTGTCGCCGAGATCACGAAGTAGTAGAGGCACGCGCAGCCGCCTGGGTCGCGAGATTCGGGCGGTTCGCATTTTTGGCGAGTAATGGGTGGAAGCCACCCGTCATGCCGGACTTGATCCGGGGTGACGATGTGGGCGGCACCACCGAGTTGGCTCTTTCGCATCGGTAAGTTGGAATGGAAACGCAGAATATCCGCATCCGCCTGAAGGCGTTCGATCATCGGGTGCTCGACCAGGCGACCGGCGACATCGCCGACACCGCCCGGCGGACCGGCGCGCTCATTCGCGGCCCCATTCCGCTGCCGACGCGGATCGAGAAGTTCACCGTCAACCGCTCGCCCCACGTCGACAAGAAGTCGCGCGAGCAGTTCGAGGTGAGGACGTACAAGAGGCTGCTCGACATCGTGCAGCCGACGCCGCAGACGGTCGACGCCCTGATGAAGCTCGACCTCGCCGCCGGCGTCGACGTGGAGATCAAACTGGCCTAAGGGGCCGGTGCGTCCCTGCGAAAGCAGGGACCCAGAGCTGGGCTCCTGCTTTCGCAGGAGCGCAGAACATGGGTGATACCGCGGGAGCCTCGCTCCCGGTCTGCGTCCCCGCCGTTCCGCCTTCGGGTGGAGCTCAAGCCCAGGCGGGGCACGCAACGATTTTTGGGCTTGGACACGCCCCCGGCATTTCGCCGCGGGGCCTCTGTATGAGGAGCATGATCATGCGCACCGGCGTGATCGCGAAGAAAGTGGGAATGACCCGCCTGTTCCAGGAGGACGGCCGGCACGTGCCGGTCACCGTGCTGGCGCTGGACGGAGTCCAGGTCGTCGGCCGCCGCGAGGCGGCGCGCGACGGCTATAACAGCGTCCAGCTCGGCGCCGGCTCGGCCAAGGCGAAGAATCTCGCCAAGCCTCAGCGCGGCCATTTCGGCAAGGCCGAGGTCGAGCCCAAGGCGAAGGTCGCCGAGTTCCGGGTCGCCGAGGATGCCCTCCTCGACGTCGGAGCCGAGCTCACCGCCGACCATTTCATCGCCGGCCAGATGGTCGACGTCCAGGGCGTGACCCAGGGCAAGGGCTTCGCCGGAGCGATGAAGCGCTGGGGCTTCAAGGGCCTTCGCGCCACCCACGGCGTCTCGGTCTCGCACCGCTCGCACGGCTCGACCGGCCAGCGCCAGGACCCGGGCAAGGTGTTCAAGAACAAGAAGATGGCCGGCCATATGGGCGCGCGCAACCGGACCCAGCAGAATCTGGAGATCGTCCGCACCGACGCGAACCGCGGCCTGCTCTTCGTCAAGGGCTCGGTGCCGGGCCACAAGGGCAGCTGGCTGCTGGTCAAGGATGCGGTCAAGGGCCCGCGTCCCGATGCCGTTCCCTATCCCGCCGGCCTGCGCGAGCTGGCTCGCCAGATCGAGACCGAGGAAGCCCCCGCCGGCATGGTCGAGGAAGCCGCGGTGCACGAGATTCCGGCGCTTCCGGGAGCCGACGAGGTGGCGTCGATCGCCGCCGAGCAGACGGCCGGCGCCGACGAGAACAAGGAAGGCTAAGCCATGAAGGTCAAGGTCCAAACCCTCGACGCCAAGGGCAAAGCCGGCGACATCGAGCTCAGCGACGAGGTGTTCGGGGTCGAGCCGCGCGCCGACATCCTCCACAGGGTCGTCACGTGGCAGCTCGAGAAGCGCCGCGGCACCGCGCGCGCGGCCCGCGAGCGCAGCGAGGTCGCCCGCACCGGCAAGAAGTTCGGCAAGCAGAAGGGCGGCGGCAGCGCCCGCCACGGCGACCGGCGCGCCCCGATCTTCGTCGGCGGCGGCAAGGCTCACGGGCCGCGGGTTCGCGAATTCAACCCGTCGCTCAACAAGAAGGTCCGGGCGCTCGGCCTCAGGATGGCGCTTTCGGCCAAGGCTCGCGACGGCAACCTCGTCGTCGTCGACAATCTCGACCTCAAGGAAGCGAAGACGGCCGCTCTCAAGGAGCAGCTCGGCCGGCTCGGCCTCGGCAAGAATGCGCTGGTGATCGACGGGGACGCGCTCAATGTCGGCTTCGCCAACGCCTCGGCCAATCTGCGCGAGGTCGACCTGCTGCCGGCGGTCGGGGCCAACGTCTACGACATCCTCAATCACGAGACCCTGGTGCTGACCCGCGCCGCGGTCGAGAAGCTGGAGGCCCGGTTCGATGGCTAAGGCAGCGAAGAAGCGCGAGCAGGCGGCGGTGGACATCAGCCATTACGACGTCGTGCTGAGCCCGCACATCACCGAGAAGTCGACCCTGCTCTCCGAGCATAATGCGGTCGTCTTCAAGGTCGCCGGCAGCGCCACCAAGCCGCAGATCAAGGCGGCGGTGGAAGCGCTGTTCGGGGTCGACGTGCGCGGCGTCAACACCATCACGACCAAGGGCAAGACCAAGCGCTGGAAGGGCCGCCCCTATGTGCGCTCCGACGTCAAGAAAGCGATCGTGACGCTGGCCGAGGGCCAGTCGATCGACGTCACCACCGGTATCTGAGGCTCGGACAATGGCACTCAAGCAATATAACCCGACGACGCCGTCGCAGCGCGGCCTGATCCTGGTCGACAAGTCGTCGCTGTGGAAGGGCAAGCCCGTCAAGGCGCTGACCGAGGGCAAGCGCAAGACCGGCGGGCGCAACAACAAGGGCCATGTGACCTCGCGCGGAATCGCCGGCGGCCACAAGCAGAAATATCGCTACGTCGACTTCAAGCGGCGCAAGTGGGACGTGCCCGCGACCGTCGAGCGGCTCGAATACGATCCCAACCGGACCGCCTTCATCGCCCTGGTCAAATATGCCGACGGCGAGCTCGCCTACGTCCTCGCGCCGCAGCGGCTCGGACCGGGCGACACCATCGTCGCGGGGCGCAAGGTCGACGTGAAGCCAGGCAACGCCATGGAGCTCGGCCAGATGCCGGTCGGCACCATCGTCCACAATGTCGAGATGAAGCCCGGCAAGGGGGGCCAGATCGCCCGTTCCGCCGGCACCTACGCCCAGGTCGTCGGCCGCGACCGCGGCATGGTGATCGTCCGGCTGAATTCGGGCGAGCAGCGCTACATTCGCTCCGACTGCATGGGCACGGTGGGCGCCGTCTCCAACCCGGACAACCAGAACCAGAATTTCGCCAAGGCGGGCCGCAGCCGCTGGATGGGCAAGCGCCCGCTGACCCGCGGCGTCGCCAAGAACCCGGTCGACCACCCGCATGGCGGCGGCGAGGGCCGCACCTCGGGCGGACGCCACCCGGTCACCCCGTGGGGCAAGCCGACCAAGGGGGCGCGCACCCGCTCCAACAAGTCGACCGACAAGATGATCATCCGTTCGCGCCACGCGAAGAAGAAGAGGTAGAAGATGGCCCGCTCCGTCTGGAAAGGTCCGTTCGTCGAGCTTTCGCTGCTGAAGAAGGCGGAAGCCGCCCAGGAGGCCGGAGGCCGCGCGCCGATCAAGACCTGGTCGCGCCGCTCCACCATCCTGCCGCAGTTCGTCGGGCTGACGTTCAACGTCTATAACGGCCGCAAGTTCGTGCCCGTCTCGGTCAACGAGGAGATGGTCGGGATGAAGCTGGGCGAGTTCGCTCCGACCCGCTTCTTCCCCGGCCACGCGTCCGACAAGAAGGGCAAGAGGTAGATCATGGGCAAGCAGAAGAGCCCCCGCCGGGTCGCCGACAACGAGGCGCTGTCGGTCGGCACCCAGATTCGCGGTTCGGCGCAGAAGCTCAACCTGGTCGCCGGCCTGATCCGCGGCAAGAAGGCCGGGGAAGCGCTCAGCATCCTCAGCTTCTCGCCCAAGGCGATGGCGCGCGACGTCCGCAAGGTGCTCGCCAGCGCGATCGCCAATGCCGAGAACAACCATAATCTCGACGTCGACAGCCTCGTCGTCGCGGAGGCGAGCGTCGGCAAGAGCCTGTCGATGAAGCGCTGGAACCCGCGCGCCCGGGGCCGCGCCGCCCGCATCGTCAAACCGTTCAGCCGCGTCCGCATCGTCGTTCGCGAGCAGCAGGAAGCTTAAACCATGGGTCAGAAATCCTCCCCGATCGGGCTTCGGCTGCAGATCAACCGGACCTGGGACAGCCGCTGGTACGCCGAAGGCGACGATTACGGCCGGCTGCTGCTCGAGGACCTCAGGATCCGCCGCTTCATCATGGAGGCGCTGCCCCAGGCGGCGATCTCCAAGGTCGTGATCGAGCGGCCGGCGAAGCTTTGCCGCGTCTCCATCTATGCCGCTCGCCCGGGCGTGATCATCGGCAAGAAGGGCGCCGACATCGAGAAGCTTCGCAAGCAGCTCGGAGCGATGACGACCAGCGACGTTTCGCTGAACATCGTCGAGATCCGCAAGCCGGAGATCGATTCCCGGCTCGTCGCCCAGGGCGTGGCCGACCAGCTCGAGCGCCGGGTGGCGTTCCGCCGGGCGATGAAGCGCGCCGTCCAGTCGGCGCTCAGGCTCGGCGCCGAAGGCATCAGGATCACCTGCTCGGGCCGTCTCGGCGGCGCCGAGATCGCCCGCACCGAATGGTATCGCGAGGGCCGGGTGCCGCTGCACACGCTGCGCGCCAACGTCGATTATGCCGAGGCGACCGCGCACACCGCCTATGGCGTGTGCGGGGTCAAGGTGTGGATCTTCAAGGGCGAGATCCTCGGCCACGACCCGCTGTCCCAGGACCGGCTGATGATGGACGCCCAGACCTCCGGCGTCCGCCCGGCGCGTTAAGGAACACGAAGATGCTGCAACCCAAACGCACCAAGTTCCGCAAGGCGCACAAGGGCCGGATCCATGGCGACGCCAAGGGCGGGACCAGCCTCAATTTCGGCGCCTACGGCCTCAAGGCGCTCGAGCCCGAGCGGATCACCGCGCGCCAGATCGAGGCGGCTCGCCGCGCGATCACGCGCCACATCAAGCGCCAGGGCCGATTGTGGATCCGGATCTTCCCGGACGTCCCGGTCTCGTCCAAGCCGGCGGAGGTCCGCATGGGCTCGGGCAAAGGCTCGCCCGAATTCTGGGTGGCCCGGGTCAAGCCCGGCCGGATCCTGTTCGAGCTGGACGGAATTCCGGGCCCGATCGCCAAGACCGCGTTCGAGCGCGCCGCCGAGAAGCTCCCGATCAAGACCAAGGTGGTCGCCCGCCTTGGCGAATCCCTGCTCGAGGATGCCTGACCATGGCCCAGATCGACGATTTGAAGACGCAGTCCGACGACCAGCTGGTCGAGCGGCTGGCCGAGCTCAAGCGCGAGCAGTTCAACCTGCGCTTCCAGGCGGCCACCAACCAGATCGAGAAGCCGTCGCGGATCCGCGAGGTGCGCCGCACCATCGCCCGCATTCGGACGCTTCAGAACGAACGCGCCCGCGCCGCCAAAGCGCCGGCCTGAGGAGTTAAGAGCGATGCCCAAGCGCGTCCTGACCGGCACCGTGGTGTCCGACAAGACCGACAAGACCGTGGTGGTCCGCGTCGAGCGGCGGGTGAAGCACCCGCTCTACGGCAAGATCATCAAGCGGTCGAAGAAGTATCACGCCCATGACGAGGGCAACGAGTTCCGCGAAGGCGAGCTCGTCCGGATCGAGGAGACCCGGCCGATCTCGAAGCTGAAGACGTGGCGGGTGCTGAGCCGCGCCGACGCCGCCGCCGCCAGCGCCGAGGCCGAGGAGAAGTCCGAAGCCAAGGCCAAGGGCCGCAAGGCCAAGGCGGAGCAGGCCGAGGCCGAGCCGGCGGAGGCCTAGCTGTTGCCCGGCGAAGGCCGGGTCCAGCGGCGAAGAAGGAAGAATCTGGGCCCCGGCCTTCGCCGGGGAACGACGTGAAGAAGGAATTGGATCGATGATCCAGATGCAGTCCAACCTCGAGGTGGCCGACAATAGCGGCGCCAAGCGCGTCCAGTGCATCAAGGTGCTGGGCGGCTCCAAGCGCCGCTTCGCCGGCGTCGGCGACATCATCGTCGTCTCCGTCAAGGAGGCGGCGCCGCGCGGCCGAGTCAAGAAGGGCGACGTCCACAAGGCGGTCATCGTTCGCACCGCCAAGGACATCCACCGCGCCGACGGTTCGACCATCCGCTTCGATTCCAACGCCGCCGTGCTCGTCAACGCCAACCAGGAGCCGATCGGAACCCGCATCTTCGGGCCCGTCGTCCGCGAATTGCGCGCGAAGAAGCACATGAAGATCATCAGCCTCGCGCCGGAGGTGCTGTAATGGCCGCGAAGATCAAGAAGGGCGACAAGGTCGTGGTCCTGTCCGGCAAGGACAAGGGCCGCCACGGCGAGGTCGTCAAGTCGATGCCCAAGGCGGGCAAGGTCGTCGTCGCCGGAGTCAACGTCGCCGCGCGCCACCGCAAGCCCGACCAGGCCAATCCGCAGGGCGGGATCGAGCGCCGCGAGGCGCCGCTGCACGTCTCCAAGGTGGCGCTTCAGGATCCCAAGACGGGCAAACCGACCCGGGTCCGCTTCGAGGACCGGGACGGGAAGAAAGTACGGGTCGCAGTGCGGTCCGGGGAGCTGATCGATGGCTGAAGACAGGTATATTCCGCGCCTGAAGCGCGACTACGAGGAGCGCATCGTCCCGGCGATGACCGAGCGGTTCGGCTACAAGAACCGCCTCGAGGTGCCGCGGCTGGAGAAGATCGTCCTCAACATGGGCGTCGGCGAGGCGACCCAGGACAAGAAGCGGGTCGAGACCGCCGCCGCCGAGATGGAGCTGATCGCGGGCCAGAAGCCGGTGATCACCAAGGCCAAGAAGTCGATCGCCCAGTTCAAGCTGCGCGAAGGCATGCCGATCGGCGTCAAGGTCACCTTGCGCCGCGACCGCATGTACGAGTTCCTCGACCGGCTGGTCACGGTCGCGCTTCCGCGCGTCCGCGACTTTCGCGGCCTCAACCCGCGCTCCTTCGACGGCCGCGGCAATTACGCCATGGGCCTGAAGGAGCAGATCGTGTTCCCGGAGATCAACTACGACCGAATCGACAAGGTCCGGGGCATGGACATCATCGTCACCACCACCGCCGGCACGGACGACGAGGCGCGCGAGCTGCTGCGCCTCTTCAACTTCCCGTTCCCGGCCGAGGAGCAGAAGCAGGCGGCGTAGAGCGGACTGCGCCCCGGCGAAGGCCGGGGCCCAGGCCTTATTGTTTGAACTGGACCCCGGCCTTCGCCGGGGAACGAAAGGCGAGAACTTAAGTCATGGCGAAACTGAGTTCGATCAACAAGAACGAGCGTCGCAAGAAGCTGGCGAAGAGATATGCCGGCCAATATGCGAAATTGAAGGCGATCGCGAACGACGAGTCCAAGGACGAGACCGAGCGGCTGATCGCGCGGCTGAAGATGGCCGAGATCCCGCGCAACGGCAATCCGACGCGGGTGCGCAACCGGTGCGAGCTCACCGGGCGCTCGCGCGCCGTCTACCGCAAGTTCCGGCTGTCGCGCATCATGCTGCGCGAGCTGGGCAATAAGGGCCTGATCCCGGGCCTCACCAAGTCGAGCTGGTAAGGTAAAGCTATGCCATTGACCGATCCCCTGGGTGACATGCTCACCCGCATCCGCAACGGCCAGCAGGCGCGCAAGGACAGCGTGGTCAGCCCCGCGTCCAAGCTGCGCGCGCGCGTGCTCGACGTGCTCCAGCGCGAGGGCTACATACGCGGCTATCGCGAGGAGAAGCTCGGCCAGCATGCCGGGCTGCGCATCGAGCTCAAATATTTCGAGGGCCAGCCGGCGATCCAGCACGTCTCGCGCATTTCCCGCCCGGGCCGGCGCGTCTATTCGGGCGCGCAGGAGCTGCCTCGGGTCCGCAACGGGCTCGGCATCACCATCGTCTCGACGCCCCGCGGCGTTCTGTCCGACGCGGAAGCGCGCACTCAGAATGTCGGCGGCGAAGTTCTCGCGGAGGTGTTCTGATGTCGCGCATCGGTAAGGTCCCGGTCGCCCTTCCAAGCGGCGTCTCGGCGTCGGTGGAGGGCTCGATCCTGTCCGTCCGCGGGCCCAAGGGCACGCTGTCGATGCCGATGCTGGACGATATCAGCTACGGCATCGAGGACGGCCGGATCATCGTCAAGCCGGCCAACGACACCAAGCGGGCGCGCTCCTTCTGGGGCATGCACCGGACTTTGGTCCAGAACCTCGTCACCGGGGTCACCGACGGCTTCACCAAGGTGCTCGAGATTACCGGGGTCGGCTATCGCGCCGCCGCCCAGGGCCGCAACCTCAGGCTCCAGCTCGGCTACAGCCACGACGTCAATATCCCGGTCCCCGAGGATCTCGAGGTGAAGACGCCCGATCCGACCACGGTCGAGATCAGCGGCAAGGACCGCCAGCGCGTCGGCCAGCTCGCCGCCGAGATCCGGCAGTGGCGCAAGCCCGAACCCTATAAGGGCAAGGGCATCAAGTATCGCGGCGAGTATATCTTCCGCAAAGAAGGCAAGAAGAAATAGCCATGGCGAGATTCAACCCCTTCGAGAAGCGCGCCCAGCGCGTCCGCACGGCGATCCGCCGGCGCGGCGGCGAGCGCCCGCGCCTGTCGGTGCACCGCTCCGGCCGGCATATCTACGCCCAGGTCATCAGCGACGAGGAAGGGCGGACTTTGGCCGCCGCCTCGACCCTGGAGAAGGAAGCCCGCGACAAGACCGGCGCCACCGTCGCCTCCGCCCAGGAGGTGGGACGCCGGATCGCCGAGCGCGCCAAGGCGGCCGGAGTGACCCGGGTGGTGTTCGACCGCGGCGGGTTCCTGTTCCACGGCCGGGTCAAGGCGCTCGCCGACGCGGCCCGCGAGAGCGGATTGGAGTTTTAGAAGATGGCTGACGAGAACAACCCGACCCCCGACTCGGCCGAGCAGCCGGGCCTGCCG
>Ga0196962_10000289_pt1 | contig 23683 bp, 22 predicted proteins | sample S3v_20metaG_FD_183186 | JGI IMG/M metagenome (GOLD analysis project Ga0196962, IMG submission 183186) | Soil microbial communities from Anza Borrego desert, Southern California, United States - S3+v_20 | ecosystem: Environmental > Terrestrial > Soil > Desert | place: USA: California | collected...
CGTTGCCGCCCGTCGTGCCCGGCCCGCCGCCGGTCGGAGGGGTGTCGGGGAAGGGGTTCCACCACCCCGTGCAGTTTCCGCCCGCGCCGCCCGAGCCGGCCCCCCCGGCCGTCCCCGGCGTGCCCGGCGTGCCGCTCTGGCCGTCGCTGCCTTGCGCCATGATGTTACTCATCTTCTTTTCCTCCTGAACCGAACCTGAGCCGCAGGCTCACAGCCCGGTGAAGCTGTTGCAGTCGATCTTGCAATAGTCGCCGAAGGTGATGACGCCGCCCTGTTCGACCGTGATGTTGTTGGCGAAGAGCACCGCCCCCGGCTCGACGACGAGCGTCGAACCGCTGGCGACGAAGATGTCCGCGAGCTGGAAGATCGGGATGTCGACGACCACCACCTTCAGGTTCATCAGGGACTCGACCATCTTCCGGTCGTTCGCGGTGAGCGTCGCCGAGTGGCCGAAGACGAACGCCCTGATGGCGTCGCGGAAGCTGAGGTGCTGCGTGCGCGTCAGGGCCCGCGCGGACTTGTCGGTCACGCCCGGCAGGTTGAAGTTGGTGGCCCGCGCCGGCCGCCGGAAGGCACGGTCGGGGGCGCCGACCATCACCTTGAGGTCGGCGAGCGTCCGCGGGCGGGCCAGCTCGACGCGCACGCCGGCCGGCAGTCTCCGGCGGTCGAGTTCGAGCCTCTGCCCGCGCCTGAGGCGGAGCGCGCGGCCAAGTCCGCGCGGAGGCTCCTTCAACCCGTAGACGGCGAGCCGTTCGCTGATCGGTACTGGAGGCATGGTGAGTTGATCTCCTTTCGTGAGGGCCGCGGGTGGGGTTGGGGCGTGCGGCCCGCCGGGCGCGGTCGTCCCCGGCGGGCCTCCAACCGGAGGGTTTGCCCCGGCCCGCGAGACGCGATGAGGTGGGCCGGGGAGGCGCCCGCCGACGGGAGATGCGCGTGAGGCGCGGGGCCGACGGGCGGCTCTTTTCCCCGTCCCGTGCGGCGAGACGTTCGGTCGCCTATAGGTGTCCGGCGGCGCTAAAAGATTTCATCGGCGGCGGCGCGGCCGGCCCGTTTCTCGCGCCCCGCCGGCCCGCTTTTTGAAGCCCGCGGGCGCGCGCGGGACTCGCTTGACGCCCTCTCGCGCGGCGTGTTAGGTTTCGTGCTTCAAGTTCACTTAACACATTCGAGCGACCCGAGCCGCCGGCAGTCACGTGGAGACGAGTGTGAGCGCCGCCCCTCTCAAGCAGACGCCCCTGAACGCCGCGCACCGCCGCCTCGGCGGCCGCATGGTCGAGTTCGGCGGCTGGGACATGCCCGTCCAGTACCCGGCCGGCACGGTCGAGGAGCACCTGCGGACGCGCACCCGCTCCGCCCTCTTCGACGTTTCACACATGGGCGAGATCGAGGTGCGCGGGCCCGACGCCGTCGCCTTCGTCAACCGCCTCTGCTCGAACGACGCCTCGAAGCTCGTGGACGGTCAGGCGCAGTATTCGGCGCTGACGACGCCGGAGGGGACGGTCGTCGACGACCTGCTCGTCTACCGCTTCGGCCCCGAGCGCCTGCTGCTCGTCGTCAACGCCTCGACGACGGACAAGGACTGGGACTGGATCAGCTCGCGCAAGTCGGGCGAGTCGGTCGAGCTGACGAACCGCAGCGCCGACTTCTGCCAGCTCGCCCTGCAAGGCCCGGACGCCGTCTCCATCCTCAAACAACTGACCGACGCGCCGCTCGAAGAGATCAAGTATTACCACTTCCGCGAGGGCCGGGTGGACGGCGTGCCCGCCGTCATCTCGCGCACCGGCTACACGGGCGAGGACGGCTTCGAGGTCTACGCCGCGCCGGACGAGGCCGAGCGGTTGTGGGACAGGATGCTCGACGCCGGCCGCTACGGCACGCCCGAGGGCACGCTGCCGGCGGGCCTTGCCGCGCGCAACACGCTGCGGCTCGAAGCCGGCATGGCCCTCTACGGCCACGAGATCACCGAGGAGACGACCCTGCTCGAAGCCAACCTCGGCTGGATCACGAAGCTGAACAAGGGCGACTTCACCGGCCGCGAGGCTCTGGCGAAGCAAAAAGAGGAAGGCGTCCGGCGCCGGCTCGTCGGCTTCGAGGTCACCGAGCGCGGCATCGCGCGCGACGGGCAGGACGTACACGTCGGCGGCCGCAAGGTCGGCCACGTCACCTCGGGCAGCCCCGCGCCCTACCTCAAGAAGAACATCGGGATGGCCTACCTGCCCGCCGAGCACGCCGAGGTTGGGACGCCGATCCAGATCGACGTGCGCGGCCGCCTCGTCGGCGCGCAGATCGTGCCGACGCCGTTCTACAAGAGGAGTAGACAGTAGTCAGTAGGCTCCGCGCCGCGGCGGCCGACGCCGACACTCTCAAGGTTCCTGAGTGAAGGTTTTTCTACTGGCTACTGTCTACTGACTACTGTCCACTTCCCCGGAGGTTTCATGTCGAACATTCCTGACGGACTGCATTACAGCAAGGATCACGAGTGGCTGCGCGTCGAGGGCGAGACGGGGACGGTCGGCATCACCGACCACGCGCAGAACTCGCTGGGCGACGTGGTCTACGTCGAGCTGCCTAAGGTCGGCGACTCGTTCGGCGGGCACGAGTCGTTCGGGTCGGTCGAGTCGGTCAAGGCCGTCTCGGAGTTGTTCCTGCCGGTCGGCGGCGAGGTCGTCGAGGTCAACGAGTCTTTGCAGGACGAGCCGGAGAAGGTCAACACAGACCCCTACGGCGAGGGCTGGATGGTGCGCGTCCGCATCGCCGACGCGAGCCAGATCGACGGACTGCTCTCGGCCAAAGAGTACGAAGACTTCGTCCAGACGGACGCGGAGTAGTTAAACGAAGTGCGCTACATCCCGAACTCGCCGGAGGAGCGGCAGGAGATGCTCGGGGCCCTCGGCCTCGACTCGGCCGCGGGGCTTTTCGACTCGATCCCCGAGGACGTGCGCCTCGCCCGCCCGCTCGACACCCCGCCCGCGCTCTCCGAGATCGAGCTGCTCGAACGCTTCGAGCAGATGGCCGCGCGCAACTCGGCCGCGCGCCGGCCCAGCTTCCTCGGCGCCGGGGCCTACTCGCACTACGCGCCGACCATCGTCGACAGCCTCATCCAGCGCTCGGAGTTCTTCACGGCCTACACGCCCTACCAGCCCGAAATCTCGCAGGGCACGCTGCAAGCCATCTTCGAGTTCCAGACGCTCGTCTGCCAGCTGACGGGGATGGACGTGGCCAACGCCTCGATGTACGACGGCTCGACGGCGATGGCCGAGGCCGTGCTGATGGCCGAGCGCGTCACGCGGCGGCGGCGCGTGCTCGTCTCCGGCGCGGTTCACCCGGAGTATCTGAAGGTCGCCGAGACTTACGTCGCGCACGCCGGCGTCGAGCTCCAGCGGCTCGGCTTCGACGAGGAGACCGGGCGCACCGAGGTGGGCGAGGGCGCGGCGCTCGACAAGACGGTGGCGGCCGTCGTCGTGCAGTCGCCGAACTTCTTCGGCTCAATCGAAGACCTGAAGGGTCTGGCCGAGCGGGCGCACGCGGTCGGCGCGCTGCTCGTCGCCGTCGTCACCGAGGGCGCCTCGTTCGGGCTGCTGCGCTCGCCGGGCGCGTGCGGCGCGGACGTGGTCGTCGCCGAGGGCCAGTCGTTCGGCGTGCCCCTCTCTTTCGGCGGCCCTTACGTCGGCCTCTTCGCGACGCGCGAGCAGTACGCTCGCCAGCTGCCGGGGAGGCTCGCCGGGGTCGCCTACGACAAAGAGGGGCGCCGGGGCTTCGTCCTGACGCTGGCGACGCGCGAGCAGCACATCCGCCGCGAGAAGGCCACGTCGAACATCTGCACCAACGAGGGGCTGATCGCGCTGGCCGCGACCATCTACCTGACGACGATGGGGCGGAGGGGCTTGCAGGAGGTCGCCGCGCAGTGCGCGCAGAAGGCCGCCTACGCGCGCCGCCGGATAGCCGCGCTCGAAGGCTTCTCGCTCCCCCACTCCGCGCCCGTCTTCAACGAGTTCGTGGTGCGCGCGCCGGCCGCGGCCGAAGGGCTCCTGCGCCGTCTCGCCGCGGAGCGCAACGTCACGGGCGGCCTCCCGCTCTCCCGCTACTTTCCCGGGCGCCCGAACGACTTCCTCGTCTGCGTCACCGAGACGAACAAGCGCGCCGACATCGACGCGCTCGTCGAGGGACTCAAAAACAGTCTGGAGTCCGGGGGCTGAAGTCCGGAGTCGAGACAAGTTCCTGCTCCCGGCCCCGGACTCCCGGCCCCAGACCCCGGACTTAATTTATGGTTCTGAAAGCCACACCGCACATCACGCAGAACGAGGCGCTCAGCTTCGAGCGCTCGCAGACGGGGAGGCGCGGCTACCGCCTGCCCGCGCTCGACGTGGACGAGACGCCGGCCGACGAGCTGCTGCCGGCCGAGCTGCGCCGCGACGACGACCTCGAAGGCGTGCCCGAACTCTCCGAGCCGGACGTGGTGCGCCACTTCACGCGCATCTCGACGTGGAACTACAACATCGACCTCGGCATGTACCCGCTCGGCTCCTGCACGATGAAGTACAACTCGCGCCTGAACGAGAAGGTGGCGCGCATCCCGGGCTTCGCCAACCTCCACCCGCTCGCCGCCGAGGAGGACGCGCAGGGCGCGCTCGAAGTGATGCACGAGTTGCAGGAGCATCTGGCCGAGATCACGGGGCTGCCCGGCGTCTCGTTGCAGCCGGCGGCCGGCGCGCACGGCGAGCTGACCGGCGTGATGATGATCCGCGCCTTCCTCGACGCGCGCGACGGCGCGGGCGAGGGCGACCAGCCGAAGCGCGACGTGATGCTCATCCCCGACTCGGCGCACGGCACCAACCCGGCCTCCGCCCACCTCTCCGGCTTCAAGGTCAAGACCATCCGCTCGACCGACGAGGGGCTGACCGACCTCTCGCACCTGCGCGAGCTGTGCGCCTCGGGCGACGTGGCGGGCCTGATGCTGACGAACCCGAACACGACCGGCGTCTTCGAGCGCAACATCGTCGAAATCTGCCGCATCATCCACGACGCCGGCGGCCTCGTCTACATGGACGGGGCCAACATGAACGCGCTCGTCGGCGTGGCGCGCCCCGGCGACATGGGCGTGGACGTGATCCACCTCAACCTGCACAAGACCTTCTCGACCCCGCACGGCGGCGGCGGCCCCGGCTCCGGCCCCTGCTGCTGCACGGCCGAGCTCGACCCCTTCCTCCCCGTCCCGCGCGTCGTCAAAGTCGGCGGCGAGGGCGCGGGCGCGCGCTTCGCGCTCGACTCCGATCGCCCGCAGTCCGTCGGCCGCGTCAAAGCCTTCTACGGCAACTTCGGCATGCACCTGCGCGCGCTCTCCTACATCCTGACGCACGGCAACGACGGGCTGCGCGAGGCGACCGAGGCCGCCGTCCTCAACGCCCGCTTCATCGCGCACGGCCTCGCCGACACCTTCGACAAGCCCTTCGGCCCGCCGCCGATGCACGAGGTCTTGTTCACCGACAAGCGGCAGTCGCGCAAGGGCGTCCACACGCTCGACATCGCCAAGCGGCTCATCGACTACGGCTTCCACCCGATGACCATCTACTTCCCGCTCATCGTGCAGGGCGCGATGCTCATCGAGCCGACCGAATCCGTCGGACGCTCCGAGCTTCAGCAGTTCGTCGAGGCCATGAAGGAGATCGCGCGCGAGGCCCTCGAAGACCCCGAGACCGTCCTCAACGCCCCGCACACCACGCGCATCGGCCGGCTCGACGAGGCCGCGGCCGCGCGCAGGCCCGTGCTGCGCTGGAGGCCCGCGGAGAAGTCGGCGAGCGCCTGAAGCCGCCGGCCGTGCGACCACACGCGGGTGCGCCGCGAGAAGCCTGTGTTCGGTTTCTCGCGGCGCACCCGTTTGCGCCGGCAGCTTCGGCGCGGGCCGGCCGCGAAAAAAACTGACCGGCGGCGCGGGTCTGCTGTATGATGCGCCGTGCGCGCGGCCTTTCACGCCCGCCCGGCCGCCCCCACAAAATCGCCAGACGAGGAGGAGGGTTGATGTCGTCCGCGAAGGATTTCGCCGATCTCCGCGAGCTGCGGAGGGAGGGCAAGCTGATCCCGTTCGTCGGGGCCGGCCTCTCCATCCCCCTCGGCCTGCCCCCGTGGGACAAACTCATCGACATCATCGCCAAGCAGCTCGACTACGCGCCGGAGGTCTTCAAGGTGAGCGGCAACAACCTCCAGCTGGCCGAGTATTACGTCGCGATGAAGGGGAGCATCGGCCCGCTGCGCAGCGAGATGGATCGCCAGTTCAACCCGACCGACGAGGCCATCCGCGCCTCGGCCACCCATCAGGCGCTCGTCGACATGGCCCTCCCGCTCATCTACACGACGAACTACGACCGCATCATCGAGCGCGCCTTCGAGCTGCGGGAAGTCCCCTGCCACACCATCGCCAACATCGACGACATCGCCGTCGCGCCGCCGCGCGCCACCCACGTCGTCAAGTTCCACGGGACGTTCAGCGACGACGCCAGCCTCGTCCTCACCGAGTCGAGCTACTTCGACCGGCTGGAGTTCGAGTCGGCCATCGACATCAAGCTGCGTGCCGACATCCTCGGCAAGAGCCTCATGTTCATCGGCTACAGCCTGAACGACATCAACATCCGCTACATGCTCTACAAGCTGCACAAGCTGCGCGACCGTGTGAAGCGCGACGTGAGCCGCCTGCCCATCGCCTACCTCGTCACGTTCGGCGCGGGCGACGTGCAGCGGACGCTGCTCGCCCAGTGGGACGTGACCGTCGTCGACCTCGACCCGGTTAAAAAGACCAAGAGCATGGGCGAGTTCCTCGAGGCGCTCCTATGAAGATCTATTTCGTCTCCACCAACGAGCACAAGGTCAGGGAGGCGCTCGGCTACGCCGACTACCTCAGGCGGGAGGCGGGCGTGGACATCGACCTCGGCGTCATCAAGCACGACGTGACCGAGATTCTCCACCCGGACATCGACGTGATCGTCAGGTCGAAGACGCTGGAGGCGTTCCGCTACACGGGGCTGCCCTGCACGGTCGAGCACGGCGGGCTCTACATGACGGCCCTGCCGGGGCTGCCCGGCGGCATCGGCAAGATCATCTGGGACGCGGTCGGCGAGCGGATGTGCGGCTTCCTGCACGAGGGCGACAGCCGCGAGGCGACGGCCGTCTCCGTCATCGGCTACTGCGACGGCCGGCGCATCCACACCTACCGCGGCGAGACGCGCGGCGAGGTCGCGCCCGCCGCGCGCGGCGAATACCTCCACGGCTGGGACCCGATCTTCATCCCCGAGGGCAGCGCCGAGACCTACGGCGAGATGGGGCCGGAGAAGAAGCGCGCCACCTCGCCGTCCATCAAGGCGTGGGACGCCTTCCTCCGCGGCGAGTATCAAATCAGCAAGGGCCTCGTGAGCCGGCCCTGACCGGCGCGCTCACTCCCCCGCCCCGCGCTCCTTCTCCAAAAGCCTCCGCGCCTTCTCCATCTCCTTCCGCTGCGCGGCGTCCGGCACGGGGTACCGCTTGTGCAGGGATTTGAGCTTGGCCGCGACGACTGAGGCGACCGCGGCGCGCGTGAACCAGCGGTGGTCGGCCGGGATGATGTGCCACGGCGCGCGCCGCGTGCTGGTGCGGTTGAAGACCTCCTCGTAGAGCTTCATGTGCTCGCCCCAGCGGCCGCGGTTCTCGATGTCGCTCGTCGAAAACTTCCACTTCTTCTCCGGCAGCGTGGTGCGCTCCAGCAGCCGCTCGCGCTGCTCGGCGAACGAGAGGTGGAGGAAGAACTTGAGGACGAGGATGCCGTTCTCGACGAGGTACTGCTCGAAGTTGTTGACGTGGCGGTAGCGCCTCGCCCAGACCGACGGCTTCTTGAGCTCTTCGGGGAGGCGCTGCTCGTCGAGATGCTCGGGGTCGAGCCTGTCGGCGAGCAGGTGCTCGTAGTAGGAGCGGTTGAAGATGCCGATCTGGCCTCTGGCCGGCAGCGCCCCGGAGGCCCGCCAGAGGTAGTCGTGGCGCACCTCCTTCTCGGTCATCTTCTTGAACATCTTGACCTCGCACCCCTGCGGGTCGAGGGTCGACATCACGTGCTTGATGGTCGAGTCCTTGCCGGCCCCGTCCATCGCCTGAAAGAGGACGAGCACGCCGTAGGTCTCGTGCGCCATGAGCAAGTCCTGATACTTCGCCAGCTCGGCGCAGTCCCTCTCCATGCTCTCGGCCGCGTCCCGCTCGCCCCCGAAGCCCCCCGTGAAGCCGGGGTCGAAATCGTCGAGCCGCATCCTCCGGCCCGGCTTCCAGATAAACTGCCCGTGGTTCAAACTCAGCCCCCTTGATACTTTGTTCGTAAGTCGGGGCCATCTTACAACGCCGACGCCCGCCCGCGCCCGCGCCGGCGCGCGCTAGTGGGCTTCCGCGGCCGGCTTCTTCGGCGAGAACTTCTCGGCCCAGTTGACGCGCCCCGTGAGCTGCATCACGACGAAGAGGGTGACGATCGAGCCGACGGCGACGGAGAGGCCCGTGAAGCCCTTGAAGAAGAAGGCGTAGGAGAACATCACGAGGTAGATGAACTGCGCGAAGGCCGCCTCGCCGCTGGCGAAGCGCATCCCCACGACCAGCCGCAGGTAGCTGACCACGAGGAAGATCGAGACGGCCGAGCAGACGACGAAGGCGACGTGGATCGAGACGTGATCGACGAGGTAGGCGAGCAGCAGGTGGAAGGCGAAGAAGGCCGCGGCGAGGAAGAAGTAGTTCATCGGGTGCAGCTCGATGCCGCGCATCGTGGTGATGATGAACATCAGGAAGAAGAAGAAGAAGAGCGAGACCGGCGCGAAGAGGCTGATGCGCCCGGCGAGCGGCCCCGGCTGGAGCTTCTCCGGCATCGTCATCCCGATCTCGAAGCCCGAGACGAGGTTCTTGTAGGCCCACTCCAGTTCCCAGCCGTCTTCGGTCTCGCGCTTCTCCGAGGGCGAGAGCGCGTTGCCGGGGAAGTCGATCTCCCTGAAGTCCGTCCGCATCCGCAGCGCGAAGTCTTTGACCTGCGCCACGTCGCCGCCGAACCCGTAGCGCCACTCGTCGAGGCCCTGCGAGTTGTACGCGACCCTGAGCGTCGCCGTCTGCCCGGCCTCGACCGGGGCCCTGCCCGCGGCCGACCTCTGCTCGCTGGCGAGCGCCAAGGGCGCGCCGTCCACGCTGAAGACGAGGTCGTCGTAGATGGCGCGGCTGGCCGGGAAGTCGAGCCTGAAGGTCACCTCCTGCCGGCGGTCGCTGGTGTTGCGGAAGGTGTAGACGCCGCTGAAGGCGACCTTGTAGGTGCTGTACCAGAGCAGGCCCTTCTGCCGGTGGTCGAGGGCGAGCGAGACATCGACGCGGCTGCCTTCGAGCGGGAGCGGGACTTCGACCGTCTCGCTGACCGTCTCCAGCACCACCTGACCGTTGACGACGTTCTGGGCCGTCTTCGGCCTGAGCTGCTGGAACGCGGCCGTGGGCGGCGTCTGCCGCTGCGGCGCGCCCCAGATCGAGACGACGCTGTCCTTGAGCGAGTAGTCCGACGAGTAGGTGCGCGAGAAGATGGTGGCCCCGAGGACGCCCCACGCGACGGAGGCGCACACGAAGATCAGGATGATGGCGATGATTCGCTTGATCACGTCCGCTGTCGCTCCTCGAAAAGAAATTCCGGCCGAGCTTCCACGGGGTGGATTCTCCGGCCGGAGGGGCGCGCGGGCAATGTGGTTTCCCACAGGCGTGGGTCGTGCGGAGGCACCGCGCCGGCGTGAGGCCGGGCGGCGCGCGGGTTCCCGGCGGCTCTAGTCTATGTCGAGCGGGTTGATGTAGGGCTTGTCCTTGTCCTTCTCGGCGCGCTTCATGGCCTCGCGGAACTTCTCTTCGAGGATGCGCTCGCGGTCTTTGAGCGAGCCCAGCTCCTGCGAGAAGACCTGATCGCGCACCTGCTTCTGGCGCGCCGTCTCCTTCGCCAGCTCCTCGAACGAGGCCAGAGGCTTGGCCTTCTCCTGATGAGAAATGATCGCGCCCGTCTGCGCGTCCACGACGATGGTCGCCTCGCAGCACGGGCAGATGACAGTCCAGCTCGCGGTCTCGCTCACGGCTTCGCCCCTCCTTAAAAAAACTCCCCGCCCCGCCGGGCGGCTCCGTCCCTCAACGTCGCGCCGCCAAGTATAGCACCTGCCGACGCGCCGCCCGCGCCCCGGCAAGGCGCGGCCGCGCCGACGTGGCGCGGCACGTCTCTGATTGGTGCTCGATGATGCGGATTGACGAGGAAAGGAGAAAGCGGGAGACGGGACTCGAACCCGCAACCCATAGCTTGGGAAGCTATTGCGCTACCATTGCGCCACTCCCGCTCAAAACGACCTGCCTAAGAAGATAAAACTCAGCCCACCGTATCCCCTGCGCCTGTCTGTTCAAGGTAGGCGCAAGCCGGAGGGATACATCTGTCACACCAACCTCGTTAACTGGAATTAAGTATACCTTATCATCTTCAGGATTTATAACGGCAAACAGGTCGGCCAGTCCTCGATAACTCATCTTCACCGACCCGTTGCCGGACTGACTATAAGCATTAAAAAGAAGCGCCCCGTTTTTAACACGGCCCGTCTTACACTGCACGCGGGATAGGCGAGTCGTGTCATCAACTACGAAATCATATTTGTGCCCTGATCCGAAAGGCACGGAAACGAAATACCCGGCAGCCACAAACGCCGCCAAAATTTTAGCTTCGCTCAGATTTCCCTTTTCGCCAGTCCGCACAAGCCGATACTCTACTATTGACTTACGCATGCTCAAGGAACCGTTGGCGAAGGAAAAGATACCGAAGCGAATGCGCACTGTCAAATGCCCTTCAGCCGGCGCGGCGCGTGCGCGTGCGGCCGCAGTCGGGGCAGGTGTGGAACTCCTCGACGGGGCCGCCGAGGGCCTCGTCGGACGCCTCGCCTTCGCCGGGCGCGTCCGCGTAAACAACCTTCTCGGCGTGCCGGTTCATCTCGACGCCGCAGTCCGGACAGACCATCTTCGCGCGCTCTGACATGAAGCCCTCCTTCTTTCCGGGCGACTCGCGCCGCCCCCGCCTACTCTTCGAGCGGGACGTTCTCGCGGCCGTGGCGGAGGACTCGCGCCATCCAGATCAGCTCCTTCAGGAACTTGTCGAGCCGGCGGACGTAGGCCGCCTCAAGCAGTCGGCCCGACTCGTCGAAGACCTTCCCCACCGACGAGAAGTTAACGTCCCAGAAGATCGTCACCAGCCCCAGCTCGCGCATCACGGGCAGAAGATTCTCGACGACGCGCGTGCCGCCGAAGGGGCCGGCCGAGACGCCGCAGACGCCGACGGCCTTGTGGACGTACTCCTTCAGGTTCGTGTCGAGCGCGTGCTTGAGCAGCCCCGGGTAGCCGTGGTTGTACTCCGGCGCGACGAGGACGAGCGCGTCGGCCCGCGCCACGGCGGCCGAGAAGTTCGCGTCCTTGATGGCCTCGCCCGCGTCGCCGGTCGGCAGGTTCAGCTCGCGCACGTCGATCAGTTCGGTCTCGACGCCCGCGCGCCGGCCGACCTCGCCGAAGACGAAGCGCGCCGCGTGCTCGCTCATGCGCCCGCGCCGCGGCGTGCCGAGGATGACGGGGATGAACAGTGGTCGTGTCGCCGACATCGTTTGCTCCTCACGGTGGACAATGCGCAAGCGAGGCCCCCGACTGCCGAACGGCCGAAACCCTTGCGGGGGAAGGTCACGGCCGCGGGCGCAGCTCGCCGAGGGCGGCGACGAGTTTTTCCACGTCCGACTCGTCGTTGAAGAAGTGCGTGGCGGCGCGGAAGCCCTCGGGCTTGATGGTGACGGCGACGCCGGCGCGCGCGAGGTGCTTGACCGTCCCGCGCGGGTCTTCGGCCCGCACGAGCGTTTCGGCCGAGCGCGTCTCCTCGCGCGCGAGCGGCGAGAGCACCTCCCAGCCGGCCGCCCCGAGCGACTCGGTCAGGTGCCGGTTGATCGCGAGTGCGCGCCGCTCGATCTGTTCGAGGCCGAGTTCGAGCGCGCGGCGCGCGGCCTCGCCGAGGGCGAAGATGCCGGCGAAGTGCGGGCAGCCCGTCTCGGCGCGCGCGGCGGCGTCTTCGCGCAGCCGGTACGAGTCGTTGCGCATCGCGAAAGGGTCTTCGACGCTCATCCAGCTCACGGCCCGCGGGCGGCTCCGCGCGAGCAGTTCGCGCGAGAGGTAGACGAAGCCCGAGCCGTAGCCGCCGAGCATCCACTTGTGCCCGGTCGAGCACAGCGCGTCGATCTTCATCCGCTTCACGTCGAGGGGCAGCACGCCCGCCGACTGGCTCGCGTTGACGACGAAGGCGCGCCCGCCCTTCCCCTCCCCGATCTCTTCGAGCCGCGCGCGGAAGCCGTTCGAGTATTGGACGTGGCTCAGGCAGATGACGGCCGCGCGCCCCGCCTCGCGCAGCAAATCATCCGCCCGCAGCTCGCCGCCGGCCGCCTTAACCAGATTGACCTTCACGCCGCGGTGCATCCACGGGACGGTCGAGACCGGGAACTCCAGCTCACACGAGGCGACCTCGCCCGCGCCTTCGAGCGCGTCCACGATGAGGTTCATGCCCGAAGAGGTGTTGGTGGTAAACGCGATCTCGTCGGGCTCGGCGTTGATGAGGAGCGCCACGGCGGCCCGCGCCCGCTCGCGCCGCGCCACCCACGCGTCCCACGCGCGGTCGCCCGACTCCAAAGTCTCCTGATAGAACTGCTGCGCCGCCGCCAGCGTGCGCGCCGCCACGGGCCCCGCCCCCGCGCTGTTCAAATAACTCATCCGCGCGGTCACGGGGAACTCTTCCCTCACCTGAGCCCAATCAATTTCCGGGTGCGCGTTCTCTCGCAACATAATTGATGAAGTAGACAGTAGTCAGTAGTCAGTAGCCAGTAGAAAGACAATCGCTATCGCATCGTTCGTGTGTCAGCATCAACTCCCGCGGCGCGCAGCGCTACTGGCTACTGACTACTGTCTACTGTCTACTCCTTTGTCTACTCCTTCCCCCCTTCGCTTGACGCTCGCGGGCCGCCGTTCTATCTTCGCAGACATCTTTCGCGGCGCAACTTCTCCGACGGGGCCGAGCAAGCTACATGCCTTCAACGACGGCGGCAGACCACGCTCCGGCGTGGACGATCAGGGACTTTCTCGAAGCGCGCGGGGGCCGGCTCCACGTCGGCGGGGTCGACGCGGCCGCGCTGGCGCGCGAGCACGACACTCCGCTCTTCGTCTTCTCCGAACCACGCATCCGCTCGAACGTCGCCCGCCTCCGGGGGGCCGCCGAGAGGGCCGGCCGCCCCGTCCGCTTCTTCTACGCCTCGAAGGCCAACTCCAACATGGCCGTGCTCAAGGCCGTCCGCGACGCGGGCATCGACGTGGAGGTCAACAGCGGCGGCGAACTCTTCAAGGCCCTGCGCGCCGGCTTCCGCCCAGACCAGATCGTCTTCAACGGCACGAGCAAGACCGAGGCCGAGGTCGACGAGGCGATCACGGCCGGCATCCACTCCGTCAACGCCGACTCGCTCTACGAGATCGAATTGATTGAAGCACGCGCGCGGCGGCTCGGCAAGCGCGCCCGCGTCACGCTCCGGCTCGTCCCGGAGATCGGCACGCGCTCGCACCTCGGCTTGCAGACGGCCCTGATGACCTCGAAGTTCGGCATCACCTCGGCCGAGGTGCCCGCCGCCTTCCGCCGCGCCCTGCAAGACCCCGCGCACGTCCACGTCGCCGGCATACACATCCACGTCGGCTCGCAGACGCCCGACGTGGAGCCTTTCGCCGCCGCCTTCGCCGCGATGTGGGAGCACCTTTTGCGCGTCCAGCGCGAGACGGGCCACACGCTCGAACACATCAACCTCGGCGGCGGCATCCCCGTCAACTACCTGCGCGACGACTCGCAGGCCGGCGACCTGCCCGCGGCCGAGCGCGAGATGCTGGGCGCGGAACTCGACCCCGCGGACGTGCTCGCCGCGGCCCTGCGCGCGGCCCGCGAGTCGGCGCGCGCGGCCGGGGCCGAGCACCTGCTCGACGCCGTCACCGTCCTGCTCGAACCCGGCCGCAGCGTCATCGCCGACGCCGGCCTCCTCCTCACCACCGTCCGCAACATCAAGCGGCGGCCCGAGACCGGCGACGTGTGGCTGCTCACCGACGCGGGCTTCAACCTCCTGCTCTCGATGACCACCTACAAGTGGTACTACCACCTCGTCTCGGCCGCGCGCGCCGACGCGCCGCACGACACGGACTACAAGCTCGCCGGCCCGCTCTGCGACTCGGGCGACGTTTACTTCGACATCGAGCGCGGCGGCCGCCTGCCCGACTACCGCAGGCTCCCGGCGGGCGTGCGCCCCGGCGAGCTGCTCGCGCTTTTGAACACGGGCGCGTACACCGTCGCGCAGATGTTCCCCTACAACGGGCGGCCGCTGCCCGCGGTCGTGATGGTGCGTGAGGGCGGGCGCGCAGACCTCGTCCGCCGCCGCGACACCTACGAAGACCTGCTCGCCGGCGACATCTTCTGACCCGGCCGAAGCGAACCGGACATGACGAACCGAACCCCCTCCCGCCGCCGCTTCCTGCGCGAGGCCGCCGCGGCCGCCCTCGGCGCGCCGCTCCTGCCCCGGAGCGCCTTCGCCGTCCAGCGCCGGCGCTACTCGTGCGTCGTCATCGGGGCCGGCCTCGCCGGCCTCGCCGCCGCCCACGCGCTCACGCGCGCCGGCTGGCAGGTCACCGTCCTCGAATCGCGCGAGCGCACCGGCGGCCGCGTCCTCTCCTACCGCTTCGCCGACAACCCGGAGTTGGTCTGCGAGGTCGGGGCCGAGTGGGTCGGGGCCAGCCACGAGCGCCTGAAGGCGCTCTGCCGCGACTTCAGGATCGAGTTGAAAGACCACCGCTTCAGGGCCGGGCTGATGCGCGACGGCGTGGTGAAGCGGCCCGGCGAGTGGTCTTTCTCGCCGCGCGCCGAGGAAGCCTTCGGGAAGTTCCGCGGGGAGTTTCAGGGCTACACGCAGCGGGCGCGCGCGCGGCTCGACTCTTACGACTGGTGGACTTGGCTCGAAGAGATCGGCTTCACCGAAGACGACCTCCTGCTGCGCGACCTTCAGGACAGCACCGACTTCGGCGAGTCCATCCGCCACGTCTCGGCCTACGCGGCCGCGGCCGAGTATTTCGAGTCCAGCCCCGAGAACGAGATGGACTTCAAGATGGTGGGCGGCAACTCGCGCCTCGTCGAAGCTCTGGCCGCGAGCGTCGGCGAGGGCAACATCCGGCGCGGCAAGCCCGTCACGCGCGTCAGGCAGCGCGGGGGCCGCGTGTGGGTCACGGCCGGCGGCGAGACGCACACGGCCGACGCCTGCGTCTGCACCGTCCCGGCCCGCGTGCTTAACGACATCGCCTTCGACCCGCCGCTCCCCGCGCGCCAGCGCGAGGCCGCCGAACAACTCCAGTACGCGCGCATCATCAAGAACTGCGTCCTCTTCGACGAGCGCTTCTGGGGGGCCGAGGACTTCTCGCTCGTCAGCGACGTGACCTCGCATTACTACTTCCACAGCACCCGCGACCAGAAGTCCGAGCGCGGCATCCTGTGCAGCTACGCCGTCGGCGAGAAGGCCGACGTGCTCGCCGCGCAGAATGATCGCCGCCGCCTCGACATCATCACGCGCGACCTCGTCCCCTTCAACGAGCGGGCGCCCCGGCTCGCCCGCGGCGTCTCGTCCTACGCGTGGCAGCGCGACCGGCACACGCGCGGCGCTTACGCGCTCTACCGGCCCGGCCAGTGGTTCACCACCCGCCTCGAACTGCAAAAGCCGCACCTCAACGTCCTCTTCGCCGGCGAGCACCTCGCCGACTGGCAGGGCTTCATGGAGGGGGCCGTCGTCACCGGCGAGGAGGCGGCCAAAGCTTTGACCGAACGCGCCACCGCGCGGCCCCGCCCGCGCAGGCGAGCTTAAACGGTAGCCAGCCGTCACTAGCGCTCCGCAGCACGGCGCCGACATTAACACTCGAACGATTCGATAGAGACTCTCTTTCTGCTGGCTACTGACTACTGTCTACTTCTTCCTATGCCCAACACGCTCCCGAGCCGAATCACCCTCCTGCGCGGCCTGACTTTAATCGCCGCCATCTCGATCATCATCGGCAACGTCGTCGGGACGGGCGTCTTTTTGAAGGCGCGGGTGATGACGTGCAACGTCGGCACGCCGGGCATGGTCGTGACGGTGTGGGTCGTGGCCGGGCTGCTCAGCCTCGCCGGGGCGCTCACCTACGCGGAGCTGGCGGCGATGATGCCGAGGGCCGGCGGCGAGTACGTCTTCGTGCGCGAGGCTTACGGGTCAGGGGCCGGCTTCCTCTACGGGTGGATGCAGATTTTCATCGCCAAGACCGGCTCGCAGGCGTCGGTGGCCGTCGCCCTCGCCATCTTCCTCAACGACCTCTCGGGCGGCGCGCTCGGCCAGACCTTCTTCACCGCCGACCTCTTCGGCTTCAAACTCCCCTTCGGCACGCTTCAGGCCGTCGCGCTCTCGGCCATCATCATCCTGACGGTGGTCAACTGCGCGGCCGTCGTCGTCAGCGGGTGGATCGCGACGGCGCTGACGTGCGTGAAGATCGCTCTGGTGTTGGGCGTCGGCCTCGGCGCGTTCCTTCTGGCCGACGGGAGCTGGGGCAACTTCGCGCAGGCGAACGCGGGCGGGGCGTGCGAGGGCGTGGACGCGGCGGCGCGGCTCGGCGTGGCCGGCTTCGGCGCGGCGATGCTCGGCGCGCTGTGGGGCTACGACGGCTGGAACAACCTGACGCTCGTCGCCGGCGAGGTCAAGAACCCGCAGCGCAACATCCCGCTCGCGCTCGTCGGCGGCACGATGGTCATCATCCTGCTCTACGTCTTCATCAACCTCGCGTACTTCTACGTGCTCGACCCGACGACCGTGGCGGGCGTCCCGGCGAAGTCTTCGGTGGCGCGCGAGGTGGCCGTCAGGTTCCTCGGGCCGGCGGCCGTGACGTTGATGGCGGCGGGGCTGTTGGCCTCCTCGGTCGGGACTCTGCACACCTCGATTCTGACGGGCGCGCGCGTGCCTTACGCGATGGCGCGCGACGGGCTCTTCTTCCAGAACCTCTCGCGGCTCAGCCCGAAGACGCGCGTGCCCGTCGGCGCGCTCGTCGTGCAGGGCGTGTGGGCCTGCATCCTCGCGCTCTCGGGGTCGTTCGACACGCTGACCGACTACGTCATCTTCGGCTCGTGGATTTTCTACGGGCTGGTGACGGCCTCGATCTTCCTCTTCCGCCGGCGCCAGCCGCTCGCCGAGCGACCTTACAAGGCGTGGGGCTACCCCTTCGTGCCCGCCCTCTTCCTGCTCGTCACGGCGTTCCTGCTCGTCAACACGCTCTTGACGACGCCGACGCAGGCCGTCGTCGGCCTCGTCCTCATCGCCCTCGGCCTCCCCGTCTACTACTTCTTCTTCCGCCACCGGCGCACGATAGACTTGGAGCCCGCGTCCGAGGAAGAAAGTTAACGCCGGCGGCCGAGGGCGCGGCCGCGGGGCCGAACGTTCGGTGAATCGAACCGCAGGAGGTTTAAGCCATGAAACCCGGAGCGAGGAATAAGATCGTCGGAACCGTCACGTCCGTGAAGAAGGGCGACATCATGTCGCTCGTCAAGCTGAGCATCGCGGCCCCGGCCGAGATGTCTTCGGTCATCACCACCGAGTCGGCCGAGGAGCTTGAGCTGAAAGAGGGCGATCAGGTCGAACTCATCATCAAGGCCGTCCACGTCCTGCCCGTCAAGCTCGAATAGGCCGGGGGCACTCACCCCTTCAGGACGCGGCGCAGCGCGCCTTCGATCTCCGGGTCTTCGAAGCGGAAGTCGGTCTGGTTGAGCCGCGCCGGCTCGGCGCGCTGGCTGGAGAGCAGCAGCGCGTCGGCCGTCTCGCCGAAGGCCAGCCGCGCCGCGAACTTCGGCACGAAGAAGACGGTCGGCCGCCCGAGCACGCGGCCGAGCGCCCGCGTGAACTCCGCGTTCGTGACGGGCCGGGGCGCGACGGCGTTGAAGGGGCCGCTCAGGTCGTCGTCGTCTACGAGGCGGCGGACGACCCTGACCACGTCGGCGAGCGTGATCCAGCTCATGTACTGGCGGCCGTCGCCGAGCTTGCCGCCGAGGCCGAGCCGGAAGGGCGTGAGCATTTTCGGCAGCGCGCCGCCCTCCGCGTCGAGGACGACGCCGATGCGCGGGTGCGCGACGCGGATGCCGGCCTCGGCCGCCGGCCGCGCCGCCGCCTCCCACTCGCGGCAGACCTTGCTGAGGAAGTCCGTGCCGGGCGCGCTCGCCTCGGTCAAGACTTCGTCGCCGCGGTCGCCGTAAAAGCCCGTGGCCGAGGCCGAGACGAGCGAGCGCGGCTTCCGCTTCAGGCCGGCGAGGGTTTCGCTGAGGAGGCGCGTCCCCTTCGCGCGGCTCTCGCGGATGCGCCGCTTCTTCTCTTCCGTCCAGCGCCCCTCGCCGACCGGCTCGCCCGCCAGATGCACCGCCGCGTCGTGGCCTTCGAGCGCCTCGGCCGGCAGACTCCCCTGCTCCGGATTCCAACGCACGTCCGACACGCCGGGCGGGGCCGAGCCCTTCGCGCCGCCGCGCCCGACCCGCGTCACCTCGTGACCGTCGGCGACGAGCGAGCGCACCAGCGCGCTCCCGATGAGGCCCGAGGCCCCGGTGATAATGACCCTCACGGTGAGACTCCTTTTTATAAGTTTCGAGTTTCGAGTTAAAGACAAAGACGGTTTTCAACTCGAAACTCGAAACTCGAAACTATCTGTGCTTGAGCGCTTCGCGGGCGACCTCGCGGTCGTCGAAGTGAATCTTCTCCGTGCCGATGATCTGGTAGTCTTCGTGGCCCTTGCCGGCGATGAGGACGAGGTCGCCGGGGCGGGCCTCGGCGACGGCGCGCCGGATGGCGGCGCGGCGGTCGACGATCTTCTCGTAAGGCTTGCCGGCCGCGCGCAGGCCGACCTCGATCTCCGCCAGAATCCGCTCCGGGTCTTCGGTGCGCGGGTTGTCCGAGGTGGCGATGACCACGTCGCTCAGCGCCGCCGCGGCCTCGCCCATCGGCGCGCGCTTCGTGCGGTCGCGGTCGCCGCCGCAGCCGAAGACCGTGATGACCCGGCCCGCGGCCACCTCGCGCGCCGTCCGCAGGACGTTGCGGAGCGCGTCGTCCGTGTGCGCGTAATCGACGACCACGGCGAAGTCCGACGCGCCGCCCACGCGCTCGAAGCGGCCGGGCGCGCCCCCGCAAACTTTGAGCGCCCGCGCCGTCGCTTCGAGGTCGAAGCCGAGCGCGTGGCCGCAGGCGGCGGCGCAGAGCATGTTCGAGACGTGCGGCCGGCCGACGAGCGGCGACTCCACCTCGCGCTCGCCGGCCGGCGTCGAGAGGCGGAAGCGCGCGCCCGCCATCGAGAACTCGACGCCGCGCGCCGCCACGTCGGCCTCGCGCTCCAGCCCGAAGCGGATGACGCGCGCGCCTTCGGCCTCGAGCTCCGCGGCGAGCCGCGCGCCGTACTCGTCGTCGGCGTTGACGACCGACACGCGCGGCCGCTCGCCGAGGCGTCCGTCGAAGAGGCGGCGCTTGGCGTCGAAGTAATCCTCCATCGTGCCGTGGTAGTCGAGGTGGTCGCGCGTGAGGTTGGTGAAGGCGGCCGCGGCGTAGCCGAGCGCGTCGCAGCGGCGCAGGTCGAGCGCCTGCGAGGAGGACTCCATCACGGCGACGCGGCAGCCCGCGTCCGCGGCCTGCCGCAGCAGCCTCTGCACGTCGCTGGCCTCGGGCGTCGTGTGGAGCGCCGGGAAGCTGCGGCCGGCGACGCGGTACTCGACCGTGCTGACGAGCGCCGTGCGCTCGCCCGCGGCCTCGGCCAGCGCGGCCACGAGGTAGGCGGTCGTCGTCTTGCCGTTCGTGCCCGTGATGCCGACGAGGCTCAACTCACGCGAAGGGTGGCGGTGGACTTCGGCCGCCGCCCGCGCGAGCGCGGCCCGCGCGTCCGCGACTCGAATCCACCCGCCCGCGAAGCCTTCCGGCCTTTCGAGCTCGGAGACGACGCCGGCCGCGCCGGCCCGCATCGCGTCGGGGACGAAGCGGTGCGCGTCCAACTTCTCGCCGCGGACGGCGACGAACAGCCACCCCCCGCGCGCCTGCCGCGAATCGTGCGTCACGTCGGCGACCTGCGCGGAGGCGTCGCCCGTCAACTCGCCGCCCGTCGCGCGCGCCACGTCACCCAGAGTCACGAAGTTGCCCATCAGAAAACAAGTGGACGGTAGCTAGCGGCCGGCAGAAAAACGGTCGCCACCGGAACGCCCGAGTGTTAACGCCGGCGCCGCGCCGCGGGGCGCCACCGGCCGCTGGCTACTGTCTGCTGCTTTTGTATAATGCGACCGAAAGACTTGCGCCGAGAATTAGCACGGCGGCTGGCGGGTGTCAACGCGCACGCCGGTCAACACCCACACCGAGGCGAAGACCCGTGTCACTGATGCTTGATGAGATCGCGCAGCAGCCGGAGGCGCTGGCGCGGACGATCCGCGAGGAACGCGCGAAGGTCGAGAAGCTGGGCCGCCACCTGCGCGGGCGCGGCGTCCGCCTCGTCGTGCTCGTGGCGCGCGGCTCGTCCGACAACGCCGCGCTCTTCGGCCGCTACCTTCTGGAGATCACGACCGGCATCCCCGTCGCGCTGGCCGCGCCCTCCGTCCACACGCTCTACGGCGCGCGCCTGCGGCTCGACGGCGCGCTCGTCGTCGGCGTCTCGCAGTCGGGCGAGGGCGAGGACATCAACCGCGTGCTCGACAACGCGCGCGCGTGCGGCGCGCACACCGTCGGCATCACGAACGAGCCGGAGTCTTCGATGACGAGGCTCGTGGACGAGACGCTCCTGATGCACGGCGGCCGCGAGCGGTCGGTGGCGGCGACGAAGACTTACACGGGCCAGCTCCTCCACTTCTACATGCTGGCCGAGGCGCTGTCGGACGGCGGCGCGCGGCTCGGCTACGAGGCCATCCCCGACTTCGCGGCGCGCGCGCTGGAACTGCGCCCCGACATCGAGCGCCTCGTCGAGCGCTACGTCTTCATGGAGAACTGCGTCGTGGTCGGGCGCGGGCTGATCTACGCCAACGCCTTCGAGATGGCTTTGAAGCTGATGGAGACGTGCTACGTGGTGGCCGAGCGCTTCTCCTCGGCCGACTTCCTGCACGGCCCTCTGGCGGTCGTCGAGCGCCACTTCCCGATCTTCGCCTTCGCGCCGCCGGGCGTCACCCTCGGCGGGGTGCGCGAGCTGCTCCGGCGCCTCAAGGAGCTGCGCGCCGACACGCTCGTCTTCACCTCCGACGACGAGATCGCCCGGTGCTGCACGAACGCCGTCCGCCTGCCCGGCGAGATCGGCGAGACGCTCGCGGTGATCCCCTACATCATCCCCGCGCAGCTCTTCGCCGCCCTCCTCGCCGACCACAAAGGTCTCGACCCCGACGCCCCGCGCTCGCTCGCGAAGGTGACAAGAACGGTGTGAGGGAGGACAGTAGACAGTAGTCAGTAGTCAGTAGTCAGTAGAAAAATTCTGTGCTTATCAAGCGTTCCGGTCTCAGCGTCAGCCATCGCGGCGCGGGGCGCTACTGACTACTGACTACTGACTACTTCCTTTCGAGGTCTGTGATGAAGCTCCTGATTCTCGGCGGCACTCTGTTCCTCGGCCGGCATCTGGTCGAGGCGGCGTTGGCGCGCGGGCACGAGGTGACGATCTTCAACCGCGGGCGGCGCAACCCGGAGTTGTTCCCCGAGGTGGAAAAGCTGCGGGGCGACCGCGACGGCGGACTCGACGCGCTGCGCGGGGGAAGTTGGGACGCGGTCGTGGACACCAGCGGCTACGTGCCGCGGCTGGTGCGCGCGTCGGCCGAGCTGCTGGCCGACAAGGTCGGGCTTTACGTCTTCGTCTCTTCGGTCTCGGCCTACGCGGATTTCAGCCGGCCCGTGCATGAGGACGCGCCGCTGGCGGCGGCGGCGGACGAGACCGTCGAAGAGGTGACGGGCGAGACCTACGGGCCTCTGAAAGTCCTCTCGGAGCGCGCGGCCGAGGCGGCGATGCCGGGGCGCGTGCTCGTCGTCCGGCCCGGCCTCATCGTCGGCCCGCACGACCCGACCGTGCGCTTCTCTTACTGGACGGCCCGCGTGGCGCGCGGCGGCGAAGTGCTCGCGCCGGGTAATCCCGCGAGGCAGATTCAGATCATCGACGCGCGCGACCTCGCCGGGTGGACGGTGCGGATGGCGGAGGCAGGCCGCGCGGGCGTGTACAACGCCTCTGGGCCGGACTACACGCTGACGATGGGGCGCTTCCTCGAAGAGTGCCGCGCGGCGAGCCGGAGCGGCGCGCGGCTGACGTGGGTCGGCGAAGAGTTCCTGCTCGAACGCGGCGCCGAGCCGTGGGGGGAGCTACCTTTGTGGATACCCGAGTCGAGCGAGACGCACGGCCACTTCCTACGCGCCAGCGTCGAGCGCGCCGTCGCCGCCGGCCTCACCTTCCGGCCGTTAGCCGAGACCATCCGCGACACGCTCGCGTGGCAGCGCGAGAACGAAGGGCGGCCGGCGCCCGGCAAGGACGGCGTGCCGCAGCCCGACGTGACGCTCAAGCCCGAGCGCGAGCGCGAGCTTTTAGCCGAGTGGCACAGGCGGCAATAGAGGCACAGAGATTAAGAAGAAAGAATGAAACCCTCGCGGGAGAGCCGGGCCTGACGTTCGTCGCCCGGCTCTCCCGCGAGGGTTTTTAAACTGCCTCTCTCTGTGTCCCTGCCGCTACCCTGTCCGCTCGCGGGATGAGACGCGGAGGCGGCCGCGCCGCGCCACGGCGGCGCGGGCCGCGGGGGGTCGGCTTCCCATGTTCGCGCGCGCCCGGCCGGGTCAGTGCGCGATGTACTCGTGCAGCAGTTGCAGCTCGGCCCCCTGCTCGCTGATCTCGACGCGCATGATGTCGCGCATCGAGAGCATGCCGATGAACTTCTCGCCGTCCATCACGGGGAGGTGGCGGCTGCCGACGCGCTCCATCCGTTCGAGCGCCTCGTGCGGCGTGTCGTTGCACTCGATGACGGCGCGCGGCTCGCTCATCACCTCGCGGATGGGCACCTCGCGCGGGTCGCGCCCCGAGACGACGACGCGCTTGAGGAGGTCGCGCTCGGAGAAGATGCCGACGAGCCGTTCGTCGCCGTCGAGGACGCAGACCGCGCCGATGTTGCGGCCCGCCATGAAGTCGGCCGCGTCGAAGGCGGTCGCCGTGTCACGCACGAAGTAAGGTTCGCGCTCACAAACCACGCGCCTGATGGTCGTCATCACCCAACTCCCTCCGGTCAGAATTTGGCTCAGAGCGGTCGCATTATACAGCAGCAGCCCGCCCCCTTTTGAAGCTTTTTCCGCCCCCCTTTTGTCCTTCTTTTCCCGAAAGGCGCGGGCGCCCGCGGTTCCGTTCTTCTCAATCGAAGAGCGACCCCTGAGCCGCGGGGCGGCGGAAGGTGTTCGCGGCTTTGGGGTAGGAGCGCTCGGCGTGCCGGTTGAAGCCGAGGCGGGCGCTGTGGACGCGGAAGCTCTTGAGGATCATCTCCCAGTATTCGCCCCGGCCGCGCATGCGCTCGCCGAACTCGGCGATGTTGAGCCGGCCGCCCTTGGACTCGCGCAGGCGTGCCATGACGCGGTCG
>Ga0196962_10000290_pt1 | contig 23565 bp, 22 predicted proteins | sample S3v_20metaG_FD_183186 | JGI IMG/M metagenome (GOLD analysis project Ga0196962, IMG submission 183186) | Soil microbial communities from Anza Borrego desert, Southern California, United States - S3+v_20 | ecosystem: Environmental > Terrestrial > Soil > Desert | place: USA: California | collected...
GGCGGCGATCGCCGCGATCAGCCCCCGTTCGGGCAGCGTCATCGGAGCGCCGCGCGCCCCCTCGCGCGCCTCGGCACGGAGCCGCCCCGGCAGGTTGCCGAGCGCCCAGCGGGCGAGCCGGCGCCGGGCCACGGGATCGAGCTTGGTCCGCTCGTAGCCGTAGGAGGAGCGCGCGCTGTCGTAGGCGTTGCGGATCGCCCAGAAGCTGCCGTGGTCCTGGTGATGGTCGACGACGATCCGCTCGTCGGCGACCATCTGCCCGTCGGCGAAGAGCGACGGGATCAGGTCCGCCTCGAACCATCCCGGCGACCTCGATCCGATCCCCTCGAGCGCGGCGCGCTTGAAGGAAAGGGTCGAGGAGGGCGGCGGACGGCCCGGCGGCAGGACCGGCATCGGCGGCTGCCAAGGGGCGGCGAAGGCGAGGAAGTTCGCCCGCCCGGCGAGGGTCGCGTCGGTGGCGTTGACGAGGCAGCCGACGACCGCCGGCGCATCAGGATGCTCGGCGTGGGCGCGAATAACCGCCCGGCACCAGTCCGGCCTCGGCATCGCGTGGTCCTCGCCGATCGCCACCACCTCTCCCCGCGCCTCCTCCAAGCCCCGCTGGCGCAAGACGAGCATGTCGGCGACGGGCGCTTCGACCAGCCGCACCCGCTCGCCGCCCGGCGGCGCCGCCCCGCCGGAGTCGCCGACGACCACGAGCTCGGCGCCGACCTCGACGGCGAGCGGAAGAAGCAGCTCGAGGACCGCGCCAGCCTCCTCGAGGCCGTCGCGGACGGGGATCACGACCGAGAGCGGCGGCCGCTCGAGTCCGCCTCCGCCCCTCACGCTTTTGCGGCCCGCGCTAGGCGGCCGACGCTGCGAGGCCGGCGGCGCTGCGGAGGGCGTCGGCCCGGTCGGTCCTCTCCCACGAGAAGTCGGCGTCCTCGCGGCCGAAGTGGCCGTAGGCGGCGGTCTTCTGGAAGATCGGCCGGTGCAGGTCGAGGTACTCGCGGAAGGCCCCGGGGCGCATGTCGAACTCGCTCTGGACGAGCTCCGAGATCTTGGCGTCGGAGAGAGCGCCGGTGCCGAAGGTCTCGACCATCAACGAGACCGGGTGGGCGACGCCGATCGCGTAGGCGACCTGGACCTCGCAGCGCTCCGCGAGCCCGGCGGCGACGACGTTCTTCGCCACGTAGCGGGACGCGTAGGTGGCCGAGCGGTCGACCTTCGACGGGTCCTTGCCGGAGAAGGCGCCGCCGCCGTGGCGGGCCATGCCCCCGTAGGTGTCGACGATGATCTTGCGGCCGGTGAGGCCGGCGTCGCCGACCGGGCCGCCGATCACGAACTTGCCGGTCGGGTTGACGAGGAACTCGCTCTGCAGCTCGCCCTCGTCGAAGCGGCCGGGCACCTCGGCTTGCAAGACGGGGAGGACGACGCTCTCCCACAGCGCCGGCTTGATCTGGCTCTGGGAGTCGATCCCCTCGTCGTGCTGGGTGGAGATCAGGAGCTTCTCGACAGCGACCGGGCGGCCGTCGGCGTAGCGGACGCTGACCTGAGTCTTGCCGTCGGGGCCGAGGTAGCCCATCGTCCCGTCCTTGCGCACGGCGGCGAGCTGTTCCGCCAAGCGGTGGGCGAGGTGGATCGGCATCGGCATCAGCGCCTCGGTCTCGTCGCTGGCGTAGCCGAACATCATCCCCTGGTCGCCTGCCCCGGCGACGTCGAGCTCGTCGTCGTCGGAGGGGTCGACCCTGGTCTCGTAGGCCTGGTCGACGCCCTGGGCGATGTCGGGCGACTGCTCGTCGATCGAGACGATCACCGAGATGTGGTCGCAGTCGTAGCCGTAGCCGCCGCCCTGATAGCCGATGCCGCGCACCGTCTCGCGCACGATCTCCGGCACGTTGAGGTGGACGTCGGTCGAGATCTCGCCGGAGACCACCGCCATCCCCGTGTTGACGAGGGTCTCGCAGGCGACTCGGCCGCCTGGGTCCTCGCCCATGATCGCGTCGAGCACCCCGTCGGAAATCTGGTCTGCGACCTTGTCCGGGTGGCCCTCGGTTACTGACTCCGACGTGAAGAGGTACTCGCCCTCGGCGAGCGGCTTGGAAGTAGGCATGGCGGGAAGCCTAGAGGAATCCCGAGCGCTGCCGAGGGGTCAGTCCAAGCGCCCCCGGTAGCCCGAGCGCGGGACGAAGTCGATCACGAGGGGCACGCCCTCCAGGCCGTAGGTCTCGCGCATCCGGTTCTCCAGGTGGTAGGCCCACTCGCGGGCGATCAGCTTGCGGTCGTTGACCTGGATCGCGACCCGCGGCGGCCGTTCGCCCACCTGCGCGGCGTAGTAGAGGCGCAGGCGCTTGCCGCGGCGGGACGGCGGCGGGGTCTTGGCGACGACCTCGTTGACGAAGCGGTTGAGCTCGGGGGTCGGGACGCGCTCGCCGGCGCGGTCGGCGAGCTGCAGGGCGCGCGGCAGCAGCGACGGGACGTTGCGGCCCCGGGTCGCCGAGCAGGTGATCACCGCCGGGCGCAGCCGCAGCTTGCGCTCGACCCGGGCGCGGGCGTCGTCGATGTCGGTCGTCGTCACGTCCCACTTGTTGAGGACCAGCAGGGTCGCGCAGCCGGCTTTCATCGCCATCTCGGCCACCCGCAGGTCTTCCGAGGTGACGCCCTCGGAGGCGTCGCAGACGACGAGCGCCACGTCGGCGCGCTCCACCGCCCGTTCGGAGCGCAGCTGCGCGTAATAGTCGACGGTGCCGGCGACCTTGGAGCGGCGCCGCAGGCCGGCGGTGTCGACGAGGATCACGCGGCGCCCGTCCACCTCGAGCTCGGTGTCGATCGCGTCGCGGGTGGTGCCGGCGACGTCGGAGACGATTACCCGGTCGGAGCCGAGGAAGGCGTTGACGAGGGAGGACTTGCCGACGTTGGGGCGGCCGATCACGGCGACCCGGACCGCGTCGTCGTCCTGATCGCGAGCCGGGCGGTCGCCCAGCGCCGTGACGATCGCGTCGAGCAGGTCGCCGGTGCCGAGCCCGTGGGTGGCCGAAGCGGGCAGCGGCTCGCCGAGCCCGAGCGAGTGGAACTCGGCGGCGATCCCGAAGTCGTTCGGCCGGTCGGCCTTGTTGACGACGACCAGCACGGGGACGTCGCCACCGCGCAGGGTCTTCGCCAGCTCGGCGTCGCCGGCCCGCAGGCCCGCGCGTCCGTCGACGACCATCAGCACCGCGTCGGCCTCGGCGATCGCCAAGCGCGCCTGGCTCTGCACGTCGCGGGCCAGCTCGGCCTCGTCGGCGAGGTCGATCCCGCCGGTGTCGACGAGCTCGAAGGCGACTCCGTTCCACTCGGTTGCGAGCCGCTTGCGGTCGCGGGTGACCCCCGGCTCCGGCGAGGTGACCGCCTCCGTGCCGCCGACCAGGCGGTTGACCAGAGTGCTCTTGCCGACGTTGGGGAAGCCGACGACGGCAACCAGGGGAAGGCGGTTCACGCGACCAGCCCCCGTTCTCGCACCAGGGCGACCACGCGGCCGACGACCTCTTCGAGGCCGAACCCGGTGGTATCGAGTTCGACCGCGTCCTCGGCGGCGCGCAGGGCGCCGTGCTCGCGCTCGGTGTCGCGAGCGTCGCGGCGGCGCTGGGCGGTGAGCACCGACTCGAAGTCCTCGCCGGTCTCCGCCGCGCGGCGCCGCGCCCGCTCCTCGTCGGAGGCGGTGAGAAAGACCTTCAGCGGCGCGTCGGGGCTGACCACGGTGCCGATGTCGCGGCCCTCGGCGACGTAGCGTCCGGCGGCGATCAGGCTGCGCTGACGGGCGACCATCGCCTCGCGCACCCCGGGGTGGACGGAAACCCGTGAGGCGGCGGCGGTGACCTCGGGCGCGCGGATCGCGTCGCTGACGTCGCGCTCGCCGAGCGAGACGAGGCGCCCCTCGAGCCCGATCTCCAGGCCGGCGGCAAGCGTCCCCAGCGCCCCCGGGTCGTCGAGCGGCACCCCCTGCTCCAGCGCCGCCAGCGCCACACAGCGGTACATCGCCCCGGAGTCGAGGTAGGTGAAGCCCAGCTCCTCGGCCACGGCGCGAGCAACGGTTGACTTGCCGGCCCCGGCAGGGCCGTCGATCGCGATCACCATGCCCGGCAGCGTATGGGGCAGGCGTGCGCGGGGTTTCGCCAGCCCCGCCTAGGCTCCCCGCAGCGAAGCGAGGTCCGCCTCGAAGCCGGGATAGCTGACCGCGGCGGCGTCCATGCCGCGGACTTCGACGCCCTCTCGCGAGGCCAGGCCGGCGACAGCGCCCAGCATCGCGATGCGGTGGTCGCCGTGGGAGTCGATCGTGCCGCCCCGCAGCCCGCCGGTCCCTTCGATCGCCATGCCGTCCTCGGTCGGCTCGACCCGCCCCCCGAGCGCGTTCAGCGCCTCGGTCACGGTGGCGATCCGGTCCGACTCCTTGCGTCGCAGCTCCTCCGCGTCGCGGATCGTCGTCGTCCCCTCTGCAAAGCAGGCGGCGAGCGCGACCAGCGGCAGCTCGTCGATCGCCAGCGGGATCTCAGCGCCACCGACCTCGGTGGCGGCAAGCGGCGCCGAGCGCACGCGCAAGGTCGCCACGCGCTCGCCACCGCTTTCGACTTCCTGCTCACGCTCGATCTCGACCCCCATCCGTTCGAGGATCGTCAACAAGCCGGTCCGGGTCGGGTTGACGCCGACCCATTTCAGTTCTACGTCGCTTGCAGGAACGAGAACAGCGGCGACAATGAAGAAGGCAGCCGACGAGATGTCCGCGGGAATCAGGAGCTCGTCGGGTTCGAGCCGCTCGGCGGGTTCAACGACGACCACGTCTCCCTCGCTCCTCACCGAGGCACCCGCGGATTCGAGCATTCGCTCGGTGTGATTGCGGCTCGGCGACGGCTCGATCACCCGCGTCTCCCCCTCGGCCAGCAGGCCGGCGAAAAGCAGGCACGACTTGACCTGGGCGCTGGCGATCGGCATCTCGTAGGTGATGCCACGGAGGGTCGCACCGCGAACCTCGAGCGGCGGCAACCGATCCTCGCGAGCGCTCAGGTCGGCGCCCATCTGACGCAGCGGCACCGCGATCCGGTCAACTGGCCTGCGCCGGATCGAGTCGTCGCCGTCGAGCGTCCACGCCCCCTCTTCCTGCCCCGCCAACCAGCCCGGCAGCAGCCGCAGCAAGGTTCCGGCGTTGCCAGTGTCGATCTCAGTGGAGCGAGCACCGCGCAGCCCGACGCCTTCTATCCACACGGTGAGGCCGGGTGGGCTCAGCGCCCCTTCGCCTGAATTCTGTTCCCGCCTCACCTTGGCTCCCAGCCTTTCCACCGCAGCCAGCGTCGAGAGCGTGTCCGCTCCATCCAGGTAGCCGTTGACGTGCGTCTTCCCCTCTCCCATCGCCGCGATCAGCGCCGCCCGGTGGGAGATCGACTTGTCGGAGGGGGGGCGCAGGGGGCCGCGCAGGGGTCCGGCCGGGGCGAAGCGCGTCATCGGTGCCGACCCTACTCGGCGCTGCCGAGCACCGTGACCGTGTGACCGAGGTCGCGCACCAGCATGGCGGCGCGCTCGGCCTGCTCCTCGCCCGCGACCCAGAGCGTCACCGCGCCCGAGGTCATGTCGGGCGCCGGGTGCAGGGCCATGTCCTCGATGTTGACGCCGGCCTCGCCGAGCTTCAGAGCTAGCGCCGCAATCGTCCCCGGCTTGTTGGTGACGACGATCCGCAGCTCGCGCAGCGGCCCCGCCTCGAGGTCGGTCTCGAGCAGGCGACGGTCCTCGCCCGCCGCCGCGTGCCAGGTGGCCACAGCCTCGCGGTCGCCGCTGCGGATCAGCGTCGCCGCCTCCTCGAGGCGGCGCGCCACGGCCTCGACCGAGTCGGCCACCGCCTCGCGGTTGCTGGCGAAGATGTCGGCCCAGATCGCCGGGTTCGATCCGGCGACCCGGGTCATGTCGCGGAAGCTCGGGCCGGTCTCCGGCATCCGCTCGGCGTCGCGGGCCAGCTCCGCCGCCGCCTCGGCGGCGAGCGTGTTGGCGAGCACGTGCGGCAGGTGGCTGATCGTCGCCATCAGCCGGTCGTGAGCCGCCGGCTCGATCGCCTGCGGCCGGGCGCCAAGCCCGGCGACGGCGCGCTGCAAGCGGTCATAGAGGATCCCGCTGGAGCGGTCTGTCGGAGTCAGGTACCAGCGGGCGCCCTCGAAGAGGTCGGCGCGGGCGTTTTCGACCCCCGCCGTCTCCGCCCCCGCCAGCGGGTGGCCGCCGATGAAGCGCTCATCGGAGCCCAGGGCCTCGACCAGCTCGCCCTTGGTCGAGCCGACGTCGGTGACCACCGTCTCCGGCCCGCTCGCCTCCAGGGCGGCACGGGCCTGGTCCGCGAGCGCCGCCACCGGGCCGGCGCAGAAGACCAGCTCAGCGCCCTCGCAGGCCGCGGCGAGGGAGCGGGCGCCGCGGTCGAGCGCCCCCAACGCGACCGCCCGCTCGACACTCGCGGCGCTGCGGCTGTGGCCGACCACCTCGGCGCCGAGACGCCGCCGCGCGGCGAGCCCGATCGAGCCTCCGATCAGGCCCACCCCGAGGACGGCGACCCTGGGCGCCTGGCCGTCCGTCAACTGCGGCGCGCCTCGATGGCAGAGGCGAAGCGTTCGAGGACGTTGATCGTGTCCTCCCAGTCCAGGCAGGGGTCGGTGATCGACTGGCCGTAGGTCAGCTCCTCGCCGGGGACCAGATCCTGCCGACCCTCGACCAGGAACGACTCCAGCATCACGCCGACGATCGCTTTGTTGCCGTCGGCGATCTGGTCGGCGATTTCACCGGCCGCGAAGAACTGTTTTTCGGGGTCCTTGGCGCTGTTGTCGTGCGAGGCGTCGATCACCAGGCGCTCCGGCAGGCCCGAGATCCCCAGCGTCACCAGCGCGTCCTCGACGTCGGGCACGTGGTAGTTCGGCATCCCGTGGCCGCCGCGCAAGATGATGTGGCAGTCGGGGTTGCCGGTCGTGTGCAGGATCGCCGGCATTCCGGCGTCGTCGATCCCGGCGAAGGCGTGCGGCACCGCGGCGGCGCGCACGGCGTCGACCGCGACCTGGATGTTGCCGTCGGTGCGGTTCTTGAACCCAATCGGCATCGAGAGCCCCGAACCAAGCTGGCGGTGGGTCTGGCTCTCCGAGGTCCGAGCGCCGATCGCCCCCCAGGCGACCGAGTCGGCGATGTACTGCGGCGTGATCGGGTCGAGGAACTCGCACCCGACCGGCAGCCCGAGGTCGATGACCTCGAGCAGCAGCTTGCGGGCCGTCCGCAGGCCGGCGTTGACGTCGCCGGAGCCGTCGAGGTGGGGGTCGTTGATCAGACCCTTCCAGCCGGTCGTCGTCCGCGGCTTCTCGAAGTAGACGCGCATCACCACCAGGAGCCGGTCGCGCAGGTCGCGGGCGAGGACTCCGAGCCGTTGCGCGTAATCGAGCGCCGCCTTCGGGTCGTGGACGCTGCACGGTCCGACCACGACCATCAGCCGTGAATCTTTCCCGTGCAGCACGTCGACAACTTCCTGGCGGGCCTTCACCACAGCCTTGGCGCGCTCCTTGCCCAGCGCCAGCTCCTCCAACAGCTTCTCCGGCGGTGCCAACTCGACCACTTTGGCGATCCGCTGGTCCCGAACTCCGTCTCGTTTGGCGCCCTCCTGCATCCCGATAATCATTTTGCCGTCGCCTTTCTCCAAACCGCTGAAATCTTACTTTCTGGTCGTCCGCTGCCAACACCCGAGGCACAAAGGGCAGCGGCCACTCATACGAGGGTCGGCGCCCGGCCGAGTGAAGAGCTCTTCGCGGCATGCGCCGCCGGGCCGAACGCCTAGCTAAATCGCCAGCGATAGCTGGCGTAGCCATAGGCGGGGACGGCCCCGGGGGCTTTGATGCCGTTGATGGATGTGGCCGTCGACCTCACGTTAAGACGGTTCTACCACGCGCTGCACGATTAGTCGAGGATTTCCGACAGGCCCCGCAAAAACCTGTCGTTCTCGGCTTCGGTGCCGTAGCTGACCCGGATGTGGCGGGGGTCGCCGAGGGGGGTGCCGGGACGAACGGCGATCTCGCGCTCGGCGAGGCCGGCGACGACCTCTGCCTCCTCGGCGGCGCCGAGATCGATCCAGGAGAAGTTGGCCTGGGTCTCGGCGGTCCGCAGACCGATGGCACGCAGGGCCTCCTCGACCCGCAGCCGCTCGGCGACCGTGCTCTCGACCCGGCGCAGGACGTCGTCTTGGTGCAGGATCGCCTCGGCTCCGGCCGCCTGGGCGAGGGCGTTGACGCTGAACGGCTGGCGCACGGCATCGACGGCGGCGCGGAAGCTCGGGGCGCCGATCGCGTAGCCGACGCGGAGGCCGGCGAGGCCGTAGCACTTGCTGAAGGTGCGCAGGACGACAAGGTTGGGGAACTCGTCGAGCAGTTCGAGCGCGGCGTCGGGATCGTCGTCGGTCTGGAACTCGACGTAGGCCTCGTCGAGCGCGATCGTCACGTGCGCCGGGACGCGCTCGCAGAAGGCGGCGATCTGCGCTGCCGGGATGTGGGTTCCGGTCGGGTTGTTCGGGTTGCAGACGAGCAGCAGCTGGGTGGCGGCGGTCACCTCGGCGGCCATCGCGTCGAGATCGTGCACGTCGCCCTCGGCGAGCGGCACCCGGACCTCGCGGGCGCCGGTCAGCGCCGGCAGGTACGGGTACATCGAGAAGGCCGGCCAGGCGAAGAGGATCTCGTCGCCTGGCTCGCAGAGCGCCTCGGCGGCGGCGAGGAGAATCTCGCAGGAGCCGTTGCCGACGGCGATCCGGCTCGGGTCGGTCTCGAAGCGCTCGGCGAGGCGGCGGCGCAGCAGCGTCGCGTCGGGGTCGGGGTAGCGGTGCATCGCCCCCGCCGCCGCCGCGATCGCCTCGACCACCTGCGGGTGCGGCGGGAACGGCGACTCGTTGGAGGCGAGCTGGGCGATGTTGCCCGAGGCGATCGCCTCGGGCGCCTGCCCGGTCGGCACACCGGCCTGGTAGCCCGGCATCCGGGCCAGCTTCTCCGCGAAGGTGACGGTCATCGGACGTCCGATTGTGACGGAGGGCCCGCTACTGGGCCGCGTGGAGGTCCGCGCGCAGGTCCTGCGCCCCGCCGAGGTAGGCATGTGAGGGGACGTGACCCTCGGGCGCGTAGTAGTGCGCCATCACCCGGATGACCCGCGGCATCGAGCCCGGGACCGGGATCTCGCGGCAGCAGAGCAGCGGCACCGCGTCGAGGCCGAGGCGGCGCGCCGCGACCGCCGGGAACTCGGCATCGAGGTCGTCGGTGGTCGTGAACAGGCAGCTGACCATCGAGTCCGGCTCCAGTTCGTTGCGCGCGATCAGCTCGCGCATCAGCGCCTCGGTCGCATCGAGGATCGCCTCGGCCTCGTTGGCCTCGGCCTGTGTGGCCCCGCGCACGGCGAAGAGGCGTTGGGACGGGGCTCCGTTGGCACCGGCGTTCACAGCCCTGCATCTTTCCAGAGCGGGCAGGCAGACACACAAATCCCACCGTCAGGGGAGAGGAACCGCGCGCTGTGACTTATAGGCGCTATAGCGCCCAAAACTCACAGCGATCGATGGCACGCGGTCGAAGCGGCGGCAGCCGAGCAGTTCGGAGCGGTCACGCGTAGCCAGCTGCGGGCAATGGGCATGAGCGCAGACGCGATCAAGCATGCGGTCAGGGTCCGCCGGCTCCATCCCGTTCACCGCGGGGTCTACGCGCTGGGTTCTGCGGGGATCGGAGGGCGGGGGCGCTTGGTCGCAGCGGTGCTGGCCTGCGGCGAGGGTGCGGTCGTTTCGCATCGCAGCGCGGCGGCGCTGATGGGACTGCTCGACCGAGCTCCAGCCGCCGTCGACGTGGTCGCCCCGGGACAGCGCGGCCGGGCGATCGACGGCATCCGCTGGCACGACGTGCGTCGACCGGGCCCGGGCGAGGCCGGAACGTTCGATGGCGTCCCCTGCACCAGCCCGGCGCGAACGCTCGTCGACGTAGCCGGCGAAGTCGGGATGCGCACGCTGGGCAGCTGCTTCGAGCGAGCGGCGGCGAGAAAGCTGCTCGACCTCGAGGCGATCGAAGCCGCGCTGGGGCCCGGCGGGCGGCGAGGAAGCCGAGCCTTGCGGCACCTGTTCGGCGTGTGGCGCCTGGCGGCGCCAGCTGCCTCCACCGCCCGTCTGAAGAGCCCGCTCGAGGCCAAGGTGCTCCCGCTTGTGGTCCAGAAGGGCTTACCTGCGCCGATCGCCAATGCACCCGTCGACTTGGTCGAAGGCCGGATCGAGGTCGACTTTCTCTGGCCCGAGCAACGCTTTGTCGTCGAGGCCGACAGTCGCGACTTCCATGCCACGGCGCTCGCCTTCGAGCGCGACCGCTGGCGGGACCGAGAACTGCTTCGGGTGGGCTACGCCTGGCTGCGGGTGACCCGACGACAGGCAGAGACGGAAGCCGCTGCAGTGGCCGAGGCGATCGCCGCGCGCCTGCGATAGGCGACGGCAACCGTGACCGCGGCGCTCACTCGGCGCACCGGCGCAGAACCGCGACCTCGTCGGAAGACAGACGCCTCGCCGCCCCCAATGCGAGATCGCCGAGCTCCAACGGCCCGAAGCGGACGCGGCGCAGGTCGAGCACGCGGTTGCCCACCGCTTCGGCCATGCGGCGGATCTGGCGGTTGCGGCCCTCGCGCAGGACGATCTCGACCTCGCGCTCGCGCAGCCGGGTGATCTCAGCCGGCGCGGTCGGGCCATCGTCCAGCTCGACCCCGCGCCGCAGGCGCTCGAGGTCGCGGTCGGAGGGTGGCCGCGCCAGGCGCGCCCGATACACCTTGGCGACCTCGTAGCGGGGATGGGTCAGCCGGTTTGCCAGCTCGCCGTCGTTGGTGAGCAGGAGGAGGCCGGTCGAGTCGGCGTCGAGTCGGCCGACCGGGTAGAGGCGCGCGGGCGAGTCGACCAGCTCGACCACCGCCGGCCGCTCCCCCGGCTCGCGCGCGGTCGAGACGACGCCGGCCGGCTTGTTGACCGCCCAGACCTCGCGGGCCTCGGCCGCGACCGGGCTCCCGTTGACGCGCACGTCATCCCCAGCTCCGACATCCCTGGCCGGGTCGGTAACCACCTCACCGCCGACGGTGACGAGCCCCTTGGCAACGATCTCCTCAGCCTTCCGCCGCGAGGCGACCCCCCCGTGAGCGAGGAACTTGGCCAGCCTCACGTCGGGTCCGTCCCGGTCGGGGCGAAACGCCTTGTACTTTTTCCGCTGCGAGGCCGGCGGACAGCCACCAGCTGCCTTCGGAAAAAGTTAAGTGGAACCCCGACCGGGACGGACCCGAGCGTCACTCGGCGCGTTGTTCCCCGGCCTTGAGCAGTCGCTCGCGCAGCTCCCGCTCGTCCTCGGGACTGGGGTCGAACCGCGACGGATCGGGGAGCTGATCGAGCCCGGCCAGACCGAAGAGGCGCTCGAACAGCTCCGAGGTCTTGAAGATCGCGGCGCCGAAGCGCGAGCGGCCAGACTCTTCGATCAAGCCGCGCTCGGCCAGCGTCTGCACCGCCGACTCGGAGCTGACGCCGCGGATACGGGCGATCTCGGGCCGCGACACCGGCTGCAGGTAGGCGACGATCGCCAGCGTCTCCGCCTGCGCCTGGGTCAGCGGCGGGGTGCGCGGCTTGGCGAGCAGGCGGCGGGCCGGCCCCTCGCTGCCGGGATCGCTGGCGAGCGCAAACCCGCCGGCCACCTCGCGCAGGACGACGCCGCGCTTGCCCTCCGCGAGGTCCTCGCGCAAGACCTCGATCGCCTCGGAGACCTGGCCCTCGGTCACCTCGGCCGCCTCGGCGAGGTCGGCGACGGCGACCGGCTCGGCCGAGAGGAAGAGCATCGCCTCGACGGTGCGGGCGAGGTCGCTCACGACGGCACCGCCCGCCGCACCTCGATCGGCCCGCAGACGCTCTTCTGCTCCCAGGTGATCTCGCCCTTGCGGTAGAGCTCGAGCAGGCCGAAGATCGTCACCGCTTGCGTGAGGCGGTCCTCGCCGCCGAACTCCTCGTCGAAGTCGAAGCTGGCGCGCCGTCGCAGCACGTCGCGCAGGGTCCCGAGGCGGCGCTCCAGGGAGACGGTCGGGCGGATGTGGCTGACGTCCAGCGAGGGCGGCTCGGTCAGCAGATCGCCGAGCGCGGCGCCGAGCTGGTCGGGGTCGTAGACGGCGACGGCGGCGTCGATCGCGACGCGGCGCAGGTCCGGCGGCAGCGGCGCGGAGCGGTAGAGGTAGCCGCGCTGGCTCTCGAAGCGGCCGGCGACGACCTTCGCGACTTCGCTGTAACGGCGGTACTCGAGCATCCGCGCCAGCAGCTCCTCGACCGCCTCCTCGGGTGCCATCTCCTCCAGGCCGTCGTCGGGCCCGGGCAGCATCAAGCGGGACTTCAGCTCCAGCAAAGCGGCGATCAGGACGAGGAACTCGGTCGCCACCTCCAGCTCCAGCTCGCCCTCGCGCTCGAGGTGCTCGATGTAGGCGACGACGACCTCGCCCAGCTGCAGGTCGAGCAGGCTGACCTCCTCGCGCAAGACGACCGCCATCAGCAGGTCGAAAGGACCGGCGAAGACGTCGAGGTCTAGATCGAGGTCGAGATCGGCGACGGCCACCGCAGAGCAGACTAGAGGTGCGCCGGGACGTGCGCGCGGGGCTTCTCGGCTATTTGGGGGATGCCGAGCCGAAGCCCATGCGGGCGCGCGCCTCGGCGACGACCGGGGCGGCGATGGCCCGCGCCTTCTCGGCGCCGGCGGCAAGGATCCGATCCAGCTCGGCCTCGTCGGCGCGCAGCTCCGCGTAGCGCTCCTGGACGGGGGCGAGGAACTCGACCACGGCTTCGGCGACCGTGTCCTTGAAGGCGCCATAGCCGAGGGGTTCGAATTCCCGCTCCACGTCGCCGGGGCTCTGGCCGCGCACGGCGGCGAGGATTTCGATCAGGTTGGTGATGCCCGGCTTTTCGGCGCTGCGAACGATCTCGCTGCCCGAGTCGGTTACGGCCCGCCCGAACTTCTTCGCAATCGACCCGGGGTCCTCGAGGACCAGGACCGTGCCCTGCTCGGTGCCGCCGGTGGTCGACATCTTCCGCTCCGGCTCCTGCAGGTCCATGATCCGCGCGCCGACCTCCGGGATGCGGAACTCGGGCACGACCAGGGTCTCGCCGAAGCGCTCGTTGAAGCGGCGGGCGATCTCCCGCATCAGCTCGACGTGCTGGCGCTGGTCGTCCCCGACCGGCACCTCGGTGGCGCGGTAGGCGAGCACGTCGGCGGCCATCAGCACCGGGTAGAAGAAAAGCGCCGCCGAGACCAGCTCGCGCTGCTTCGCCGACTTGTCCTTGAACTGGTGCATGCGGTTGAGGTCGCCGTGGGCCGTGACGGCGGAGAGCAGCCAGGTCAGCTCGGCGTGCTCGGGCACGTCGGACTGGCGGAAGAGGATGCAGCGGGCCGGGTCGAGTTCGGCGGCGAGCAGGATCGCGGCGGTGTCGTAGAGCCGCTCGCGCAGCTCGGCCGGGTCGTAGGCGACTGAGATCGCGTGCAGGTCGACGATGCAGAAGATCGCCGGGTCGCCGCGGTCCTGCCCCTCGACGTACTGGCGGATCGCCCCGATGTAGTTGCCGAGGTGCTTGCGCCCCGTCGGCTGGATGCCCGAGAAGATGATCGGCTTCGCCATCGGGCCGCAGCCTACGCGGGCTCGAAGCCGGGCGCCTGCTCGGCGGGCGGACGAGCCCGAGGCGAACGCCGAACCGGGACCTCTCGCCCGCGCTCGTCCGTATTCCCTGCGTGAACACGCGAGGAGGAGCGACGATGAAACGAGTTCTGCTGGTTGCGCTGCTGGCCCTGTCGACGAGCGCCGCGGCGGCGCCAAGCGCCGTCGCGAAGGGCATGATCGGGAGCAGCAAAGGGGCGACCGTGCCCGGGCTCCCGTACCGGTACGTGGCGATCACCCCGAACAGCCCGTACCAGGCGAGCGCGCCGCGCCCCGAGGCCACCGGGTTCACCGTCGTCAGCCGCATCGACAAGCAGGGTGGCCGGCTCGGCCGCTGGTGGTATCTGCCCGGCCGGTACTCGATCCCGACCGCCGCCTTCGACGACGCCGCCGGCGGCCTCTCGGCCGATGGCGGCACGCTCGTCCTCAGCCGCTTCTCGTGGATTTACCCGCCCCGCGCCACCGGACTGGCGATCGTCCACACCGAACGACATCCCGGCCGGGTCCGAGGAGAGGCCCGGCTGCGGCGGACGATCGACAAGCTGAGCCTGCCCGGCAGCTACAGCTTCGACGCGATCTCTCCCGACGGCTCGACCGTCTACCTGATCGAGCACCTGAGCAAGGTCTTCGGCGGCGCCTACCAGGTGCGTGCCCTGGATGCGAGGAGCGGAGAGCTGCGGCCCGAGCCGATCGTCGATCCGGCCGAGCCGATGGAGCAGATGGAGGGCCAGCCGATCTCGCGCGTGACGAGCCCTGACGCACGCTGGGCCTACACCCTCTACACGGACCACCAGAAAGGGCAGTACGAGCTCGCCCACGAGCCGTTCATCCACGCTCTCGACACCGTGGCGGGCCGCGCCGTCTGCATCGACCTGCCGCAGCTCGAGGGACGGCCCAACCGCTTCCTGCTGCGGCTGCGGGTGGCGCGGGAGGGGCGCGAGCTGGAGGTCTTCGCCAAAGCTCAGGCCCGCGACCGGCCACCCTCGCCGCCGCTGCTCGCCGTGGACACGCGCGACTTCGAGGTGCACAGGCCGGAGCCGGTGGCGACCGCGTCGGGTGGCATCGGGGCGCTGCCGCCAGTTGCGGCACTCGGTGCGATCGCGGTGGCGCTGCTGGCCTGGATTGGCCTGCGCCAGCGGCGCGAACCCCGCGCGGAAGGCGAGAAGCCCCGATGAGCCGACGCGATCTCTTCATCGCGGCTGCGATCGCCGCCCTCTGCGGCATCGCGCTGATCTCGGTGGCGCGAGGGGCGCCGGCGACGGACGGGATGGTCGCGGGGAAGCACACGAGCCCCGCCCCCGCCAGTCGCGAGCCGACGAGCGGACTGCTCGGCTTCACCCAGACTCCCCGCCGACCCGGCAACCTGCTGGCGCGGGTCGGCGTCGTCGGTCGATCCACGGAGGGGCGGCCGATCAGGTTGCGCCAAACCGGCGACCCCGCGCTGAGCGGCGAGGTCCTCGTCTTCGGCTGCGTCCACGGCGACGAGTGCGCCGCAACGGGAATCCAGCCGAGCTCGCCGCTGACCGCCGGCTGCCCCGACCCCGAGTCCGACGTCTACGTCGTTCCCAACCTCAACCCAGACGGTGCGGCTCGCAGGAGCCGGCTCAACGGCCGCGGCGTCGACCTCAACCGCAACTTCCCCTCCGGCTGGCGACCGATCGGCCACCGGGGAGACCCGCAGTACTCCGGGCCGCGTCCGTTCTCGGAGCCCGAGACGCGGCTCGCCGCCGACATCGTCCGCCGGCTCGGACCGGAGGCGACGATCTGGTTCCACCAGTACGGCGGCGGGCGGCCGTTCGTGCGCGCCTGGGGGCAGAGCATCCCGCTGGCGCGGAAGTACGCGGCGCTGGCACGGCTGCCGTTCCGGGCCCTACCGTGGCCGGATGGGACGGCGCCGAACTGGCAGAACCATCGCTTCCCGGGGACCAGCTCGTTCGTCGTCGAGCTGCCGCCCGGTCCGCTCGCAGACGGGCTCGGCGCCCGCCTCGGCGACGCGCTCGTTCGCCTCGGGCGCGAGGTGAGCAAAGATTGAGATGTCCTGCGGAAGAGGTGAGGCTTGGGCGTTGAGAGCGGCGCGGTCGAGGGGGTTTCCTGGCGAGAGCCGCCCCCTGCTCGCGCGGAAAGAAGGCTCATCCGGGAAGCCCAGCAGGGCTCCCAGGAGGCCGTGGCGGAGATCTACGCGGCGCACTGGCCGCGGGCGCACCGCGCCGCCTACCTGGTGGTCCACGACGCCGCGGCCGCCGAGGACGTCGCCCAGGACGCCTTCCTCGCCGCCGTCGGCGCGCTCGACCGCTTCGACCGGCGCCGGCCCTTCGCCCCCTGGCTGCACCGGATCGTGGTCAACCGGGCGCTCGACTGGGCGCGGCGCGAGGCGCTGCGGCGCAAGGCGGGCGAGCCGGAGGACGAGCCAAGCGAGGAAGCCCGGCCGGCCGGCCTCGGCGACGAGCTGATGGAAGCGCTGGCCCAGCTGCCGCCCGAGCAGCGCGCGGTCGTCGTGCTCAGGCACCTGTTCGAGTACACGCCGGGGGAGATCGCCCGCATGCTCGAGCTGCCGCGCGGCACCGTGAACTCCCGCCTGCGCCGTGCCCTCGACCGGTTGCGCGAGCTGATCGAGGTGCAGGGATGAACGAGGGGAGGCTGCGAGCGCTGCTGCATGAGGTCCCGATCCCGGATGCCGCGGCGGCCGAGCGGCGCGGGCGGGCGGTCGTGACAGCGGCCTTCGCCGAGCGCGCCGCCGGGGGCGAGGGGGGGCGCGATCGCCGCCCGTCGCTGCCCCGCCTTGCCTTTGCGCTGGCGATCGCCACCCTCCTCACCGCCCTGCTGCTCTCCCCTGCCGGGGCCGCCGTCCGCGACTGGGTCGACGACGTCTTCAGCGCCGGGGTCCGCGACGCGGCGCCGGCGCTGACCGAGATCCCGTCCGGCGGCCGCCTCCTCGTGCAGAGCGGCGAGGGTCCCTGGGTGGTGCAGGCGGACGGCTCGCGACGGCTGCTCGGCCGCTACGACGACGCGACCTGGTCGCCCCGCGGGCTCTATGTGGCGGCCGCCTCGGGGCGGACGCTGAGCGCGCTCGAGCCCGACGGCGACCCGCGCTGGTCCCTCTCCCCCGGCGGGGCCGTCGCCGACCCCCGCTGGTCGCCCTCCCGCTACCGGATCGCCTACAGGGCCGGGGGCTCGGTCCGGGTCACGGGCGCGGACGGGAGCGGCGACATGCCGATCGACCGCGGGGTGGCGCCGGTGCCTCCGGCCTGGTCGGCGCTCGGCCTGCCCCTGCTCGCCTACATCGCGGACGGCGGCGAGCTGCGCATCGCCAACACCGCCGCTGGCGCCATCGCCAAGGCCGAAGCACCGGGGCTGCCGGACGCGTCGAGCCTCGAATGGGCTCCCGACGATTCGGCCCTGCTGGAAGCCGGGGGCTCCGCCCTCAGAGTTCGCGAGATCGGTCTCGACAAGCTGCTCGCGCGGACGCAGATCGGCCCCCCTCGGCCGCTCGCGCTGCCGCAGCCCTCGACGATCCTCGACGCTGCCTTCTCCCCCGACGGCAGCCGCATCGCCGTCCTGCTCCGCTTCGGGCGCGGCACGCCGCGCAGCGCGATCGTCCTCGCCGACCCCGAGGGCGGCCCGCCGCACACCCTGTTCGCCACCCCGGGCCGGCTCGCCGAACTCGCCTGGTCCCCCGACGGCAGCCGCCTGCTGATCGCCTGGCCCGAGGCCGACCAGTGGCTCTTCGTGCCGGCGGACGGCCGCGGCCGGGTGCGCGCGATCGGCGACATCGCCGCGCAGTTCGCGCCCGGGCACGAAGCCGCGGCCGCCTTCCCGCGCGTCGCCGGCTGGTGCTGCCGCGCGCCGCTCGGGGGCCCGCCCTGAGACAGCGCCGGCGCAAGATGGCTCCCGCCCCAAGCCGGCGTCGATCCGCGCTTTACATCGAATGGAACAATTCGGGTAGGTGACCTGCTGATGGCAAGAGCGATTTGGAGCGGTTCGATCAGCTTCGGGCTTCTCAACGTGCCCGTGAAGCTCTACAGCGCGGTCGCGCGGCGCAACATCGCGCTGCGTGAGATCCGCGACTCCGACAGCGCCCGGATCAAACACCGGCGCGTCGCCGAGGGGACCGAGGAGGAGGTCCCCTACGAGAACATCGTCAAGGCCTACGAGATCACGCCCGGCCAGTACGTGCCGCTGAGCAAAGACGAGATGAAAGCGCTGGCGCCGGAGAAGACCCGCGCGATCGAAGTCAAGGACTTCGTCGACCTCGAGCAGATCGACCCGATCTACTTCGACAGCCCCTATTACCTCGGCCCCGCCGACGGCGCCGAGAAGGCCTACCTGCTCTTGGCCAAGGCGATGGAAGCGTCGGGCAAGGTGGCGATCGCCCGCTTCGTCCTTCGCAACAAAGAGAACCTGGCGGCGATTCGCGCGGGCGACGGCGTCCTCACCCTGACCACGATGCGCTTCGCCGACGAGGTCGTCCCGGTCGGCGAGATGGACGACCTGGTGCCGGACAAGGCACCGAAGGTCGAGAAGAAAGAGCAGGAGATGGCCGAGCAGCTGATCGAGTCGCTCAGCACCGAGTTCGACCCGACCGCCTACCGCGACGAGTACCGCGAGGAGCTGATGTCGCTGATCGAACGCAAGGCGGAAGGGAAGGAGATCGTCGCCTCCGAGGCCGAGGCGCCGAAGGCGACCAAGGCGCCCGACCTGATGGCGGCCCTGGAGGAGAGCATCGCCGCCGTCAAAGGCAAGGGCGACGGGGGCGAGAGGAAATCGCCGGCCAAGAAGAAAAAGGCCGCGGCGAAAAAGAGCAAAGCGACGAAACCGAAAGCGAAAGCGAAATCGTCGCGCTCGAAATCCAAAGCCGCCAAGTAGCCCGTGGCCGAAGGCCGGATCGTCGAGGTCGACGGGCGTGAGCTGAAGCTCACCAACCTCGACAAGGTCCTCTACCCGAAGGCCGGCTTCGCCAAGGGCGAGATGGTCGAGTACTACGCCAAGGTCGGGCCGACGCTGGTCCCGCACCTGAATGGGCGCGCCGTCACCCTGCGCCGCTTCCCGGAAGGGGTCGACGACCTCGACTCCGCTTTCTTCGAGAAGCGCTGCCCCAAGCACCGGCCGAAATGGGTGAAGACGGCGGCCGTGCGGGCCGGGCCGAACGCCGGCACGATCGACTTCTGCGTCTGCGACAGCCTCCCGACCCTGATCTGGATGGCGCAGCTGGCGGCGATCGAGCTGCATCCATCGCTCTCGATCTCACGGGCTCCGAACCGGCCGACCACCCTCGCCTTCGACCTCGACCCGGGCCCGCCGGCCGACATCGTCCAGTGCTGCGAGGTGGCGGTGCGGCTGCGCGACCTCTTCTCCCACTTCGGCCTCGAGTCGTTCCCGAAGACGTCGGGCTCGAAGGGGATGCAGGTCTACGTCCCGCTCAACGTCAAAACCTCATACGAGGAGACCAAACCGATGGCGAAAGCGATCGCGCAGCTGCTCGAGAAGCAGACCCCGGACAAGGTGGTCTCGAAGATGAAAAAGGTCGAACGCAAGGGGAAGGTGCTGGTCGACTGGTCCCAGAACCACCGCAGCAAAACGACGATCGCCGTCTACTCGCTGCGCGCCCGCGAGCGCCCCACCGTCTCGACCCCGATCACCTGGGAGGAGGTCGAGACCGCCCTCGGCAGCGGCGACGCCTCCGAACTGGTCTTCGAGACCTCCGACGTGCTCGAGCGGATCGAGCGGCACGGCGACCTCTTCGCCCCCGTCCTCAAACTCCAGCAGGAGCTGCCGGAGCTCTGACGCTGGGGGCGAGGTGGGGTGGTCCGCCGGACACTCAGCGCGAAGCGCGTCCGCCGGACTACCGCACCTCGCCTCTAACCACAGGCCTCCGCGTCGCCCGCACCTCGTCGAGGCGGCGGACCGGGGTCGTGTAGGGAGCGTTCTTGGCTGTCTCGGGATCGGACTCGGCCTCGGCGAGGATCCGCTCGATCGCGTCGGCGAAGGCGTCGAGGCTCTCCTTGGTCTCGGTCTCGGTCGGCTCGACCATCAGCGCCTCGTCGACGAGGAGCGGGAAGTAGACGGTCGGCGGGTGGAAGCCGAAGTCGAGCAGGCGCTTGGCCAGGTCGAGGGTGGCGAGGCCGAGCCCTTGCTTCATCGGCTTGCCCGAGAGGACGAACTCGTGCATGCAGTGGCGGTCGAAGGCGACCGGGAGCTGCGCGCCGGCGCGGCCGGCGGCAAGGCGCGCCTTCAGGTAGTTGGCGTTCAGCACCGCGGTCTCCGAGGCCTCGGCGAGGCCGTCGGCGCCGAGGCTGAGGATGTAGGCGTAGGAGCGGACGAAGACGCCGAAGTTGCCCTGGAAGCCGCGCAGGCGCCCGATCGACTTCGGCCGCTCGAAGTCGAGGTCGAAGCTGGGGCCGTGGCCGTTGGAGCCCTCCCGGCGCACCACCTGGGGGCGCGGCAGGAACGGCTCGATGCGGTCGGAGACGGCGATCGGGCCGGCGCCGGGGCCACCGCCGCCGTGCGGCTGGCTGAACGACTTGTGCAGGTTGACGTGGACGATGTCGAAGCCCATGTCGCCGGGGCGCGAGTGGCCCATGACGGCGTTGAGGTTGGCGCCGTCGTAGTAGAGCGTGCCGCCGGCGGCGTGGATCAGCGCCGCGATCTCCTCGATGTTCTCGTCGAAGAGCCCGAGCGTGTTCGGGTTGGTCAGCATCAGGCAGGCGACCTCGTCCCGGTTCTCGTCGAGCTTGGCGCGCAGGTCGTCCATCTCCACCCCACCGCGCTCGTTGGTCGCCACTTTCACCACCTCGTACCCGGCCATCGTCACCGAGGCCGGGTTGGTCCCGTGCGAGGTGTCCGGGGCGAGCACCTTGGTCCGCCGTTCGCCGCGGTCGGCGTGGTAGGCGCGGGTCAGGAGCAGGCCGGCAAGCTCGCCGTGCGAGCCGGCCGAGGGTTGGAGGCTGACGTGCGGCAGGCCGCAGATCTCGCCCAGCGACTCCTGCAGCAGCCACATCAGCTCCAGCGCGCCCTGAGCGCGCTTCGGGTCCTGGGCCGGGTGGAGGCGGGCGTGCCCGGGCAGCGCCGCCACCCGCTCGTTGAGCCGCGGGTTGTGCTTCATCGTGCAGGAGCCGAGCGGGTAGAAGCCGCTGTCGAGGTCGAAGTTGCGGCGCGAGAGCCGGTTGTAGTGGCGGACGATCTCCGGCTCGGCGATCTCCGGCAGCCCGGGAGGCTCGGCGCGCAACAGTTTCGCCGGGATCAGCTCCTCGAGCGGGGCCTCCGGCACTTCGGCGTCGGGCAGGACCGCGGCGCGGCGCCCCTGCTTCGACTTCTCGTAGATCGTGCGGGCGCGTTCGGCCTGCATCGGGGTCTCCATAAACGCCGCCCGCGTGCTCTGCTCTCGCTCGTTCGCGCTCATGACACCGGGAGATCTCGCTCTCTCGCTTCCGCGTCCGCCGCGGGCGGGCCGGTGCGCTCTACGGCGATTGCCGCTCCCAGCGCCTCTGCGAGCTCGTCGATCTGGGCGCGGGTGCGGCGCTCGGTAATCGCGATGAGCAGGCCGTCCTCGTGCTCGGGGTACTCGCGGCCGAGCGGGTACCCGGCGGCGATGCCGCGCTCCGCGCAGCGCTCGAGCACGGCTGCAACCGGGGCGCCGAGGCGCACCGCGAACTCGCGCGCCACCGGCGCCTCGTGCAGCAGCTCGACCCCCTCGACCGCGGCCAGCCGCTCGCGCGCGTAGGCGGTGCGCCGCGCCAGCAGCTCGCCCAGCTCGCGGAAGCCGTCGCGGCCGAGCCACGCGAGGTGGACCATCGCCCCGAGCGCGTTCAGCGCCTGCGCGGTGCAGATGTTGTTGGTCGCTTTCTCGCGGCGGATGTGCTGCTCGCGGGTCTGCAGCGCGAGGACGAAGCCGCGGCGGCCGTCGACGTCCTCGGTCTCGCCGGCGATCCGGCCCGGCATGCGGCGGATCTGCTCCTCGGTCGCGCAGAAGAAGCCAAAGGAGGGGCCGCCGAAGTCGAGGCGGTTGCCGAGCGGCTGACCCTCGCCGAGGGCGATGTCGGCCCCTTGCTCGCCGGGCGGCTTGAGGATCCCCAGCGTCATCGGGTCGCAGGCGACCACGAGCAGCGCCCCGTGCTCCTTCGCCGCGGCGCCGAGCGCCTCGACGTCCTCGACCGCGCCGAGGAAGTTGGGGCTCTGCAGGAAGACGGCGGCGGTCTCCCCGTCGACCGCGGCGGCCAGCGCGGCGGCGTCGGTGAGCCCGCCCTCGAGGCCGACTTCGACCAGCTCGGCGCCGTAGCCCACCGCGTAGGTCTCCAGCGTCTCGCGGCTGTGCGGGTGCAGGCCGCGGGAGACGACGAAGCGGCGGCGCTTGGTCGCGCCGATCGCCAGGTAGCCGGCCGAGGCGACCGAGGACGGCCCCTCGTAGAGCCCGGCGTTGGAGACCGGCAGACCGGTCAGCTCGCTCATCGCAGTCTGGAACTCGAACATCACCTGCAGCCCGCCCTGGGAGATCTCCGGCTGGTAGGGCGTGTAGGGCGTGAGGAACTCCGAGCGAGAGGTGATCGCGTCGACGATCGCCGGCACGTAGTGGTCGTACATACCCGCGCCGACGAAGCAGACCTGCTTTTCGGCGTCGGCGTTGCGCCCGGCGAGCGCCGCCAACCGCTCGTAGACCTCGGCCTCGCTCATCCCCGCCGGCAGGGCAAGCGGCCGGCCGAGGCGCAGCGACTCGGGGATCTGCTCGAAGAGCTCGTCGGTCGAGCCGACGCCGATCGCGTCGAGCATCTCGGCCCGGTCGGCCGGCGTCGCTGAGGTGTAGCGGCTCACGCCGATAAGGCTACGGAAGCGGCGGGCGGTGCCCCGCCCCTAGCTTTCCAGCAGCTTGCGGTATTCCGCCGCGCCGAGCAGCGCCTCGGCCTCGCCCGGCGCGGTCAACTTGACCTTGACCAGCCAGCCCTCGCCGTAGGGGTCCTGGTTGATCTTCTCCGGCGTGTCCTGCAGCGCGTCGTTGACCTCGACGATCTCCCCGGACATCGGGGCGATCACGTCGGAGACCGCCTTGACCGACTCCACCTCGGCATAGGAGGCGTCTTTGTCGATCGTCGCGCCGACCTCCGGCGGGTCGAAGAAGACGACCTCGCCGAGCGAGTCCTGGGCGTACCAGGTGATCCCGAAGACAGCGTGCTCGTCGCCCTCCAGCCGCACCCAGTCGTGCTGGTCGTGGTAGCGGAGGTCGTCGGGGTAGTTGGCGTCGTCGGACACTGGTCAGCTCCTTCGGTAGAGAGGCTTGGAACCTACCCGGGCGGCGCGGCGCTTGCCGCGGACGTCGACCTGCAGCTCGGTCCCGGGCTCGGCCAGCTCGGTGCGGACGTAGGCCATGCCGGCGCCTCGCTCGAGCGAGGGCGAGAAGCTGCCGCTGGTCACGGTCCCGACCTCCTCCTCGCCGCTGAGCACGGGGTTGCCTGCGCGCGGGATGCCGTCGCCCTCGATCAGGAAGGGCGCGAGGCGCTCGGGCGTGCCCTCGGCCCGGGCCCGGGCCACCGCCTCGGAGCCGATGTAGCCGGTCGCCTCGACGCAGCACCACCCGAGGCCGGCCTCGATCGGGTTGCGCTCGGCGCTCAGCTCGTTGCCGTGCAGCGGGAAGCAGACCTCGAGCCGCAGCGTGTCGCGGGCGCCGAGCCCGCAGGGGACGATGCTGGCGTCGCGCAGCTCAGCCCAGATCGGCGGGGCGGTCTCGGGGTCGAGCAGGATCTCGACCCCGTCCTCGCCGGTGTAGCCGGTGCCGCAGACGAGCGCCGGCCGACGCCCGAGGCGCGCGTGCTCGACCCGCATCCGCGGAGGCAGCGAGATCCCGAGCGTGCGCTCGAGCACCGCCCGCGCGTGCGGGCCCTGGACCGCGAGCATCGC
>Ga0196962_10000291_pt1 | contig 23542 bp, 19 predicted proteins | sample S3v_20metaG_FD_183186 | JGI IMG/M metagenome (GOLD analysis project Ga0196962, IMG submission 183186) | Soil microbial communities from Anza Borrego desert, Southern California, United States - S3+v_20 | ecosystem: Environmental > Terrestrial > Soil > Desert | place: USA: California | collected...
AACTGCGACAAAGACTCGCGCGGCAGGGCCACGCCCGCGTGCGGCGATACACTTGGGCGCGCGCCGTGGACGCGCTCGAAGCTCTCTTCGCCGGCGAGGCCGGGCGCGGGGCGGAGGCGGGCCGGGATGCGGCTTTGGAGGGGCGCGCGTGCGCAAGCTCAGAGTGACGGCGCTGACGGCGGGCCGGCACGACCCTTCGCGCCGCTTCCGCGTCTGCCAGTTCGCGGGCGCGCTCGCGCGGCGCGGCATCGAAGTCGCCGAGCATCACCCGTTCTTCAGCAAGTACACGCCGGCGCCCGCGCCCGCGCTCGGCTTCGTCTGGACGGCCGGGAAGATTCTGGCGCGCGTGCCCGGCGTGGCGGCGGCGCGTCTCGGCGACCTCACGTGGCTGCAACGCGAGCTGGTACCGGGCCGGCTGACGCTGGAAAACTTCGCCGGCCGAAAACTTTTGTTCGACGTGGACGACGCCGTCTGGACGACCCAACGCGGCGACTCGATTGATCGCATCGCCGCACTCGCGCGCGGCGTCATCGCGGGCAACGAGTTTCTGGCTGACTACTTCCGGCGCCGCGGCGCGCGCGTGTGGGTCGTGCCGACCTGCGTGGACACGGACAGGTGGAAGCCCGGAGCAGCCAATGACGCGGCCGAACGCGCCGAGTGGGTCGTCGGCTGGTCGGGCACTTCGTCTAACCTGAAGTATCTTTACGCGATTGAAGAACCGCTCGCAGAGTTCCTCGGCAGCCGTGAGGAGGCGCGGCTGCTGGTGGTGTCGGACGCCGAGCCGCGCTTCAAACGGATTCCGCGCGGCCGATGGCGGTTCGAGCGCTGGTCGCCCGCGGCTGAGGTGCGACAGGCGCGGCGCATGGACGTGGGGCTGATGCCGCTGGCCGCGACCGACTGGGAGCGCGGCAAGTGCGGCTGCAAGCTGCTCACTTACATGGCGGTGAGCGTGCCGTCTGTGGCGAGTCCCGTCGGCGTCGCGGCCGAGATCATGCGGCAGGCGGAAGTCGGCCTCGCGGCGACGACGCCGGACGATTGGTACGGCGCGCTCGTCCGTTTGCGCAGCGACCGCGCGCTCGCCTCGCGCCTCGGCGCCGCGGGGCGGAGGCTTGTCGAAGAGCGTTACTCCGTCGCGCGCCACGCGGAGACGCTGGCCGGCATCTTCCGGCAGGTGGCCGAAGAGGATTGACGCCGCCGGCCAAAGGTGAAGGCGTCGGCCGAAGATTAATGTCGTCGGCCTGAGAGGCGGCGGACGACTCTCCGCGTCCGCCGAGTGAGCCGGTCGTCATCGCGTGCGCCCGGCTTCGAGCTTATGCGCGTTACTTTCGTCATCCCCGTCATCGCTTCGGGCGGCGCGGAGCACGCGCTGGTGCTTCTGGCGCGGCGCTGGGCGGCCGACGGGCGCCGCGTCACCATCCTGACTTACGACGACGGCGCGCGCGCCCCTTTCTACGAACTCGACCCGCGCATCCGCCACGTCCCTCTGGGCATCGCGGGCGAGTCCGCGGGACTCGTCGCCGCCGCCGCGAATAACCTGCGGCGCGCGCGCGTCCTGCGCCGCGAGATTCGGCGCAGCCGGCCCGACGTGATCGTCAGTTTCATAGACCAGACGAACGTGCTGACGCTCGTGGCGACGGCGGGTCTCGGCGTGCCGGTCGTCGTCGCCGAGCAGAGCGACCCGCACACCTTCCCGGTCAAGCCCGTCTGGAACCGCCTCCGCCTGCTCACCTACGCGCGCGCGCGGCGCATCGTGCTGCTGAGCGCGCGCGACGCGGCCTTCTTTCCGCCGCGGCTGCGCGGGCGCGTGGCCGTCATCCCGAACCCCTTCGTGCTGCCGCCCGCGGCGGCCGAAGACGAAGCGGACGACGAAGCGGCGCGCGGCCACGCGCTCATCGCCGTCGGCCGGCTGCACAGGGACAAAGGCTTCGACATCCTGCTCGAAGCCTTCGCGCTGCTGCGCGACGAACACCCGCGCTGGCGCTTGACCGTGCTCGGCGAGGGCGAGGAGCGCGCGCGGCTCGAAGCGCTGCGCGACGCGTTGAGCCTCGGCGGGCGCGTCTCTTTCCCCGGCCGCGTGAAAGCGCCTTACGCGTTCCTGAGGCGCGCGACGATCTTCGCGCTGCCGTCGCGCGCCGAGGGCTTCCCGCTCGCGCTGTGCGAGGCGCTGGCCTGCGGCCTTCCGGCCGTCTGCGCGGACTGCGCGGGCGGCGTGCGCGACATCGTCGAGGACGGCGTCAACGGCCTGCTCGTGCCGAAGGAGGACGCGGCGGCGCTGGCGCGCGCGCTCGGCCGCCTGATGTCGGACGAGGCGGAGCGCCGCCGGCTCGCGCTGCGCGCGCCGGAGGTCGTCGAGCGGTTCAGCCCGCGGAAGACCTTCGACGCGTGGGAGTCGCTCCTGCGCGAAGTCGTGAAGGGAAGATGAGCGGCCCCGCGGAGGCGCAGGCGTTCGGGGCGGGCGACGCGGCAGGCGGCGCGCGGGGCGGGCCGCGCGTCGCCTGCTTCACGCCCGACCTGACGGACGGCGGCGCGCAGAGGGCCGTCGTCAAACTGGTCGGCGCCGTCGCGGCGCGCGGCGTCGCCGTCGATCTGGTGCTGGTCGAGCGGGCGGGGCCGCACCTCGGCGGCGTGGACGGGCGCGCGCGCGTCGTCGACCTCGCGGCGGGCCGCGTCGCCCGCGCCGTGCTGCCGCTCGCGCGCTACCTCGCGCGCGAAAGGCCGCGGGCGCTCGTCTCGTTTTTGACTCACGCCAACGTCGCGGCCGTCGCGGCCCGCGCGCTGGCGCGCACGCAGACGCGCCTCGCGCTGGTGGAGCAGAACACGCTCTCGGCCGTGCGCAGCGAGTGGCGACGCGACCGCCTGCTGCCGGCCCTCGCGCGCCGCGCCTACCCGCGCGCCGACGCGGTCGTCGCCGTCTCCGAAGGCGTCGCGCGCGACCTCGTCTCCAACCTCGGCGTCCCGCCCGACAAGGTCAGCGTCATCCCGAACCCGGTGGTTGACGCCGCCCTGCTCGAAGCGGCCGCGGCCCCGTTCACCCACCCGTGGTTCGACGAAGAGGGCGCGCGCGTCTTCCTCGCCGCGGGCCGGCTCACGCCGCAGAAAGATTTTCCGACGCTCGTGCGGGCGTTCCGCATGTTGAGGGGACGCAGGCGGGCGCGGCTGATGATTCTCGGCGAGGGCGAGGAGCGCGCGCGGCTCGAAGCGTTGATTAGCGAGTTGGGGCTGACGGACGACGTGGCCTTGCCCGGCTTCGTTGAGAACCCTTACGCGCGGATGAGCCGGGCCGCGGCCTTCGTGCTTTCGTCGCGCTGGGAGGGGCTGCCGACCGTTCTGATCGAGGCGTTGGCCTGCGGCTGTCCCGTCGTCGCCACCGACTGCCCGAGCGGGCCGCGCGAGATTCTGGGCGGGGGCGCGCACGGCGCGCTCGTCCCCGTGGGCGACGCGGAGGCGATGCGCGACGCGATGGCGCGCGCGCTCGAAACGCGGCCGCCGGCGTCGGCGCTCAGGGAGCGCGCGGCCCTTTACTCGGTCGAGCGCGCCGCCGTCCGGTACCTCGAACTGTTCGGCCTCTCCTGAGCGCGCTGACCCACGGGCGGGCGCGGGCCGCCTTCCTCACCGGCGGATTGGTGCGCGTCGAGTTCCTGCCCCTCGGCGCCCGCCGCCCGACGCTTTTGCTTTCGGGCATCGGAGGCTTTAAATTGTAGGCGTTAAGTTCGATAAATCCTGATGCCGCCGCGCCCCCCCGCGCGGGAGCAACCTTGAGCCGCCCGACCTGTTCGTGAAGAAAACGAGCGCAGACCCCGTCAGAGTTTTGCACGTCATCAACGACCTCTCCGTCGGCGGAGCCGAGATGATGCTCTACAAGCTGCTCTCGCACGGCGACCCGCGCGGCTTCCGCCCGGCCGTCGTCTCGCTCGGCCGACGCAGCACGCTCGACGCGCGCATCGAAGCCCTCGGCGTCCCCGTCTACCGCATCGGCATGCGGCCTTCGTCGCCGCCCACGCCCCGCCAACTCGGCCGGCTTTACTCCGCCGTCCGCCGCTTCAAGCCCGACGTGATTCAGGGCTGGATGTACCACGGCTGTCTCGCGGCCGAACTCGCGCGCGCGTCGGCGGCGCGGCGCGCGCCCGTCGTCTGGAGCGTCCACAGTTGCAACGACGACCTCACGCTCGAAAAGCGCATGACGGCCGCCATCATCCGCCTGTGCGCGCGGCTGTCGTCGCGCCCGGCGAGAATCATCTACGTCTCGGAGGCGAGCCGGCGCCAGCACGAGGCGATGGGCTACAGCCCGGAGAACGCCCTCGTCATCCCGAACGGCTTCGACACGACGCGCTTCGCCCCCTCGACCGAGGCGCGCGCGGCCGTGCGCGCCGAGCTGGGCGTGAGCGAGGACGAGCTGTTGATCGGGCTGGTCGGGCGCTTCCACCCGATGAAGGATCACATCAACTTCCTGCGCGCCGCCTCGTTGCTCTCCGAGGACAACCACGCGGCCCGCTTCCTGCTCGTCGGCCGGGAGGTTGACGCCGACAACCCCGTGCTCCGCCGCCTGCTCGCGCGCTGGGGCCTCGAAGGTCGCGCCCACCTGCTCGGCGAGCGCAGCGACATCCCGCGCCTCATCGCCGCCTCCGACATCTGCTCGCTGTCGTCCTCCTACGGCGAGAGCTTCCCGCTCGTCGTCGGCGAGGCGATGGCGTGCGGCGTGCCCTGCGTGGTGACGGACGTGGGCGACGCGGCCAAGCTCGTCGGGCCGACGGGGCTGGTCGTGCCGCCGAGAGACTCCGAAGCTCTGGCCGAGGCGTGGCGCGAGTTGATCCGCCTCGGCTCGGCCGGGCGCGCCCAACTGGGCGAGGCGGCGCGCGAACGAGTCCGCGAGCACTTCCACCTCGCCGCCGTCACCGGGCAATACGAGGCGCTCTTCCGCTCCGTCCTGCGCGCGTAGGCCGCGAGCGCGTCGCCGCCCCGGCGCGCCCGCGTGTAAAATGGGCGCATGGCTAAAACCGTGCTCGCGACCCTTGCGCTCCTCGCCCTGACCCTCCTGCCCGCGCCCTTCGCCCCGCAGACGACGCGGACGATGCGGCTCGACTTCTACCACACCGGCAACTCGGCCGGGGAGGTCTTCAGCCTCGACCGCGTCGTCGTCGAGCCGCTGGCGTGGCCCGGCAGCCCGCGCCGCCCCGTGGACGACACCAACCTCGGCAAGTACCTCTTCGAGGTCAGGGACGCGAAGACCGGCCGCGTCCTCTACTCGCGCGGCTTCGCCTCGATCTACGGCGAGTGGGAGACGACGGACGAGGCCAAGAGCGTGCGCCGCACCTTCCACGAGTCGCTCCGCTTCCCCTCGCCCGAAGCGCCCGTGAAGGTCGTCCTGCACAAGCGCGACGCGAAGAACGCCTTCCGCGAAGTCTGGACGGCGGACGTTGACCCCAAAGACATTTTCATCGACCGTTCGACGCCCGCGCCGCCCGCGCCCCTCATCGAGATTCGGCGCAGCGGCGACCCCTCGACGAAAGTCGACTTCCTCATCCTCGGCGACGGCTACACGGCGGCCGAGCAGAAGAAGTTTGAGGCCGACGCGCGGCGGATGGCCGCCGTGCTCTTCGCCACCTCGCCTTTCAAGGAGCGCCGCGACGATTTCAACGTCTGGGCGCTCAGCCCGCAGGCCGCGGAGTCGGGCGTCTCGCGCCCCTCGACGGGCGTCTACCGCGACTCGCCGCTCGGCGCGACCTACGACGCCTTCGGCTCCGAGCGCTACGTCCTCACCTTCGACAACCGGGCGCTCAGGCGCGCGGCCGCCTTCGCCCCTTACGAGTTCGTCGAAATACTCGTCAACAACCGCACCTACGGCGGCGGCGGCATCCACAACCTCTACGGCACGGTCGCCGCCGATAACGCTTTCGCCAATTACGTCTTCGTCCACGAGTTCGCCCACCACTTCGCGGGCCTCGCCGACGAGTATTACACCTCCTCGGTCGCCTACGCCCCGGCCGCCGAGCGCACCGAGCCGTGGGAGCCGAACGTGACGGCGCTGCTCGACCCCGCCGCTCTGAAGTGGAAGGATTTGGTCTCGCCCGACACGCCCGTCCCGACGCCGTGGGGCAAGGAGGCTTTCGAGACTTACTCGCGCGAGATTCAGCGGCGGCGGCGGCAGATCAGGGAGGAGCGCAAACCCGAAGAGGTGATGGAGGCGCTCTTCCGCGAAGAGCTCGAACACGAAGCGCGCATGTTCGCGCGCGAGAAGTACGCCGGGCGCGTCGGGGCTTTCGAGGGCGCGAACTACGAGGCCAAAGGCTTCTACCGGCCCGAGGTGGACTGCATCATGTTCACCCGCACCGACCGCTTCTGCGCCGTCTGCCGCCGCGCCATCGCGCGCGTCATAGACCTCTACGCCCGCTGACCCGCGGGTTCAATTCCGCCCCGCCGGTGTTGATTAGAGCGACCTTTTCGACTCCGGCCACCCCGCTTCCGCTTTCCGCCGCCCTGTTATAGAGTTTTATGCAGGCCGTTGCCGGCTTCGCGTAAACATGCCCCTTCCTCCGAACACGCGGCTCGGCCGCTACGGTATCCGCTCGCAGATCGGCACGGGCGGCATGGGCGAGATTTACCTCGCCACGGACTCCGCGCTCGGCCGCGACGTGGCCCTCAAAGTCCTCCCGCCGCGGTTCGCCTCGGAGCCGAACCGCCTCGCGCGCTTCGTCCGCGAGGCGAAGGCCGCCTCGGCGCTGAACCACCCGAACATCCTCACCGTCTTCGACGTGGGCGAGCAGTCGGGCACGCACTTCATCGTCACCGAGCTGGTCGAAGGTCTCACCCTGCGGGAGTGGGTGCGCGCGGCGCGGCCGTCGCTGGCCGAGCTGGCCGACGCCGTCCGGCAGGCCGCCCTCGCGCTCGACGCGGCGCACCGCGCCGGCATCGTCCACCGCGACATCAAGCCGGAGAACCTGATGCGCCGCGAAGACGGCTTCGTCAAGGTGCTCGACTTCGGCATCGCCAAAGCCATCGCGCCCGAAGACGGGGCGGGCGCGCTGCCCGACAACCTCCCGGTCACGGAGACAGGAGCGTTGGTGGGCACCGTCCGCTACATGTCGCCGGAGCAGGCGTCGGGCGCGGCGGTTGACGGGCGGACGGACGTGTGGAGCCTCGGCGTCGTGCTCTACGAGCTGGCCTCGGGCCGCCCGCCGTTCAATCAGGAGAGCATGACGGCCACGCTCGTCGCCATCATGACGCGGGAGCCGCCGCCGCTCGCGCGCCTCGTGCCGCACGCGCCCGAGGCGCTGCTGCGCGTCGTCGAGCGGGCGCTGAGCAAGGAGCGCGACGAGCGCTTCCCGACGGCCGCCGCGATGGCCGAGGCGCTTGAGGCGGTCGGGCGCGCGCGCGGGGCGTCGGGGCAGGCCGGCACCACCTTCATACTTTCGGCGACCCGCGGCACGGGGGCGGGCCACGAGACGCGGCTGACCACGACGCCCACGCACCTGCTGCCGCGCACGACGGCGCTCATCGGGCGCGGGCGCGAGCTGGCCGAAGTCACCTCGGCGCTGCGCGCGCCCGAGGCGCGGCTGCTGACGCTGACCGGGCCGGGCGGGACGGGCAAGACGCGCCTCGCCGTCGAGGTCGGGCGCGAGTTGCTCGGCGACGCGGACTTCCCCGACGGCGTCGTCGCCGTCGACCTCGCGCCGCTCTCCGACCCGGAGTTGATCGCCGCGCCCATCGCGCAGGCGCTCGGCGTCGCCGAGACGCCGGGCGGCTCGCTCGCCGACGCGCTCGCGCAGCACCTCTCGGATAAGCGCCTGCTGCTCGTGCTCGACAACTTCGAGCACCTGCTCGAAGGCGCGCCGCTCGTCTCGGCGCTGCTCGCGTCCGCGCCCGGCCTCAAGGCGCTGGCGACGAGCCGCGCGCCGCTGCGCCTCAGCGCGGAGCACGAGTACGCGGTCGGGCCGCTGGAACTGCCTCCGCCTGCGAGCCGGCCGACGCCCGACGAGCTGGCGCGCGTGCCGGCCGTGGCGCTCTTCGCGGAGCGGGCGCGGCAGGCCAAGCCCGGCTTCGAGCTGACGGAGGAGAACGCGTCGGCGGTGGCGGAGATTTGCCGTCGGCTCGACGGCCTGCCGCTGGCTTTGGAGTTGGCGGCGGCGCGCGTCAAGCTGCTGACGCCGCGGGCGATGCTCGACCGGCTCGACCACAGTCTGAAGCTTTTGACGGGCGGGGCGCGCGACCTCCCCACCCGGCAGCAGACGATGAGAGGGGCCGTGGCGTGGAGCTACGACCTGCTCGAAGAGGGCGAGCGCGCGGTGCTGCGGCGGCTGGCGGTCTTCGTCGGCGGTTGCACGCTGGAGGCGGCCGAGGCGGTCTGCGGCGCGGGCGGCGAGGACGTGCTCGACGCGCTCGGCTCGCTCGTGGACAAGAGCCTCTTGAGGCAGCGGGAGACGGAGGGCGGCGAGCCGCGCTTCTCGATGCTGGAGGTGGTGCGCGAGTACGCGCTCGAACAGTTGGAGGCGAGCGGCGAGGCCGGGCAGGCACGGCTCGCCTTCGCGCGCTACTTCAAGGGCTTGGCCGCGGAGGCCGACCCGGCGATCCGCAGCGGGAATCAGGTGGCGTGGGTGCGCCGTCTCAGCCGGGAGCAGAACAACCTGAAGGCGGCGATCACGATTCTGCTCGGCGCGGAGCCGCTGGAGGGGGCGGCCTTCGTCGCCAGCGTCCAGTCGTATTGGAGCGCGCAGGCCTACAGCTACTCGGAGCGGCGGGTGTGGCTGATGAAGGCGCTCGAAGCGGGGGAGCTGCCCCCGGCCCTGCGCGCGCGACTCCTGAACGGGTTGACCCGGTGTGAGGCACGTTTGGGCCGTTCGGAGGCCGCGGTCAACTACGGGCGCGAGGCGGTCAAAGCGGGCCGGGCCTCCGGCGACCGGGCCACCCTCGGCATCACCCTCAGCGGCTTCGGCAACGCCCTGTCGGTCGCCGGAGACCTGCGCGCGGCGCGCGAGGTGTTCGGCGAGTACGCCGAAATCGCCCGCGGCCTCGACTCCCCGCACACCCTCTCGGTGGCTCTCGGCTCCTTAGGCGAAGTGGCCCGCATGGCGGGCGACCACGAGGCGGCGAGCGCCTTCTACGAGCAGGCGCTCGCCGCGGGGGGCCGGCACGTCCGCTCCAGCGCGAACGGGATCATCCTCGCGAACCTCGGCGGTGTGTCGCTCGAAAAGGGGGACTACGCGGCGGCTTCGGACTACTACCGCGAGTCGCTGGCCGTGGTCGCGGAACTGGAGAACAGCCTGTGGGCCGCCGTCGCGCTAAACGGGCTGGCGGCCGTCGCCCTCCACGCGGGCGACGGCGGGCGGGCCGCCCTGCTGGCGGGCGCGGCCGAGGCGCTCTGTGAAGCGGCGGGCACCCCGCTGGAGGAGTGGGAGAAGTCGCTCCGCGACCGTTACGTGGCGGCGCTCCGCTCGTCGCTCGACCCGGCGACGCTCGAACGCGAGTGGGCGCGGGGGCGCGCGCTGACGCTACGCGAAGCCGCGGCGGCGGCGCTCTGCGATTAGCCGCCGCCGCGGCAGCGCACAGATTCGAAGTCCGTCAAGCCCCGAAGAGCGCGCTAATCTTTCGGGTCGTTTTCTTAGTTGACCTGCCGAGGCTCTCCGTCGAGCCTACCCCGCCCCGCCACACCTCGGCTAGAATGCGGAGGCTCTCCTAATTTCCCACCCGTGGCCGGATTCACCGGCGAGGCTGGGGAGTCGGCAATTATTCCGCCCGGTCAAACGCGAGGAGGAAGAATGGAACGTAAGACAGCATCCGATTACCCGCAGGAATTGTTAGACCTCTTTCACGAGTACCAGCACGGCGACATCAGCCGCCGCACCTTCCTCGACCGCGCCGGCAAGTTCGCGGTCGGCGGCCTGACCGTCGCGGCCATCTTCCAGAGCCTGACGCCCAACTACGCGTGGGCGCAGCAGGTTCCGCCCGCAGACAAGCGCATCAAGGTGGGCTACGAAGTCGTGCCGTCCCCGGCCGGCAACGGCTCGATCAAGGGCTATCTGGCCCGCCCGGCGCAAGGGAAGAAGCACCCCGTCGTGCTCGTCATTCACGAGAACCGCGGACTTAACCCCTACATCGAAGACGTGGCCCGCCGCCTCGCGCTCTCCAAATTTGTCGCCTTCGCGCCCGACGGGCTGACTTCCGTCGGCGGCTACCCCGGCGACGACGAGGAAGGCGCCGCCCTCTTCCGCAAGGTGGACGGTAAGAAGATGACCGAGGACTTCGTCGCGGCGGCCAAGTGGCTCAAAGCGCGACCCGATTCCACCGGCAAACTCGGCGCGGTCGGTTTCTGTTTCGGCGGCGGGATGGTGAATCAACTCGCCGTGCGGCTCGGCGCCGACCTCAGCGCCGGGGTCGCCTTCTACGGCCGCCAAGCGGGCGCGGACGATGTCCCCAAGATTGCCGCGCCGCTGATGTTTCACTACGCGGGCAACGACGAGCGGGTCAACGCCGGGATAGCGGCTTACGAGGCGGCGCTCAAGGCCAACAAGAAGGCGTTCACGTCGCACATGTACGAGGGCAAGCAGCACGGCTTCCACAACGACACGACGCCGCGCTACGACGAGGCGGCCGCCAAACAGGCGTGGTTGCGCACGCTCGAATTCTTCAACAAACACCTGCGGTGACACCCTACGGGGCGACGGCCGTTAAAGTGTCGTTATGAGCTTGTGCGGTGGGCGGCGCGGCGTGACCTGCCGGGTACCTGATCAAGAGGCAAGGAGTGTAAGGGTATGAAGTGCGCGGCGTGCGGCAGTTCGAGCCTCGTCGAAGGGACGCTCCCGCTGACCCCGAAGGACGATCTGAAGTTCAAGGCTGGCGGGCGGACGTTTCGGGACCGGGCCTTGGGCGACAGGGGGCGGGACGTGCGCGCCTACGGGTGCGTCGAGTGCGGGCACTTACAGTTGGCCGTCGCATTTGACCCGGACGAGAGAGAAAGGTATAAGAATTTCGAAGGGCCACAACCGCCGCTCGCCGAGAGGCTCGGCGAGGGCGAGCCGGAGCGGTAAGCGCGACGGCCGCGCGTCGGTCGGCCCCCTCGCGGCGACTTGGGGTGTCCGCCGCGGCCCGGTGCCCGATAACACCCTGCCCTCACCTTAACCTCAGATCGCGAGTTGCCCGCCGCGCGTTAGCCCGACGGCGCGGATTTAATTACCACCCCTGTGAAGCGGCACGAGCGCACAGGAACGCCTTCCCGCCTCAGCATCGCCCTCTTGGTCGGTGTCATGGCGAGCCTCTGCTTCTCCGACGGCGAGGGGCTGCGACTCCTGCCCGCTCCCTTCAGCGCCCTCCAGTTAACCGTGGGCGGGCTGCGGCCCGAGGCGAAGTCACCGCCTCAGCCTTCGCTGAATAAGTTCGTGCCGGGCAGCGCGCACGCGCCCGTCAAGCGGCAGGAGCGCGGCAAGCGCTGGGGCGAGGGCGGCGACGCCCTGCCGGCCGGGCGCCCGTGCGCGTTACCGCCGTCGCTCCCCGGCGGTGACTATTGCGCAAGGGCCGCGGGCTGGCCCCCGTCGCCCCGCCTCCTGCCTTCGCCCGGCCGCTCCCCGCCTCACCTCTCTTAAACTCAACTCCCAAGTACCTCGTGTTCCCGCTCTTACGTCAGCCCGCCGGCGGCGCGCCTCGGCGCTTGCCCGCCCCCGCGGCGTCCGCGAGAATCCGGTAACACCTCACGCGGCCGCGCCCTCGGTCGCGCCGGCAGCCGTGTCGTAACCGGCCCGGCTGCTGTCCGCAGATAGGGAGTCGGGGCCCCACCTCCGTCCCGACCGCCGAGGAGTGTCACACATGCTCACGCTGCAAAGGAACAGCGACCAAGCCCGCGACCGTTACGGCCGCAACCACATACTCTCGTCCCTGCCGCGCGCCGAGTACGAAGGTCTGCTCCCCGCTTTAACGCCCGTCCGGCTCAACAAGGGCGAAGTGCTCTACGAGGCCGGCAGCCCCGTGCGGGACTGTTTCTTCCCGACGAGCGCCGTGTTCTCTCTGCTGCTCTCGACCGAGGCGGGCGATGTCATCGAGGTCGGCATGATCGGCAACGAGGGGATGGTGGGGCTGCCCGCCGTCCTGCACGCCGTCGAGGTGCCCTACCGGGTGGTGGCGCGGGCCGACGGCGAGGCGCTGAAAATCGGCGGGCGCGTGGTTCAGGAGCGGGCCTGCCACGGCACGGCTCTGCACGCGCTGCTGCTGCGCTACGTCCACAGACTGCTCTTTCAGGTTTCGCAGTCGGTGCTCTGCAACCGCTTCCACCTGACGGAGAAGCGGCTCTGCCGGTGGCTGCTCGCCAGCAGCGACCGCAGTCAGTCGGACACCTTCTGCCTGACGCAGGAGACGATCGCCAACATGCTCGGCGTCCCCCGCACCAACGTCACCATGATCATGTGCGGGCTTCAGCGGAAAAGTCTGGTCAGCTACACCCGCGGCCGGATCACCATCACCGACCGGCGCGGGATGGAGGCGGCCGCCTGTGAGTGCTACGAGATGGGCAGGAATGAGGGGCGGGCGGCCTTCGGCTAAGACGGCCCCGAATTTATCGTGGCTAAAAATTTATGCGCGCGGCCGCGCCGAGTGTCTAAATTTAGACAGACGGCTCCGCGCGCGCCCGCTTAAAATTTCAGGGCCAACACACCGGATAGTGGCTTGTGAGGTCTGACCGCCGCGCCCTCTGCATTAGCCCTTCCAAGCTACGGCAATCCCGAGCGTTTGGGATCGCTTCCACGGGCATACACCTGACTCTTTCCGGACACCCGAACGGTGTCGAAGCCCCTCGACACCCGTCCCGGAGGATGGACTGTGCGGCTTTCGTCTCCCGGCCCGTACCTCTCATCCGAACGGGACGCGTGTCCATGCCGATGTATTAGGGGGCCCGCTCCGCGGCCCCGACACTCCAACAGCCCGCGGTTCTGTCGCCGAGCCTGCCGGAAGAACGCCCGCCGGCGGGGCGCGGGAGAACTGCCTTCGCCCGCGCCCCCGGCGGCCCGACGCCCGGCGGGCCGTGAAGACGGCGTCACGATGGAGTCTTCCCCATGGGAATCTACCCCGACTTGGATTCGCCGCCGCCCCGCCCCGCCGCCGGCATGCCTCCCGCTTCCTCCTGCATGACCGAATACTGGGCGGAGATTAACGTGCTGGCTCCCGTGCAAGCCTACCCGCCCGGCGTCAACCTGTTCCTTCAGGGGGCGCCGCCGCAGGAGGTCTACCTGATCGAGACCGGGCTGATTAAGCTCTGCCGGTACGACGAGGACGGCGGCGAGATCATCATCGACCTGCGGTTCCCCGGCTGGCTCCTCGGGACGGACTCGGTGCTGATCCAGCAGTCGTACCCGGTGACGGCCGTCACCCTCACGCGCTGCAACCTGCGCCGCATCCCGGCCGGCATCTTCGAGCACCAGTTGAAGAGCAACGCCGAGCTGTCGTGGCGGCTCCACCAGATGCACAGCCGCGAGCTGCACAGTCAGGTGAACCGCGTGACGATGCTCGGGTGCCTCACGGCCCGGCAGCGCCTCGAGCAACTGCTCTGGCAACTGTCCGGCCTTGAGCCGGCGGCGCAGAAGGAGGTGCGCCTCCAACTGCCGCTCAAGGGGCACGAGATCGCCCGCTGGATCGCCATCACGCCGGCCTACCTCAGCCGGCTCTTCGAGCAGCTTGAGGCGGCCGGCCTGATCCGCCGCCACAAGGGCTGGTTGGTCATCCCCGACGCCCGGAGTTTGTGGCACAACTGCGACAGCCCGACGCCCCAGCTCTGAGCGCCCCTTCGGTGAGGCAGCCATGCGGTTTACCGAAGTCCTGAAACTCGCCTGCGAGTCCATCTGGTCGCACAAACTGCGCTCCGGCCTGACGCTGCTCGGCCTCGTCATCGGCATCACGGCCGTCGCGGTGATCGTCTCGCTGATTCAGGGTTTTAACGCCTACGTGGACGAGAAGATCGCGGGCATCGGCTCGAACGCCTTCACCATCCGCCGCTTCGGGTTCGACGACCTGCTCGACACCGACGCCCTGCTCGCCGCGCAGCGCCGCAACAAAGACCTCACGCTCGAAGACTTCGAGCACCTCCGGGCCCACGCCAAGATGAGCGGCGTCGGGGCCAAGGCCATGCCCACCTCGTCGCAGCTCAGGCGCGACCTGCGGATCGTCTTCGGCACCTCGGTCGAGGGCGCGACCGCCAACTGCGCCGAGCTGGAGGGCATCGACGTGGCCGACGGGCGCTACTTCGTGCCGGCCGAGGACGAGACGGCCAAGCGCGTGGCCTTCATCGGCGACGGCGTCGCGCGGAAACTCTTCGGCCACAACCCGGCCGTCGACCGCGAGATCAAGATCAACGGCATCCCCTACCGCGTGGTCGGGGTGGCCGCCGCGCGGGGCGCCGTCTTCGGCGTCTCGCAGGACGACTTCGTCACCATCCCGCTGACCACCTACGCCAACAACTTCGGCAGCCTGAAGCGCCACCGCGCCCTCTACCTCGTCGCCAAGGCGCGCTCGGACGAGACCTTCGCCGAGGCCGTCGAGGAGGCGCGCGTGCTGCTGCGCGCCCGCCGCCGCCTCGGGCCGGGCGAGAAGGACAACTTCGGCATCATCACGCCCGACGCCATCAAGGGCGTGCGCGACCGCGTCCTCGGCCCCGTCTACGTCGTGGCCGTCGCCGTCCCCTCGATCTCTCTGGCCGTCGGCGGCATCGTGATTATGAACGTGATGCTGGTCTCGGTCGGCGAGCGGACGAAGGAGATCGGGCTGCGGAAGGCTCTCGGGGCGCGCCGCCGCGACATCCTCAAGCAGTTCCTCGTCGAGGCGGTCGTGCTCTCGGCCTGCGGCGGGCTGGCCGGCGTCGTGCTGGCGTGGGTCGGGAGCCGCCTCGTGGACGCCTACTTCTTCCCCTCCTACCTCTCCCTTCTGGCGGTCGGCCTCGCCTTCGCGGTGTCGAGCGTCATCGGCATGCTCTCGGGCGCCTTCCCCGCGTGGAAGGCCGCCCGCCTCGACCCCATCGAGGCCCTGCACGTCGAGTGAGGAGGCGCGAACCGCGTGCGGACGAACCTGCGCGAGAACCTGATGATGGCGCTGCTCACGCTGCGCGCCCACAAGACGCGCTCCGCGCTGACCCTCTTCGGCGTGGTGATCGGCGTCTGGACGGTGGTGGCCATCGCCTCGGTCATCAGCGGCATCGACGTGGCGGTGAAGAAGGAGGTCGAGTCGTTCGGCACGCGCTCGATCTTCATCTACCGCTCGGCGCCGCCGCTCAGCCTCAGCCGCCTGTTCCACGACGAGCGCGTCCGCGAGGAGCTGACGGCCGACGACGCCGTGGCCCTCGCCACCCTGCCGGCGGTCGAGATGGCCGTCCCCTTCCTCGACGTTAGCTTCACCTTCTTCGGCGGCCCGACGGTCGTCTCGCGCGGGGGCAAGACGGCGGCCAACGTGCGCGTGATGGGCACGCTGCCCGAGTACGAGCTGGTCGGGATCGAGTGGGTTTCGGAGGGGCGCTTCTTCTCGCCCTTCGAGAGCAGCACGAATCAGGAGGTCTGCGTCATCGGCGAGGGGGTCGCCGAGAGCCTCTTCTGGCCGGAGCCGCCGGTCGGCCGGACGCTGAAGGTCGGGCGGCGCGAGTTCCGCGTCGTCGGGGTGCTGGAGGCGCGCGAGCGGGTGCTCGGCGGCGACGGCGCGCAGGACAACCACATCTACATCCCCTTCGGCGCGGCGCTCCACTTCAAGCCGCGGGCCGAGGGCGTCCACCTCCTCGCCGTCGCGCGCCCGGAGAAGATGGACGAGGCGAAGGATCAGATCACAGACCTGCTGCGCACGCGCCGCCGCATCCCCTACCGCGGGGGGAACAACTTCACCCTGAGCACGTCCGACTCCATCATCGAGACCTTCCGCTCGATCACCTCCGGCGTCTCGACCGCGATGCTCGTCATCTCGTCGGTCGCCCTGCTCGTCGGCGGCATCGGCGTGATGAACATCATGCTGATCTGCGTGACGGAGCGCACCCGCGAGATCGGGGTGCGCAAGGCCGTGGGGGCGCGCCGCCGCGACATCCTGTGGCAGTTCCTCATCGAGGCGGCGACGCTCACCGGCGTCGGCGGCCTGATCGGGCTCGGGCTGGGGTGGGCGACCTCGTTCGTCGTCCGTCAGGCGCTCCCCTCCTACGTCCCTTACTGGGCGCCGCTCGTCGGCTTCCTCGTCAGCGTCGGCATCGGCCTCGTCTTCGGCCTTTGGCCCGCGTGGAAGGCCGCCCGCCTCGACCCCATCGAGGCCCTGCGCTACGAGTAGCGGGGCGCGGGCGGGAGTTGCCCTCCCGCCCGCGCCCCCGCGCCGCCCGCTCACGCCATGCTCGGGAAGAGCGCCACCCAAGCCAGCCCGAGCAGCAACCCCGTGCCCCACAGCCCGAGGCTGATGGCCCACGCGGCCTCCGCGCTCACGCGCTCGCCGGCGTGGCGCAGCCCGCGCGCCGTCAGCCACAGGCGGTAGAGCGTGAGGACGCCGACGAAACTCGCGGCCGTGTAGAGGATCGGCTGCGAGGAGGGCGAGAAGAGGACGCCGAGGTTGTCACGCAGCAGCCCCTGCTGGTCGCGGATCGGGTCGATCTCGTCGGGCGACTTGACGTAGAGCAGGAAGATGCTCAGCAGGTTGTTGATGACCACCGGCGGCAGCGAGGCGTAGATGGCGACGCACAGCGCCGCCCAGAAGTTGATGCGCCCGCCGAAGAGCCTCACGCCGCCCCAGTAGAGCCCCGCCAGCACCATCATCACGAAGAGCGCCGCGATGAACTGCCCGACCCCGTCGGAGACCCGGCCGACGATCGAGCGCGCGCTCGCCACCTGCACCTCCATCACCTGCGCGGCCCTCTCGGGCGAGATGATGCCGGCCTCGACCGCCTTGTTCATGCCGGCCGCCGTGATCACCTCGGGGGTTACGCGGATGGTGAAGACCACGTTGTAGGCGAAGCCCGAGGCGGCGATGATGAGCAGCGCGGCCAGCCACCGCGGGCGCGCGTGCAGCTCCGTGAAGACGCGCGTCGAGCCGGTGAAGACCTCGACCACGCGGGAGACGAGCGGAAGCGCCGGCGGCGCGTCCGGCCGCGCGTCCGGGCGGCGGATGAAGCTGAGGCCGAAGCAGACCGCCCCGGCGAAGCCGAGGAGCATGCCGAGCAGCAGGCCGCCCTCGACGACCTTGGCCATCCCGAGAATCATCACCGTCAGCCCGACGGCGAACGTGATCACACTGGCGCGACGCATAGGCTATCTCCTTCCTCGGTGAGTGACGTTGATGGATGGCGGGAGAACCCCGTCAGCGGAGGAACTCCGTGAACATGGCGACGAGCATCAGGGCACCCTGCGCCGTGTGGCGCGCGACGCCTTTCGTGAGCGTGAAAGTCAGGGGCGTGAGGGCGAGCAGCACGGCGACGCCGCCGACCCACGCCCACTCGCCCCACCCGGCCGCGGCCGCCGCGGCGAGCGCCGCGAGCGCCGACGGCCCCCCCACGTTGAGCAGCAGCGACCACCTCAGCGCGGCCCCGCGGGGCGCGAGCCGCCACCGCTCCGGCCGCTCGAACTCCGGCGCGAGCAGATGCCGGAGCGGGGTCATCACGAGTGAGACCAGCAGCACCGCCGCGGCCCCGCCGCGCCACGGCATCTCGACGAGCGCCACGCACAGGAGGGCCGGCAGCGCGCCGAAGGCGGCCCACGGGGCCTGCGTGCGCGCCAGCAGACGCCCCCACGACGGGCTGCCCCACGCCGGCTCGCCGCCGAAGCGCGGCGGCTCGGCCTGCCGCAGCAGCGCCACGAAGGCCCCGGCCGCGCCCCTCCACAGCCTCGGCAACAGGAAGAGCGTCAGCAGCAGGAAGACGAGCACCGGGGCCGGGCCGGTCGAGAGCCTGAGCAGAGAGCGTAGGCCGAGGAGCGCGCCGAAGGCCGCGACGACGCTGAAGGCCGTCGCGAAGCGCGCGCCCTGCTCCCTGCCGAAGCGCCGCGCCAGCCCGAGCGTGATGCGGAGCGCGAGCAGGGCCGCCCACGCCACCGCCGCCGCCCCCGCCAGCACCATGCCGCCCGCCGTCAGCGGGTCGAGCCGGAGGGCGGCCACCACGAACGGCGCGAACAGCAGCGCGAGGGGCAGCAGGCTGACGAGCAGCACCGACGCGAGCGGCAGCGCCGTCACCGCCGCCGGGGAGACCGGCGCGACTTCGAGCAGGCGGAAGCGCTCGGGCTGGCGCACGAGCGCCGCCGCCCCGCCGACGGCGACGCCCGCCGCGAGGAGCAGGTTGGCGACCAACAGCCCCGAGAAGAGGCCGACCGACATCTCGGCGGCCCCGGCGCGGCCGAACGGGATCAGCGCCATCGCCGCGCAGCCCGCCGCCGACATCACGAAGAGCAGGCCCAGCAGCGACCGCCTCAGCCACGTCGGCGGGACGAGCGCGCGCAGGGTGCTGCGGGTCTCCCATGCGAGTGCGCCGGCCAACATCATGCGACCACCTCGTCCACCTCTTGGATGGCCCCCTCGCAGACCTGCTGGTAGACGCTGAGCACGCCGCCGTCCGCGAGCGTCCCCACGCGGCTGTTCGAGTAGGCGACCCGCCCCTGATGAAGGATGGCGACCTGATCGGCGATGGACTCGACGAGTTCGGGCGTGTGGCTGGTGAAGACGACGCACCCGCCGGCGTCGGCGAACTGGTGCAGGAGGTTGCGCGCCCAGAGCACGGCCCCGATGTCGAGCCCGTTGAAAGGCTCGTCCATCAGCAGCACGCGCGGCTCGTGGAGCAGCGCGGCGCAGAGGGCCAGCTTCTGCCGCATGCCGCGCGAGTAAGTCCGCACCCACTGGTGGCGGACGGCCCACAAGTCCACCTGCCGCAGCAGCGTCTCGGAGCGCTCGCGCATCGCCGACCGGGGCACGCCCCACAGCAGCGCGAACATGTTCAGGTTCTCCAGCGCGCTCAGCGTCGGGTAGAGGAGCGGCTCGTCGGGCACGTAAGCCGAGCGGAGCCGCGCCTCCCGCGGGTCGGCCGGGACCGAGACGCCGGCCACCTCGACCTCGCCCGAGTCGGGCCGCAGCAGCCCCGACAGGAGGCGGAAGGTCGTCGTCTTGCCGGCGCCGTTGGCCCCGAGGAAGCCGAGGATTTCGCCCCCGCGCGCGTACAGGTCGAGGCCGGCGAGCACGGGCCGGCTCGGCTCGTAAGCGAACCAGACGTTATGCAGGCGCACTCCGGACATGACGCCTCAGCCCTCCCTGACGGCCTCGGCCACGGCCGGGGCGTCGAAGTCGGCGTTGCAGCTCGCCCCGCACAGCGCGGGGTCGGGCACGATGAGCCGGCGCGAAGCCAGCGCGTCGTACAGGCGCTCGCCGAGCCCCGCGAGGTCGAGGGCGGCGAGGAGCGGGCGCAGCGGGTACAGGTAAAGAATCAGCGAGGCGAGGGCGCGCGCGGCGGCGAACCCGGCGCGGACTTCGCCCGTCGTCAAATCGACGACGTGCATCCGGCGTTCGAGGGCCTCGGCCGTGATGCCGTGGGCCGCGTATTCGTCGCCGTGGCGGAAGGAACTGACGCGCAGCGCGCCCCTGCGATCCATCTTCCCGAGGGCGCGCCCGACCGCGCGGCACTTCGGGCAGAACCCGTCGATGAAGAGGAGCATCCGCGGCTCGGCCTCGACCTGCGGGAAGAGGAAGCGCGCCAGCCGGCCGCGCAGCTCCGCGGCCCTCTGCCGCATCCGGCCGTACTCCCCGTCGGTGATGAGGAACAGCTCCATGCCGATCATCACGGTCGAGAAGGTGATCAGGCCCATGAAGGTGGCGATGCCGAGGTGGAAGCAGATGCCCATCAGAATCCACGGCAGCTTCATCCGCGAGAAGATCGCGACGGGGAACCACACCTGAAACATCATCGAGCTGTAGGTCGCCAGCGTCACCACGTACGGGTCTTTGAACATGCCGCGCAGGGCCGGCAGCGAGAACCACTCGACCTGCCCGATCATGTAGAGCGCCGTCCCGTTCTGCCAGACGCTGCCGTGCGTCTTGAGGAAGCCGGAGGTCAGGTAGAGGACGACCAGCTGCGCGCCGATGGCGATGACCGCGACGTTGTGCAGCCACACGGCCAGACTCCCGCGCGCGCGCGCCTGACCGGCCGGGATCAGGAACAGCATGTAGACCAGCACCAGCTGCACGATGTTGTCGCCGCCGTCGCCGAGCGAGGGCAGCCGCAGGTTCAGCATCATGAACGTGAGCCACGCGACCCCGGTCGCCAGCCGCGTCCGCAGGCCCAGCACGAGGGCGAGCGCGGCCGCCCCCATCAGGCCGAGGACGAGCCGCACCCCGGCGTCGGTGGCGAAGGCGGTGTCGAGCAGCGCGCCCGGCACGAGGCCGAAGAGGGCGACGGTCGAGCCGTTGGCGATGCTGCGCGGCCCCCACAGGTAACTCGCGAACGGAATCTCGGTGAAGACGCGGAACAGGAGCATCAAGCCGATGGCGACTTGCAGAATCCGGACGCCGGTGAGCTGGCGGGGTTCGTCGGCCAGCCACCCCAGTGCGTTCCTGAGGGTCTTCATTTCGCACCTCCGATGTGCAGGCCGGTCGTGGCGACCGCCCGGTCAAGGGGGTAAATGCCGAGGTTGTAGACCTTCGTCTCCGGCGCCTCGTCCGAGTGCCTCTTCGACCACGGGACGGCGGGCGTCTCGCGCAGCCCGAGGGCGACGTGGGTGGCCGCCCGGTCGGTCTCAAGGCAGAAGCCGGAGCCGATCTTCTTGAGCATCTCGCCCGACCACTGGCGCGAGCGCGCCACCCCGTCCTCCACCCGCTTGCAGGCTTCCGGGTAGCCCTTCTTACAGCCCTCGTACCACTCTTCGAGTTCGGGGCCGCCCGCCATGTACTCGCGGATGGCGTTCGACTGCGGCCGCACGAGCCGGTCGTAAGCCGAGAAGCGGTTCTGCTGGAAGCGCGCCCAGAAGGGGGTCGAGAGGTCGTGCCAGCCGTTGACGGGCAGCCTCCCCTCGCCGGCCGCGGCCCCCTCCTCGGCCGACAGGCAGCGGGCGATCAGCGCCTGATCGTTCGAGAGCGGGTTGGGGGCGAACAGGCTCCAGTTCTGTTGGAAATAAGTGCCGATGGTCATGTCGAGCAGGCGCATGTGCCTAATCTTGATCGGGTTGATCGGCATCACGTAAGCCACGGTCAGCGTGAAGTGAGTGACGAGCCAGAGCAGGGCCGCGGCTCTGACGGCGCAGGAAAGCGAGCGCTTGACACGTTTCATCTCTCCACCTCCACCATTTCAGTTCTCAAGATGTCTCGCCCCCGGCGCCGGCGTCGGGCCGTCGGCCCGCGAGTCCTTTATCTTTCGCGTCGAGGCGTCGCGCGCGGGTGGGCGACGCCTCGGTTCCCCCGTCCGCCGCGGGGGAACCGAGGCGCCGGTTGATTAGTAAACCGGCTGGAGTTCGTTGTGGCGGGCGTAGGTCTCGCCGCCGTAGGTGCCGCCGCCGCCGCCGCTGTCGAGCCACCAGTCGGGGGCCACCGACCACTCGCTGCTCAACTGGTAAGCCTGATACCGCCCGACGAGTCGGTCGTAGGCCCAGCCGGCGCTGTAGGTGAGGAAGCCGCCCACCGCGCCCGCCGCGCCGCCGACGGCCGCCGCCGGCAGGCAGGCCGGGGTGCCGAAGACCGCGGCCATCGCGCCCGCCCCGATGGCGCCGCAGACGCCCCACGTGACCGCCTCGCGGCCCGCGGCCCGCCACGTCCACGAGCTGCGCTGCGCCGCGAAGACCTCGACGGAGTCTTCGTAGAAGTAGACCTCGCCGATCTCGTCCGCGTGTACGGGCGTGGTCGAACCGCTCAGGGACACGCCGATGGTGAGCACGAGGAACGAGGCGAGAACTTTTTTCATCAGAGGTGATCTCATGTCAGTTCTCCTTATTTGGGACAGTGTTCGTGGCGCCTGCGGGTTCCGTCTCCGAGGGGGAAGCGGCAGGCACCCGGCCTCTCTAGCGGATGGTGTACGAACGGTTTCGAGCAGGCCGACGGCAGCTCGAACGACTACTAAAAGGTTGCCACCGGAGAGAGTGCAGGTGGCCGTTTCTGTCGGTGTGCGTTCGGCGTTGGGCGACCGCGCCCGCCTACCGAGAAGATGGCGCGGATGATAGGGAGGAACGGCCGGAGCGTCATTCAACTAGTCAACTCTCGACGTTCAACTAGTCGGCCCCGCGAATTGAACTCGTCAACTCTCGACGTTCAACTAGTCGAGGCCGGGCGTTGAACTAGTCAACGACCGTTATTTAAATATTCCCCGTCAGGTCTTTAACTAGTTAAAGACCTGACGGGGAAAGGCCGAAGCGCCGCCCGCCCGTTGCTATAAAGCCTCTCGTCGGCGGAATCGAGGTGGTTCGCCTCTGCCTATGATCTCTGTTTCGTGATGGACTGGATTCGGCGGTAGACGGAAGGGGGCCCGGCGCGGCCGGCGCGCGACATCCTTGCGATTAGATTGAAGGAGGCGCACCAATAACGCAGCGACTGCGGCGACTCTTTAGAAGTTAAGCCGCAGGCCGAACTGCACCTGCCGGGGGTTGTCGGCCGCGGTGGGGCGGCCGAAGGTCGCGTTCGGCGTCGCCGCCGTGCCGAAGGTGTTGTTCGGCAGTTGCAGGTTCGCGCGGTTGAGGACGTTGAAGCCCTCGACAATCGTCTCCAAGCTCACGCGCTCGCCGAGGCTGAACCGGCGGCCGACCCGCAGGTCGAGCGAGGCGTAGTCGAAGCCGCGGCCGGTGTTGCGGCCGACGCCCGCGGGGCGGTCGTTGAAGTTCGTGTCGTTGTTGCGGTCGCCGCCGGTCACGACGTTGAACGGCAGGCGCGAGCCGTACTGGAAGATGTAGCTCAGCTGGAAGCCGGAGACGGCGCGGCGCAAGATTGATTCGTCCGCGGAGGCGGCCGGAGCCTCGAACGAGCCGCTGACGGCGAGGCGGTGGCGCTGGTCGTTGTCGGCGAGTCCGCGCTCGTCTCGCAGGTTGGAGTTGTCCTGCGGCGTGAAGAAGAAGGCGTTGCCCACGTCGTCAATCGCCTTCGAGAAGGTGTAGGAGACGCGCGCCTGCGCCCGGCGGCCGAAGCGCCGCTTGAAGGAGACGAGCATCCCGTCGTAGTAGGAATCGCCCGAGGACTCGAAGCGCGAGACGTTGGCGAAGCGCGGGTCGGGCCGCCCGAGGTTGGGCACGCCGGCCGACGCGGGGAAGCGCGGCACGTTGACGTTGCGCGAGAGGATGATGTGTGCGCCGCGCACGCGCAGGTAGCCGACCGAGAGCGACGTGCTCGCCGACAGCTCGCGCTCGACTTGCAGGCTCGCCTGCTGGCTGTAGGCGTTCCTGATGTTCGGGTCGATGGTCGTGACGCTGACGAGCAGGTTCGTCGGGAATTCCGTCAACACGTTCGGGAAGACGGGCGCGCCAGCCTGCCCGAAGGGGAGGACGGCCACGCGGTACTTCGAGCCGTCGCGCTGGAGCGCGTTCGACGTGGCCCGCAGCGGGATGCGGTCGAAGAAGACGCCGTAGCTGGCGCGGATTACGGTCTTGCGGTCACGCCCCAGCAAGTCCGGCGAGAA
>Ga0196962_10000292_pt1 | contig 23539 bp, 27 predicted proteins | sample S3v_20metaG_FD_183186 | JGI IMG/M metagenome (GOLD analysis project Ga0196962, IMG submission 183186) | Soil microbial communities from Anza Borrego desert, Southern California, United States - S3+v_20 | ecosystem: Environmental > Terrestrial > Soil > Desert | place: USA: California | collected...
TCCCGGGGATCCCCAGCTCGATCCAAACGGAGATTGCCAGCTGCGGCAGGGCATAGCCGCCTACTCCTTGGGTGGGCAGCTCGACCCGAACTGGCATCCAGCCTACTCGGGCAGCTACAGCCTGGTGTGGGAGTTGCACACCGAGGGGCTCAGGCTGCACACCGGTGGGCAGTTCAAGAGAGTCAGTGGGGTCACCCAGAACTCCTACGCGCGCCTCTCGCCGGCTTCCCAGTAGGAGGGACTCTTCCATAAAGGAAGCTCGGTGTTGGAAGGCAGATTGTTGAGACCCGCATTGACCTCTACATCTTGGATGCGTTATCCTCACGACCACTATCTATAGCGACTCGTTACGCTCCTTACAAACAAGAGAGAGAGGCTGCGAGTAGGCGCCTCGGTAAGGAGGGGGGACCGATGAAGGATTGGCGGGAAGATTTCAGTAACCCCCTCGTGAAGGGGGTTACTAGTTTTGCGCTCTGTTCGTTCTTGGCGCTGAACTTCCCAGTGGTCTTCCTCGCCATCGTTGCCACAGCGCTGTGCTATGCGGTCGTGCTGGTGACAGTGGCCTGCGCATATCGCAAACGCTACGGCATTGTAGGCAAGTTCGAACTCGCGGTCGGCTTCGTGCGGAGGGTCTGCTCTGGCTTCGCAGAAGGATGCAGTCAAACAGTGGCGCATGCTCTAGAGAAATACGAGAGACGAAAGCTCCTTAAGCGGGAGAAGCGGGAGAGGCTCAAGCGCTATAAACGTGAGCGCAACAGGAGAAAGCGCGAGCAAGCAAGAAGGGCGCTCGCATAGGATAGGCATCAGTTTGGACTGCGTATTAAGAGTCAATAACCCAAGGCGTCCTTGTAAGGGTAGATGTAGCCTCTAATCAGGTGATCGATGTCGCCCCGGCACAACGATACGCGCAGAGGAACAATGCTCCTAGAGATAGAAATATATCGACCGCATCGACCGCAGTGACCATTATAGGTGAGAAAGCCCTGCAAAATTGCTCATTTCCAGGTGGTCGATCCGCGGGCGGTATCTGTCGTGGCGGTCGGTAACCTTCATCTGAGGGCCGATCACCTACAGTAACACCGACCGCAAGAAAGTCCTGCAAAACACCACATTATGGGCGGTGCGGTCGCTGCGGGCGGTACTTTTGTGACGCTTATTGAGACCATCGTTCTCTTCTTTCGCGGCTCCTTACTGACCAGGCTCTTTCAAAGCCGCCTTGAACGCGTTTGTAGCCGAAGAGAGGACTCTCGAGGACCTCGGGGGCCTAACAGGTTCTAGGAGCCTTGCAAACCGCTTGTACGCGCATCAGCGTCAGGCCGACCGAACCTCTGGTAGCAGACCGGGGGCGAACTCCTGACTACCTCCCTCGGTGTCGACGTCTTCGGGCCGGCCGAGGGTGCGGCAGAGGGAGGCTCCACGAAAGGGCTTGTACAACGGGATACGGGTTCACCCCAAGAGGATCGTGTTCTTTCTGCCGCTACTAGGGAGGGGATAGTGGCGGAATGAATCTGTACGCTTCTGGTAGGTTGGAGAGAAGCGAACAAAGGAGAGGGCATGACCGGGGTCCTGGGCATCGATGCGGCGTAGACCGCGAAGAAGCCGAGCGGGGTTGCCCTCCTTAAGGGCTCTCCGAGGCATTGGCGATGCGTGGCCGTTACGCCGAGCTACGATTCCTTCCTCGCCTACGCAGAAGGGGTAGCGGTCGACTGGACGGTCAAAGCCAAAGGAGCGGTCCCCAACGCCAGGTACCTGATCACGGCCGCAGATAAGCTCCTCGACGGAGAGGAACTCGAGGTCGTTACGGTGGACATGCCGCTCTCGACCGAGCCGATAGCTAGACGCCGCGCGGCCGACGCCGCCATATCCAGGGCTTTCGGAGGCAAGGGGGCCTCGGCTTACACCCCCACCGCCGAGCGACCTGGAACGCTAGGTGCCCAACTAGGCGAAGAAATAGTCCACGCGGGGTTCCCCCTAGCGACCTGCACCACGTCTCCGGGGACACCGAGGCGCCTGATCGAAGTTTACCCACATCCCGCCCTACTGTCGTTGACCGGCGCGACCTACCGGCTTTGTTATAAGGTGGATAAGAGCCTAACGTATTGGCCGGGGACCACCATACCGGAACGCAAGGCCAGCCTGATCTCACAATTCAGGAGGATACGTACGGCCTTGAGCACAGAGATCGATGGTATTACGCTAGAGTTACCCGACGCCGCCAGCATAGCCACGCTTTCAGGGCTAAAGCCATACGAGGACGCCCTAGATGCGCTGGTGTGCGCCTGGGTGGGCGCAAAGTACCTCGAGGAAGACGCGGAGCCTTACGGCGACGATACCGCTGCCATTTGGGTCCCGTGAAACCATCGACGTCTACAACCTTACACTCTGGTGAACTTAAAAGGACTCCTCGCATGCTCGCCATGCCGACTCTTTCTGCCACTCCTAAGGGAGGGAGTTGCGGCGGAAAGCAACGGCATCCCTTTCTGATCTCTGCGCGAGATCGGAGGGACGAGCATTCGGCTCATACTACTGACGCCGGGTTAGGTACACGCCAAAGAGGATGATCGCCCCTCCAACGATCTTCTCGACTCCCAGTCCCTCTCCCAAGAACACGATGCCCGAGCTGACCCCGACAAAGGTGATGAGGTACTGGTAAACGAGCACCTTGTTGGCCCCTAGGAGGGAAGCTCCCTTCTGCCAGGCAAAGAACCCGAATGCGGCCACCAATACGGTCGAGTAGGCTACCGCTGCCCACACCCCGACGCTCATCGCATTCCAATCCACGCTCATGAAGCCCGGGAAACCTAACGGTAAGGCGGCCAGGCCTCCGAAGAGCATGGTATAGGCCGCGACCACCAACGGCGAGTACTTCTCGAGCAGGGGCAGAGAGAGTACGGTGTACGACCCCCAGCACACCGTGGCTCCCAGGACCAATAGATTCCCTTCGATACTCGAGCCGCTCCCGCCCAACCCCCCGTACACGACGACGATGATCCCGAGGAAGGCTATCCCCACCCCGAGAATGCCCCTCAGGGTGGGCCTCTCCAACCCCAACACGGAACCCAGGATCATGCCCCACACCGGGACAACCGCGTAGATTAGGGCGGTGTCCGAGGCGTTCGTAAGATTCACGCCAGACGTGAAGAGTATATTCGTCGCCCCGACGCCTAACGCGCCGACCCCCATCATGGCCAATAGGTCCTTCCGCTCGACACCTCCTCCGGTTCCCAAGAACAAACGTACGGCGCCTAGGAGCAGCAGCCCCGCCACCGTGAACCTCAGCGCCACAAAGGGTAGAGGGGCAAAGGCGGAGACGGCGTACTTGATGGCCACGGGGTTGGTGCCCAAGAGGAAAACCGCAACGAGCAAGAAGAGTTCCGTAGAATGGGGAGTCGCCTTCGACCGTTGGGCTTTGCGTCCTGCCCCGACTCGTTCGTCGGTTGTGAGCGACGTGGCGGGCGCGTCCCTTAGTACGTTCCTCATGGTCTATTGGCTTCCGTCATGTGCGCTGTGCGCCTCACTCGCTTTGTAGTCATTGAGAGCAGAATAGCAAAACGGAACGTTTCGTCTAGTAATCCCCCTCACTCCCCGCCAACGCTGGCTGCTAACATGCAAACATGAAGCAAGCTGCCAAGAATGATCCGCAAACCCGACCACCGGGCCGACCTCGCAGCGAGAGGGCGCGCCGCGCGATCCTGCAAGCAGCCAACGAACTGCTCGAGAGCGAGGGTTTCGCCGCGGTGACGGTAGAGGCGATTGCAGAGCGAGCCGGGGTCTCCAAGGCCACGATCTACCGCTGGTGGCCCAACAGAGCGGCGGTCGTGATGGATGGCTTCCTCTCGATCGTCTCCTCCGAGGTACCTTTCCCGCACACGGGTCACGCGCGGGAGGACATCAGGATCCACATGCGCAGGCTCGCAGAAGCCTACAGCGGCAAGATAGGGCGTACAGTGGCTGCCTTGATAGCCGAGGGTCAATCTGACCCGGAGCTTGCCGAGGCGCTTCGTTCGCGCTGGCTCTTGGTACGGCGGGCGGAGGCCAGGGAGATACTCGAGCTCGGCATCGAGCGCGGCGAGCTTAGAGATGACATCGACTTGGAGGTGGCCGTCGATGTCCTCTACGGGCCCATCTACTATCGGATGCTTGTCGGTCACGCCCCGCTAGAGGGCGATTTCGCTGACGCCCTAGCCGACCACATCTTCGCCGGCCTAGCCGCTGGAGATCCAGCGTAGCCTCGGACAGAGGTGGATAGTTGAGTTAACGCGTACTAACGCGTGCCCCTATACGCCACAACACACGACCGTATGGCTCTCCGGTCATGGCATAGCAGGAAGACGTGCTAACCGGGCCGTCTGCTTCTAGAAGATGCCCGCCTCAGCGCGGGCATCTTCTAAAGTTCGGCGCGTTCGAATCTGCGCAGAGCGAGCAGGACAAACACGATGATCCAGAGCGCCGTGGCGGGGATAGAGATCAGACCGTACGCAGGGATCTGGCCCCGCGTTACCAGGTAGTACCCGGACTGGAAAAACAGCCACGGGAAGGCCGCCGTTAGCCAGGGCGCGTAGTTGGCGATCATGAACCCCCCGACCATGAACCCGAAGACGCCCCCGGCTAGCGGCCCGCGGCTCTCGAAGGTCGTGCCGAGCAGCAACGAGAGCGCGAGGTAGAAGAGCAAGCCCAGCGCGAGTATCGCGAGGCCCCCGAGAAAGTGCAACGGCGGCGGGGGCAGCGTGGAGATGGCCGCCATCAAGCCGTAGAAGACCAGGGCCGGGAAGAGTAGCGTGACTGCCAGGAGCCACCGGAAGTGCACCGCGAGCTTGGCCAGGACGAATGCCCTGCGCGACGCGGGCTTGCTCAAGACCCAGGCGGCGGTCCCGAGCTGTTTCTCGCCTATGATCGCGCCTTGCGTCTTCGCGACCACGGCTATGACCGAGGCCACCGAGCCCAGAACGAAGAACATCAGCGCGCCGGCGTCGTTTATGTCCTTGGGGGTGTATCCCGGCTCCATCTCGCCCCGGATAAAGGCCACCGCCGCGGAGATCAGCGCCACTATGAACATCCAGATAATGCCGTGTGCCGCTAGCGACGGACCCGCGGCCCACTCGCCGTTCTCCTTGCCGACCAGGTTCCGAATACCGCTCGGAGGACCCCCAACAGGCTCCAGGGCAACCTGCTCTTCGGGCTTTTCCGTGTTTTTCTCGGCGGTCCCGCGGTCGTTCGGCCCTAGCACCTCTTCTCTAGACTTCACCGCTGCCGCCCTTCTCTATCAGGTCGAAGAAGGCCTCTTCGAGGCTCTGCCGTTTGCGGCCAAAGCCGGTAACCTTTACGCCCCGGGTCGCCAGAACCAGCCGCAGGAGGTTTTCATCGGCGGCGGACTGGTCGGTCGCCCTCACGATCCAGTGGCGCTCCCCACCCTTTTCCGGGAATTCGTCGAGCGAGGAGATCCAGCTTTGTGAGCGGACACGCGTTCGCGCTTGCTCTAGGACAGTCCCGGACTGGCCCCTAAGAGCGAGTTCGTAGACGGTGACTCCGGCCCCGCCGACCGTCAAGAGTTCGCCTATGGGGGCCTGCGCGAGGAGCCTGCCACGATCGAGGATCGCCACCGAGTCGGAGACGCGCTGAACATCGTCGAGGATATGCGTAGAGTAGAAGATCGTCGTGTTCTGCTCGTCGCGCAGCCGCGCCATGATCTCCAGCACGTCGCGACGACCCATCGGGTCCAGCGAGGCGGCGGGTTCGTCCAGGATCAACAACTCTGGGTCGTTTATCTGGGCCTGTGCGAGCCCCAGTCGCTGCAGTTCTCCGCCGGAAAAGCTCCTAACCCTGCGGTCCGCCCGATCCGAGAGCCCGACTAGTAAGAGCGACTCGTCGAGGCGCCGTTCGATGGCTGACTCCGGGCCGGAGTAGAAAAAGCGCGCCACGAACCGCAGCGTCTCGCGCGCCGTCATGTGACCGTAGTAGCGCGGGTCCTGGGCGAGGTAGCCGACCCTTCTACGGATCTGAAAGTTCTCCGAGACGATGTCGTTACCGAAGATAGAGCCGGAGCCGGAGGTCGGACGTGCGAGCCCCAGCAACAGCTTCATGGCTGTGGACTTCCCCGCCCCGTTCGGTCCCAGAAAACCGAATATCGAATTCTTCCGCACGCTAAGGTCGAGTGCCTTCAACGCCGCAACGTGGCCGTAGGTCTTGGTAAGGCCACTGGTCTCTATGACGGCGGGCGCGCTCTCACCATCGGAATGCGCTCCGAGCGTGGGCCTGTCGTCTCTGGTGGTCGTCATAGTCGGCAAGAGTCTATCGCCGCAAGCATCGACCGTGCCGTAAACTCGTTACCTGCGCAACTCGCGAGAGTTTCGCGGCGTCGAGGATTACTGCTGACGAGGTGAAGATCGCCGAGGCAGGAGCGTGACGCAGAGGTTCCTTATGTCGTCGAGGTGGCCCAATCGGTCCTCTGATTGAGTTCGTTGTCGTTTTGTGCGGTCATTGTTTGCTCCCCTGCTCACGCCTTCTATGCTGGACTACCCCAACCACAAGACAGGTTCCCGCCCCTCTCGATCCCTTCTGCGGTATGACACCAGGCAATGAAGTCACGGTGAATGCGAGGGCAGCTTGACAAGTTCCTGTGCCAGATGAAGAACTTCAATCACTGCTTGCTGGCAGCGACCTTGATCAAGGCGATCGCAAAGGACGCGGGGACGTCGGACTTCATAGGAGAAGGCAGTCGCCCCTCGCGGACCTCGACACACCCCTGGCCAGAGCACCGAAGGATACCCATTCCTCTACCGACCTTGATCCACAATCCTCATAGTTCCTCAAAGCCGCCTTAAATGCCCTTGAAGCTGACGAACGAACCGTCGACGGCCCAGAGGACCTGACAGACGAGACAACGGCTCACATCGGCTTGTACACCCTGAGGTCAGGACGGCCGGGGCTCTTCTCACAGCGCGGGGACCGTAACTCCTGATACCCTTCCCCGTGATCGAGTTGTCCTCGGGGGCCGTGGATAGACCCTCAGGGTTCGGCAGAGGAACTTGAGAAAGTCTTCTAGAAAACGCCCGGCTTGTTACTCCTCACCTCGATTAGCGGTTTGGTGCTTGTCTAAGCCTCTTTGGTGAAGGGTCCGCATAGGAGCGTGGCGTCTTACTTCAAGATGTCGGCTACCCCACCCATTTGCGCTGCACCACCTTTCCACTGTACCCTCCTTTGCCTATATTCTGCTGTTCTACCGTCGCGCCTCCATAAGAGAAGGGAGTGATCATAGAGATGATGGACCACGAGAGAACGGAGAAGGAACTTCAAGAGATCTTCGAGGAGATCCAGCACTCCTACAAGACCTTCATGGACGACGTCCTAGCACTCCAGGAACGTACCTTCGGGTTCGCCCGAGAGTTGCTCGAGAACTCGGCGGATCCGGAAGCCGAAGGCATGTGGGCCAGACTGGAGGAGTTGGTCGATAAGAGCAAGGCCGAACGCGAGCGGTTCGAGAGGCTGGCGAGGAAGTCTAGCGAAGCCTACATGAAGGTGCTCAAGAAGCCCCTCGAAGAGCATCACCACAAGATCGAGGAGGCCAAGGCAGATCTTGAGGAGGCAAACCCCTCTTGAGCGGGTTCCATAGAGGGTTTCACCATCCCGCGCGGCCTTGGGACCTAACGAGATAATACGGGTCCGAACACAGCCCGTACGCCCATCTAGGTCAGGCCGACCGGGCCTCTCTAGAGCTACCGGGGGTCGAATCTCCTGACTACCCCTCACTCAGTTGGTTTTTTCGCCGCTCCCCAGGGAGGGAGTAGCGGCAGAATAAATTAGCTTCGGACGACTATCTGACTCCTCAGGAACCTACAGCGGCGGGTGTACCGGATTGTGAGTCTACGATCCCTTGTTTACATGCGGACCCAGGAGCGAGAGGTCAGCCGGTCCAATGCGGTCGGAGGCGGTCTTGGCCTGGTGCCAGAACGGGTAGATCAGCGGCAGCGCGGTCACCTCGTCGAGGCGTCGGCGCTCTTCTTCTGAGAGCTCGAGCTCGACGGCCTTGAGGTTGTCGGCCAGCTGTTCGTCGGTACGAGCGCCGACTATGACCGAGGCCACGCCCGGTCGGCCGAGCAGCCACGCGAGGGCCACCTGAGCCGCTGATACGCTACGTCCTTCTGCGATCTCCACGAGCACGTCTACGGTATCGTAGAGCTTGTCGGTGTCGTAGACGGGAGGTTCGTCCCAGCCCTCCACGTGCCGGCCCTCTGAGGCGTTACTGTCGCGCCGGTACTTGCCAGATAGCAGGCCACCTGCCAGCGGGCTCCACACGAGTATGGGGCACTCTTGGTCTATGGCCAAAGGCACCAGCTCGTACTCAGCCTCTCTCGCCTGCAGCGTGTAGTGGATCTGCTGGCTTATGTAGCGCTGCAGCCCGAGCCTCTCGGAGGTGCCAAGCGCCTTCATCAGCTGCCAGCCCGAGTAGTTGGATGATCCTACGTAGCGAATCTTGCCGCTCTTGACGAGTGTGTCCAGTGCCTCCAGTGTCTCCTCGAGCGGGGTGAGGCCGTCCCACTCGTGGACCTGGTAGAGGTCGATGTAGTCGGTGCCGAGCCTTCTCAGGCTTGCCTCGCACTGGCGGATTATGTGGTGTCGTGAGAGACCGGTATCGTTGGGACCGTCTGCCACGGGCATGCGTACCTTCGTCGCGAGCAGTAGGTCGTCCCGGCGGCCGGAGATAGCCTCTCCGAGTATCTCCTCGGACTCGCCTCCCGAGTATATGTTCGCGGTGTCGAAGAGGTTGATCCCCGCGTCCAGACACATGTCCACCTGCCTCCTTGCCCCGGCGACATTCGTGGCGCCGACCTTGCTGAAGCCCCCTTGACCTCCGAAGGTCATCGTGCCAAGGGTCAAGGCGGAGACGAACAAACCCGAGCGTCCGAGGCGGCGATACTCCATAAGGTCCTCCCTACCTGGTTGAGTAAATAAGGTGCATGCGCCAGCCTAGCACGAGGAGCACTCCATTGTGGTGCCGTAGCCCGCCTTTCACAGATTCACCGCTTTCTTCGCAGTGAGCCGAATCTCGGCATCATTTAGAGCCACCGTAACTGCCCTTCAAGGACGGGAAGCATGCAGTGAGGGAGAAGGTATGCTGCATGCTCAAGGAATCCTTCAAACAACTCTTCGCGCGTACACTGATCGGCCCAACTATTCTGCCGCTCCTAGGAGAGGGGTTCCGGCGGAAAGAAACTCTAACCGATCAGCGGTACTGCTCGCGTTACACCTTGCCTCCCACTAAGGCCTCTACAGTGGCGCGATCCAGCCCCTTCCAAGTTGCATCTCCTATCCGTGCCCTTGTCTCTCCAAGGTAGGGCACCCTCTCCTCCACCCTGTAGTTAGAGAGGACAATCAACTCGAAGCTCTCCTTACCGCCGTCCATTGCCTCCTTGGGCCAGTGCTTGACCCAGACTAGTGGAGTAGGCAGTTCGTTGGCCCGGATCACCCCCGCGGCTATCACCTTCGCAGAGTTAGTGATCGAGCCTCCCGGATTGTTAGGTAGCTCCGAGCAGACAACCACGGGAGCGTCGAGATCGGGCAGAGCCTCAAGGACAACGCGCGCAAGCCCTCGAAGGCGGCCAGACGTTTCTGGGAGCTCTCCGGCGGCATCCTGCGTTGCGACGAGTGCGGGCACACCTTGAGACCGAACAGTGCCCACAAATAGAAGAGCGGCGGGCGGTTTCACTACTACAGCTGCCGCTCCCGCTACAACACGGGGCCGAGCCGGGACTGCTCTAACAGGAAATTCCTGCGGGCGGAGCAGATCGAGGAGCAGGTGTGGGGGTTCGTGCGCGGGCTGTTGCGTGACCCCAAGCGGATAAGGGCGGGAATCGACCGGCTCATAGAGGAAGAGCGGACCGACGCCGGACGGGACCCGGGGAGGGACGCGGAGTTCTGGTCGAGGAAGATGACCGAGGTCGAGGTCGAGCGGCGCGGCTATCACAGACTCACCGCGAAGGGCCACATGACGGACGAGGAACTGGTCGCGGCGCTCTCGGAGCTGGACGAGGTTCGGGAGACCGCCGAGCGCGAACTAGAATCGGCACGGGCCAGGGGCGAGGTACTTCGGCGCCTGGAGCACGACAGAGACGCCCTGATGAGGTCCTACGCGGGCATGGTCAGTGAGACCTTGGAGGACCTTGCGCCAGAAGAGCGCCACCGGATCTACAAGCTGCTCCGGCTTGGTGTCCGCTTCCGACCGGACTGGCCCCTGGAGATCACGGGCGTCTTCGCGCAGGTGGCGGAAGAAGCGGAGATCGGTTCGTCGGATAGAAAACCTACGCCACTTAGCGTATAAAGGGTCTGTGAGATCGCGTGCGACGAGAGGAACACCAAGCGATGTACGGTGAGAATGCGCCGCCTTCCTGGGCGCGGTTGCCCGGCGCGCGTTGCCGGGCGGTCGAGCACCTGACGAAGCTGGACGGGCTCAAGGAGTTCGAGCTTTTCGAGGGGCTGGAAGAGGGATTCTTCCAGGACCTCGCGATAGCGGCCGAGGTACTCGAGCTCGGGGCCGACACCGCCCTTTACAGGGAGGGCGAGCCTTCTGGGGCCGTGTACTTCGTCGGCGAGGGGCGGGTGAAGCTCTACCGCACATCGGGCGGCCCGAAGGCGCGGGATCAGATCCTCGGCGTGGTCGGCGAAGGCTCCGTGCTCGGCCTGGGAGCGGCCATCGAAGGCAGGACCCAGACCCAGGGCGCCACCGCCCTCACCGACTGCGTGCTCTACGCGGTCTTCCGCGACGACCTGTTCGAGATCATGGGCCGCTTCCCCGACGGCGCCGTCAGGCTCTCCAGGGCGCTGGCGGCGAGGACCCGCGAACTGGAAGACCTCGTCGGCGACCTGGTCTTCCGCAGCGCCCCACAGAGGGTCGCAAGGATGCTACTGAACCTCGCCACAGAGGAGGGCCGCGTAACCAAGAGGGGCGTCGTCTTCGCGCCTTCTCTCAGCAGGCAGGAGATGGCCGAGGCGACCGGCATCTCGCGTGAGGCCCTCTCCCGCGCCCTCTCCCGGCTCGCCAAAGAGGGCATTCTCGACCTCGGCAGCAAGACCATAACCATACTCATGCCCGCCGAGCTCCGCGCCCGTACCTGAGAACGGCTCGCAACAAGCGCGGTTTTTGATCGAGGTCACATTACCGTATGACCCTAATCATGGGCTGCCATGACGCCGGTCAACGGTGGGTGTTGTGGGTGGAGGCCGGCTGGTATAAAGCCGGTACGAGATTCAGAGAGGAGGTCCTTTTGACGTATGTGATCACAGAGCCGTGTATCGGCACGAAGGACCAGAGTTGCGTCGAGGTCTGCCCGGTGGACTGCATCTACGACGCCGGCGACCACTTCATGATCAACCCCGAAGAGTGCATCGACTGCGGCGCCTGCGAACCGGAGTGCCCGGTCGAGGCCATCTTCCCCGAGGACGAAGTCCCCGACGACATGGAGAGCTACACCACCAAGGCCGCCGACTACTTCGAGTAGGTTGCGAAGGGGTCTTCGACCCCTCCGCAAGCGGTCAGCCTTCAGCTATCAGCTTCTTGTTGTAAATGAATGCTGAATGCGCGGTTGGCAGGAGGCGCTGTGCTTCCTGCCAACCGCTTTATACTCTCCCGCATGGACGACTTAGGCTGGCGGACGCTCGGGCGAGACCATCTCTACCGCAACCCGTGGTGCGCCTTCCGCGTGGACGAGGTGGAGTTGCCGGGCGGGGCGCGGATCGAATACGGCGTTCTGGAGAGTGGCGGGTACGCTGCAATGCTACCCGTCACGGACAGGGGAGACGTTGTGCTCGTGCGCCAGTGGAGGCAGCCGCTCGGGGCCTTCACGCTGGAACTTCCGAGCGGCGGGGTCGATGCCGGAGAGAAGCCCGAGGTGGCGGCCCGTAGGGAGCTCTTCGAGGAGACGGGTTATAGGGCCGAGGGGTTGGAGCACCTGGTCTCCGTACATACCAGCCCGGGGCGGAGCACGGAGGTCTGCCATCTTTTCAAGTGTGCTGCGGTGAGGGACGAGCGTGGTCCGCGTCCCGAGCCTACGGAGTTCATTAGGGTGGTGGAGTTGCCACTTGGGGAAGCTTTGCGGATGGTCTCTGAAGGTGGGATCTCCGACGCCGCCACCGTCCTGGGGTTGCTCTGGGGTACGGCTGGTGGCGCTTCCGCGGGTGGGTTACACTAGGGGCAACAGCAAGACCGGGGAGCCGTAAGGCTGAGAGGGCACCGAAGTGCCGACCCGCTGAACCTGATCCGGGTAATGCCGGCGCAGGGAGGTTCAGGAGTCTCTTATTGGCGCATCCCCGTAGACCGGAAGGAGGATGCGCAGTTGAATGCCTTCAGAGACACCAGGGTACTGACCGAGGCGGCGCTGGCCGTCGCCCTGTCTTTCGTTCTCGGGCTCATCGTGCTCTTCAAGATGCCGTATGGCGGCTCCGTCTCCCTGGAGATGATCCCCCTCATACTCCTCGCCCTCAGGCAGGGCTGGAAGGTGGGCGTCGTCGCAGGAGCGATTTACGGTCTGCTGGATCTCACCATCGATCTTTACGTAGTGCATCCTGTGCAGTTCATCCTCGACTACCCACTGGCCTTCGGCGCCCTCGGCCTCGCGGGACTCTTCAAGCCAACGGTGCGGGGTGCCATCCTCGGCACCACGGTGGCCGTTCTGGCGCGCTTCGCATGCCACTTCCTCTCCGGCGTGGTCTTCTTCGCCTCCGTCGCGCCCGAGGGCTGGAACCCTTACATCTACTCAGCAGCGTACAACGCCGCGTACCTGGCCCCGAGCCTGGGCATAGCCATCGTGGTCACGGTGGTGTTATTGAAGGCTCTGGAACGGGCGCAGCCTTCGCCAAGACAACTTTATTACCAGGGTTCGAAAACCCCGTAGCGTGCGGGCCGCAATCTTCCTGAACGGCTCTCCTGAATCGTCCGATCTGCTCGGGCGCGTCGCCGGATGCGCAGACCTCATTGTCGCCGCTGACGGTGGGGCCCGTTACGCGCTCGAGGCCGGGGTTGTGCCTCATCTCGTCGTCGGGGATATGGACTCGTTGGGAGAAGACCTGGCGCTAGAAGTAGAGAGGCTCGGGGCCGCCCTGGAGCGCCATCCGGTGAGGAAAGACAAGATGGACGGCCAGCTCGCCGTACTGGCCGCCAGGGAGCGGGGTGCGACCGCTGCCGACCTACTCTGCGCCGGGGGCGGGAGGTTAGACGCCCTCTTCGCGGTCCCACACATCCTGCTCGCCGCCGAGCGCATCGGCCTGCGTTCCACGGTCGTTGCCGACCGGGTAAGGATGTTCGTGGTCGAAGCCGGTTACAGGACGGTAGAAGGAGTGCCGCGGGAAATTATCTCGATCTTCCCCCTCTCGGGTCCTGCCGCCGGCGTCACCCTGGAAGGGATGGAATATCCCCTGCAGAACGCCAGCCTGGAGCCCGGAGACACCCTCGGGTTCCATAACGAGTTGATCGGCAGTGAAGCCACGGTGAGCGTGGGTAAAGGCGCAGTCCTGGTGGTACACGAGACAGAAAATCCCGTGACAGGGCATACGGACTCCCGCGCGTTAACGTCCTAAGATAACGGTCGTCCATGCCCGGCGCTTTTCGACCCGACACGGTACTTGACAGGGTAGAGCACCGCCCCTACCCTGTCCCTTCCGGTCCGTGGGCGCTCGGGATGAGCTGGCGAGACCTGCTCTTCATGCACTGGCCCGTCGGGGTAGAAGATCTCAGGCCCCTCGTGCCGCCGGCCCTTGGCATCGACACTTTCGAAGGCAGCGCCTGGCTCGGCGTCGTCCCCTTCGATATGACCGGCGTAAGACCCCACTTCCTACCCGCCGTCCCCGGGCTCTCGCACTTCCCCGAGATAAACCTCCGAACCTACGTAACGGCGGAAGGCAGGCCAGGCATCTGGTTCTTCTCCCTGGACGCCCGCAGCCGCGTAGCCGTCCGCCTCGCCCGCGCCACATTTCATCTTCCCTACTTCGACGCCGAGATGTCCTGCCGCGCCTCAGGCGACGAGGTCTACTACAGGAGTGTGAGGACGCACAGGGGGGCGCCGCCCGGCGAGTTCGCGGCCCGCTACAGTCCTGTAGGGGAAACCTTCGAGAGCGAGCGGGGGTCCATCGAGGACTTTCTGACCGAGCGCTACTGCTTGTACAGCGTGGACGGGAGGGGCAACGTCCGCCGCGGGGAAGTCCACCACCATCTCTGGCCCCTCCAACCCGCCGAGGCCGAGGTCGGCACGCTCGCGATGACCCAGCAGATAGGCCTGAAACTGCCCCAGACCGCCCCGATCCTTCACTTCTCCAAACGCCTGGACGTCCTCGCGTGGCCACCGCGCCGGGTAGCTTCCTAAGCCAGGTGGTTCGCATTTTTGGCGGGCTCGAAACCCGCCCCTACAGCATGCGGTCTTCGCGGTCCGTATACTTGGTGCATGGTGGGTGGAACCGACATCTTTGCTGTGGGTGTGCTTTGAAAGCGGATCTCGTCTCCGGACTCTTGCCCGTCAGGGAAGACGGCCGCATGCTCCTGCTCCAGCGCCCAACGGGCACCTGGGAGCCGCCCGCCGGACGTCTTCAGCCGGGCGAGAGCTTCGAAGAAGGGGCCGTCCGCGAGCTCTACGAAGAGACCGGTATGCTGGTCTCTCCCCAACGCATCATCGCTACCTGGGTCGGCGAGGCGCCGAGCGGTAGACGACTGGCTTCCGTCACCTACGCGGGGAAGAGTGATGTAGCAGGGGTACGCCTCTCTGAGGAGCATCTCGACCACAGGTGGGTAACCCTCGGGGAGTGGATGTCCTTGCCGAGCTGGTGGAGCCACGAGAACATCCGGCGTATTGCACGGCCCGTAGGGGCGGTTCGCGAACCGCCCGTGCCACGCAAACCGCCCCCACCGCCCCTACGCGGGGACACCGGCGTCGTCCCTGCAAACCTCGGAGCCGGGGCTGTACTCGTGGATCTTGGAGGCATCGAGCCGCGGGCGCTCCTGCTCAGGCGCCGCAAACCGCCCGTTGGGCTCTGGGAGAACCCTGGGGGGATGCTCGAAGAGGGCGAAAATTTCGAAGTCTGCGCCAGCCGCGAGCTCTACGAAGAGACCGGCGTGCTGGCCCGGATCGAGGACCCGTGGTGGGCCAGGGTCGAGCCCTGGCGCAATCCTGAAGATCCGGAGCTCTACGCCGGCGTGGGCTTTCTGGCGAGGCATAAGGGAGGAGAGATAGACCCTGAATCAGCGGCCCACGACGCCTCTCAGTGGGTCACGGAAACCGGGTGGCGTTCGCTGCGTACCTGGTACACGAAGAGAGAATCAGACGTGCTCTGGAGTGCAATCAGGGAGATGCAACGATAAACGAACGGGAGAACAGAACCGAAATGGGTCAGGAGCATGGCGGTTCGAGAGGGGCTGGCCTGATGCGGCTCGTGGGAATAGTCCTGCTCGTGGCCGCTGTGCTGTTCTGGGTTGCGGCCCCGACCGTACTGCTGACCCCGCTATCCACGGCGCAGAAGGCCTGGACGGGTTCGGCCTTCCTGATCCTGGGAGAGGTAGCGTTCTGGGTCGCCGCCGTGGTGCTCGGCCGGGAGGTATTCCGGCGCTACAGGAGGTATCTCGATCCCCGCGGCTGGTTGGGCGAGAAGCGTCATTGAACGAGTTCGAGGTTTTACGCAGGATCTCCGCCCTCCTGCCTCCCGCGCCCCCCGAGGTGCTCGTGCCCCTCGGGGATGACTGCGCCGTTCTGGAGATCGGGGGCAGTACGTGGGTAGCCGCCTCCGATATGCTCGTCTCGGGCCACCACTTCAAAGACTGGGCCACGCCTGAGGACGTCGGCTACAAGGCCGTCGCGGTCAACGCCTCGGACGTGGCCTCCATGGGGGGAACCCCGAGGTTCGTCCTGGCCTCGGGAGGAGCGCCCGGCCCGGAGACCGCGCTCCGCTGCTCTCGGGGTATCCTGGAAGCCTGCGAAGAGTTCGGCATCTATCCGCTCGGGGGTGATACGACCCGCGCGGATGCCCTCACGGTGGACGTTGCCATCCTCGGAGAGCTCGCCACGCGGCCGGTACTGCGTTCGGGAGCGAGCCCCGGCGACCTCCTTGCGGTGACGGGCGAGCTCGGCGCCTCGGCGGCCGGACTACTCGCCCTCGAACGAGGCATGACAGGCCCGGAGCGTCTCATTCGCAGGTGCCTGCGGCCCGAACCGAGGCTAAGCGCCGGGCGCGTCGCCGCCAGGCTCGGCGCCACCGCCATGATAGACCTCTCCGATGGGCTGGCTTCGGACGTACGCCGCCTGTGCGAGAGGAGCGGGGCGGGGTGCATGGTGGACCTGGATCTCCTGCCCATCAAAGACGATACCAGAGAGCTCGCACGATCCCTCGAACGCGACCCCGAGATCCTCGCTGCAACAGGAGGCGAAGATTACGAGCTACTGGTCTGTGTTCCCGAGCCTGTCCTGGACGCACTGGCGAGTGACCTCGAAGTCCCCCTCACACTGATCGGGCAGATCACCCGGTCCGATGTCGTTTTCACGCGCGAGGGCGAGCCGGTCGAAGGCTTATCCGGCTGGAACCACTTTACCTGAGACCTGTTACCTGTCGCCTGACACCTCTGCCTCAAGTGCCCGCTCGACGCGCCCCAACTCCTCCCTGATCCGCCCGAGCAGTTCGGGGGCCCGCGAGAGATCTACCGACGCACCGAGTTCCTCCAACTGCGCACAGAGACCGGACATTCCCCTTGCGCCCATGCTGCCCGATCCGCCTTTGAGCGCGTGCGCCGCCCGTTCTACGGCAGGCGCGTCGCCCTTCTGCAAAGCCTCTTCTACCGCCTCGAGTCGCGAGCGCGAATCCTTCAGAAACATGCCGGTGAGCTCGGCCACAATGTCCGGGTCGCCTTCACCCTGCAGCCTGCGCAGCCGCGCGAGTACCTCCCTGTCGACAGATTCCTCCATGTGCTTCGTGCCAAGTTCAGCGGGCACCGATCTCTCGAGTTCGGCGTCCACGTCCTCAGGCTCCATCGATACCTCCAGCGCTAAAACCCATCACTTACCTTTAGTGTACGTCGTCGGCGACCGCACGGATGACCCGCAGGCCGAAACGAGAGATAGTGTGCCCCGGCACTTACTCTATGGCTCTGCGAATCGCACATTCGCTAGAGGGCGAAACCAAAAAGCTGAAATGCTGACAGGCGACAGCCGCAGGCTGGAGCGTGCTGAAATGCTAACTGGAGAAGCAAGGCGCTCTAAGCACGCGGCAGATACACGGTGAAGGTCGACCCTTCTCCAGGGGTACTCCGGACGGTAACCCGGCCGCCGTGGTTCTCGGCCACATGCCTCACTATGGAGAGGCCTAGCCCCGTTCCGCCGGTAGCCTTGGAGCGGGCCTTGTCCACCCGGTAGAAACGCTCGAAGATGCGTGGGATCTTCCCCTCCGGAATGCCTATGCCCGTGTCGGAGATGCGAACGGTTATCTCCGAATCCTCGGAGCCCCCGACCACCTCGACCCTGCCCCCCGGCGGCGTGTATTTCACCGCATTATCTACAAGATTGGTGAACATAGACGTCAGTTGTGTCTCGTCGCCGTAGACGGTGTACTCGGCGGCCTTGCCGAAGCGTTTCCACTGGAGGGTGACATCTTTCTTTCGGGCGACGCGTCTCATGCGGGCGAGCACGGTCATCAGGACGCTGCGCACGTCGACTAGGGTGGGGTAATCGACGGACTCCTGGCTTTCGAGGCGTGTCAGGTCGAGGAGGTCCGTAATGAGGTGGGCGAGCCGTTCGGTCTCTTTTTTGAGTTGCGCGGCGAACAGGCGCGCCTGGACGGGGTCTTGGTCGAGGGTCTCTTCCAGGCTCTCGGCCAGCAGTTTCAGGCTCGTAGCCGGAGTCTTGAGTTCGTGGGAGACGTTGGCGACGAAATCGCGCCTGATCTTGTTGACCCTCTGGAGCTCATCGGGGCTAACGTGAGTGGCGCCGTTCTGTCTCTCCAGCGTCATCTTCTACTCCCGGCGTTCTGAGAGCGATTCGGTGGGTTGCCTTGGCCTGGGCTCGAAACGGTAGCCGAGGCCCCTCGCTGTGTGGATGTATTCGTAGGAGGAATTCTGCTCCAGTGCGGCCCGAATCCTACGTATGTGCACGTCTATCGTGCGCGAGGAACCGACGCCGGCGTGTCCCCAGACTTCCTTGGCGAGCTCTTCGCGGCTCCTGAGCTCGCCCGGGGTGGAGGCGAGGGCGGCGAGGAGCTCGAACTCTTTAAGGCGCAACTCGAGCGAAGCTCCCCCGGCTTGGGCCGTGAAGTTCTTCGTGTCCAGATGCAGGTCCCCGGCCTCGATTATCTTGCCCCGGCCGCCCGTCACGCTGCGTTTCAGGTTCGCGTTTATGCGGGCGATCAGCTCCTTCATGCCGAAAGGCTTCGTCACGTAGTCGTCGGCGCCGGCCTCGAACCCGCGGACCTTGTCCTCTTCCGCGTCCTTGGCCGTGATCATCACGATCATCACGCTCTGGTCGCGCTCCCGGATCCTCTCGCACACCTCTATCCCCGACTCGCCCGGAAGCATGAGGTCGAGCAGGATCAGGTCTGGCCTCAACTTCCTCGCGAGCCTCAAGGCATCGGCGCCGCTGGTCGCCTGGCTGACCCCGAAGCCATTTCGGGAGAGGTTGTAAGCGAGGGTGCCCATGATCACCTCGTCGTCCTCGACTATCAGGATCTCCGCTGTTGTGGTTATCAAGGCATCTACTCCTGTTGGATCCGGCCAACGGCTACGGCCAGTATAGATGCTGCTCTCACATGCTTCATTCTTTTAACCGAGCTTTAACGGAGGCGTCCGGCACCGGGGGCTCCGGCGTCGTCGCTCGCCTTCCTGCCTGTTTGGTGGGGCGGATGATTCGATCCGCCGATGCGGAGTTCTGGGTCAGTGCGGCCAGCATGGCGGTCCTTCCCCTGCTGGCCCATCCTTTGACCGTACCGTCGGGGACGCCGAGCGCCTCGGAGATCTCCGCGCAGGAGAGACCCTCCATGTGACGCATGACCATGGCCGCGCGGTGCTCGGCCCTTATGCTGCCAAGGGCTACCTGGATCTCTTCCCGGCGTTCCGCGTCGAGCGCGGCCTCTTCGGGATCTCCGTCGCCGCCCGATGATAAGGAGAGATGGGCCAGTTCCTCCTCTACCTCGCGCGTCCTGCGGCGGGACTCTTTGCGCCGGAAGCTCAGGCAGGTGTTGACCGTGACCCTGTAGAGCCAGGTCGAAAAGGCGCTCTCCCCCCTGAAGCTCTTCATGTTCGCCCAGACCCTGACCCAGACCTCCTGGCTCGCGTCCTGGGACTCCTGGGCCCCCAGCATGCGAAGCGTCACCCCGCGCACGAGGGCCGAGTGGGCGCTGACCAGCCTCGAGAACGCGTCGACGTCGCCGCGGGAGGCGCGGGAGATCAGCGCCCGCTCTTCGGCGCTCAAAGGCGATTTCCCTCTGTCGAAGCACAGCGAAGACAGCCGGAAGGCAAAACCGGAGCCTCGCACGGCTCTTGGGGAGCTATAGGATCGACCATTACTGCCGGCAGCAAGAAACGTTCACGACAGGTCTCCATTGCCCTCCACGGCCTTGAGTACCTCCCGCAGCAGCCCGCCGGCGAGTTCCTCGCCACCAGGATTCACTATCCAGTTGATCCCGCTTCCTCCCGGTATCGCCGCGCTCCGCACCCTCGCGCAGATTACGTAGGTCTCGAGCTTCGCATCCTCGCCATAGTGGCGGGTGAGATGGTTCAGCAGCGTGCTCACCGAACCGTTGAACATGGACAGGTCCAGAGCCATGCGTACCCCCGTTTTTCTGTCTTGGCCATCCTGATCCCAATATTACCCCGATAACCATCCGCACTACCACCAGGAAGTCGAGATACTGCTCGAGAAAGAAGGACACGCCCGCCACCGCTACAATGCAATCTCGAAGAGACTGGAGGAGGGGCGGAATTGGAGACGAGCGTAAAGACGGTCAGGGTGCACACCGAGCGTACCTTCGCGATCGCCCGCAGTTCGGCAGACACCTTCGAGCGTGTAATCTTCGAGATGTCGGAAGTCGGCGTCACGGGCAGGGGCGAAGCCGCGCCCACGAGCTATTACCGCCAGGACGTGCGAGCGGTGGCGACGGCTCTAGAGACCGTCGAAGTCTGGGACCCCTGGGACATCGAGGGCACACTCGCACACAACGGCGCGATGCCCCCTTCCGCGCTCACGGCCCTCGACAACGCCATGCACGACCTCGCGGCCAGGAGACTCGGCGTGCCGGTCTACCGTTTGCTCGGGCTCGCCAGACCCGTGCCCGTCTCGGCGTACACCCTGGGCATAGCAGACAAGGAGACGACCGTCGCCCACGCGCAGAGGCTGAAGAAGCACCGGATACTCAAGGTAAAGGTCGGCGGGTGGAGCGATATCGAGACGCTCAGGGCCGTGAGAGAGTCATCCGGGGCCGATCTCTGGGTGGACGCCAACGAGGCCTTCTCCACCGAGGAGGCCGTGGAGGTCGTGACGGGGCTGAAGGAGATAGGTGTCGGCATGATCGAACAACCCGTCCCCGTCTCGGCAGGCCCAGAAGCCCTCCGGAAGGTGACAGAGGCGGCGCACCCCGTACCGGTGATCGCGGACGAGAGTGCCATCGAGGCCGGGGATGTTCCGGGCCTCGCGGGGTGTGTCAGCGGGGTCAACGTCAAGCTCGCCAAGTGCGGTGGGATCCGGCGCGCGCTGGAGATGATCCACACCGCCCGCGCCCACGGGATGCTCGTAATGCTCGGCTGCATGGTGGAGACCTCGCTAGGCATCTCGGCCGCGGCCCATATCTCCGGCCTCGTCGACTTCGTCGACCTCGACGGTGCGATGCTCCTAGCCGACGATCCCTACACGGGACCGGTCTACGACAACGGACGCATACTATTGCCTGAGAAGCCCGGCCTCGGGGTGGAGCCGCGATGATCCGTAGCGCGGCTCCGGAGCGACGCTACGCGATCCTGGCAGAGGGCCGGTTCGCCGACAGCTCCGCCAAGACTGCGCACGGCCTGATCCGCTACGGCAAGGACGAGGTCGCCTGTGTTATGGACTCGACGCTCGCGGGGGAGCGCGTGGCCGACGTCTTGCCTGGCCTCGGGCGTGACGCGCCCATAGTCGGGACGCTTCAAGAGGCGCTGGAGCTCTCGCCGACCTCTGTGCTGGTCGGACTCGCCCCCGCGGGCGGGAGGCTCCCTGAAGAGTGGATGGAGACCCTGCGGGTCGCGGCGGAAGCGGGACTCGAGATCGTCAGCGGCCTCCACCAGCGGCTCGCGCCCGAGTTTCCGGGTAAACCCGTCTGGGACGTGCGCGAACCGCCAGAGGGGATCCCGCTCTTCTCGGGGGAGGGTTTCGAGGTCGGAACCAAGGTCGCGCTCACCGTAGGTACGGACAGCGCCATCGGCAAGATGACGGCGACCCTGGAGATCGAGCGCTCCGCCAGGGAGGCCGGCCTCTCCCCCGAGTTCGTCCCCACGGGACAGACCGGCGTGATCATCGCGGGGTGGGGCATCTGCGTCGACGCCGTGGTCTCGGATTTCGTCGCGGGCGCCTCCGAACAACTGGTACTCGAGGCGGCCAGAACCTCGGCCGACCTCATCCTGGTCGAGGGCCAGGGCTCCCTGGGGCATCCGGCGTACTCGGGCGTGACGCTCGGGCTCATGCACGGCTCGTGCCCCGACTGCCTGATCCTGTGCGCCGGCGACCCGCACGAGGACGTATTCAAGGACGTACCCCGTCCTTCCCCCGCCCGCGTGGCCCGCCTCTACGAGGAGGTCGCTTCCCTCATCAAGCCGGCGCCCGTAGTCGCCGTCAGCCTCAACACCAGGGGGATGGACGAAGAAAGAGCCCTGGACCTCATCGCCGCCGTATCCGACGAGACAGGACTCCCCACCGCCGACCCCTTCAGAGGATCTGCCGCCCCCATCCTCCAGGCGGTGCTCGACGCCCCGAAAAGCAAAGCCGTAGGCCTGTAGGGTCCGCGAACCGCCCGACGACGAACCGCGGCTTCAGGTATCGCGTTTCAGGCCCGCGGGCTCATCATCCGTCATTCCCGCGAAAGCGGGAATCCACGAAGATAGATACCCTGAGCCTCCGGAGTGCTGATCAGCTGACAAGCTGAAATGCTGACGAGCGAGGGCCTCATAGGCCCGAGCGTGCTGAAATGCTGACATGCTGGCTTATGTTAATATTTCGGCGTGGCACGATGCTTGACGCTCAACGCGAGCTATGAGCCCGTGGCCCTGGTGACGGTCAAGAGGGCTATAGTCCTCGTCGTCTCCGAAAAGGCCGAGATCGTGGAGGCGAACCTGGACCGCCGGTTCCGCTCCGAAAGGGCCGAGTACCCTTACCCGCTAGTGATCCGGCTCGTCAAGTACGTCGAGATTCCCCGCCGCCTGCGCAAGCACGTGACGAACGCGATCCTCTTCGCCCGGGATAACTACCGTTGCCAGTACTGCTCCAGACACCGCAACGACCTCGCGCGCCGCGACCGCCTCACCCGCGACCACGTCAAGCCGCTCTCGCGCGGCGGCGCGAACACCTGGGACAACGTCGTGACCGCGTGCACCAAGTGCAACGCGAGGAAGGGCAACCGCCTGCCGATGGAATGCGGCATGTACCCCAAGAGCACGCCGAAAGAGCCGCGCTACGTGGTCATGGTGTGGTACTCGCGCGACCTGAACGAGGTCCAGCGCCGCTACGTAGATCAGTTCTACGGAGGCCTGGCGGCCTCCTAGCTGGTCAGCACGGCGCCGTTGGCGCCTTGTCAGCACGCTACGCCCTTCGGGCTACGCTCTCAGCATGTCAGCAAGGGTCGCGAATGCTGAAATGCTGACAAGCTCCCGAAGGAGCGTGCTGACAGCTATAGGCTATAATTCCCTGCGGCACGCGGACATAGACAGGATTTCTTTGGACCACAACGATTTTTCGGAGAGGGTAGAACGCATAGTCGGGAACGTCGAGCTTGCTGTGTCTGGCAAGCGCGATGGTGTCTTCCTGGCCGTTGTAGCCATGCTTGCGGGCGGGCACGTCCTTATAGAGGACGTACCCGGTGTGGGCAAGACGCTTCTGGCCAAGTCGCTCGCCCGTTCGCTGAGGGCCGAGTTTCGCAGGATACAGTTCACCCCCGATCTTTTGCCGGCCGACGTGACCGGCCTCAACGTCTACAACCAGGGCGAGGGGGACTTCGAGTTCTGGGCAGGGCCCGTCTTCGCGAACGTGGTGCTCGCGGATGAGATCAACCGCGCCAGCCCCAAGACCCAGAGCGCGCTCTTGGAGGCCATGGAGGAGGGCTCGGTCACGGTGGACGGGGTGACGCGTCACCTCTCGCAGCCCTTCTGCGTGGTGGCCACCCAGAACCCGGTCGAGCACGAAGGCACCTACCCGCTGCCGCACGCGGAGCTCGACCGCTTCATGATCAAGATGCACGTCGGCTACCCGGATGAGGACGCGGAGACCGAGATGCTCAAGCTCTCCCAGGATCCCGTCGCCGACCTCGCTCCCGTGGTCGAGGTCGAGGAGTTTTTGGAGATGCGCAATCT
>Ga0196962_10000293_pt1 | contig 23534 bp, 21 predicted proteins | sample S3v_20metaG_FD_183186 | JGI IMG/M metagenome (GOLD analysis project Ga0196962, IMG submission 183186) | Soil microbial communities from Anza Borrego desert, Southern California, United States - S3+v_20 | ecosystem: Environmental > Terrestrial > Soil > Desert | place: USA: California | collected...
AGCCGCGTGGATAATCTGATCCGGCAAGAAGCAGCTTAGGTATGCAGCTTTACGGGCAGGGAACCGATGTTTCCGCGCTCTTGGGAGTCAGGCTCGAGACCCAGAAGACGGCGGGACGCACGTACACGGCCTTTCCGAACCTCACCAATGTCCGCTGGCTGCTGCCGGCGAAGGAGCCCGCTTTGCGCCGGGCAGGTATAGGAGGGTTGTATCAGCCCAACAGTCTGCGGGGCCGGGCACTACGAACGATCATAGGCGCCGGAGCCGTGCTGGGTGAAAGGGTATGGCTGGAGGAAGACGCCCTGGCGCGTTTGGAGACGACGGTGGCCTCCGTCATGGGAGTGGAGGCGGTGCGTCTGGCTTTCTACGTGGGTGTACCATCCCCACACCGGAAAATCACCGCGCAGGTGCTCACCCCCGAGGGGAAGACGCTGGCTTACGCCAAGATCGCCACTTCGTCACTGGCTCAGGCGGCTCTCGAATCCGAAAGGCGTGCCCTGTTGCGGTTATCGGAGAGCGCGGGCCTCAAAGGCACGGTCCCAGAGGTCTTGGGCACTCTTCCCTGGCACGGGGGCACTATACTCCTCATCACGATGGGCCCCCCGCGTCCGGGTCCCAGAAGGCTGTCATCCGTGCACCTGCGTTTCTGCACGCATCTCTTTCGGTCCTTCGAGGTACGGGAAACGTTTGCGGAGAGTCCGATGTGGACCCGCATATCCGAAATATGGCACCACCTTCGCAATAGCTCTCCCGAAACCCTGCCTGCCAATCTTGGTCCGGCCCTCGAGAGGTTGCACGACGAGTTGGGGCCGGTGGGTATGCCTTTGTCTATAGCCCACGGCGACTTCACACCCTGGAATACCCGATTGGGACCGCAATCCCTGTTCGTACTCGATTGGGAACGTGCCTCCGAAGGAATGAGTCCCCTGTACGACGCGTTCAACTTCCAGGCCCTGCAGGCCGCCCTGCAGGGGCGGCGTAGTGGCATTCGGGATCGCCGGCTTTTTCTGACCCTGTTGGACGCCCTGTGGCCGGAAGGACGGAAACATCTGCCCGGTCTGTATCTTGCTTACCTGGCACACGTCGGCCTGCTCTACAGCGAGGCACAGAGCCTGGACCCCGGCGTCGGAGAGAAAAAGGTCTGGGGTTGGTTCGCGCAGCAGATCGAAAGCGTCCTGAGCGACGATGCGTCATTGTAGTCGAGGACGCAGCCGTAGCCCGCATTTTCCCACCATGCCCTGAAAATGCGGGTATGGTAACTTGTGCCAGATGAAGATCCTGGCGGTCCACAACAGGTACCAGCGACCCGGCGGCGAAGACCAGGTTTTCGTGGACGAAACCGCTCTCCTGGAGGCCCGAGATCACCTGGTGTTGCGTTACGAGGTCCACAACGACCAGGTCGAGCGAGTGAACCGTCTGACCCTGGCGAAAGATACGGTATGGAACACTCCTGTGTATCGTGAACTAGGGGCTTTGATCCGCCGGGAGCGGCCCGACGTGGTCCACTTTCACAACACCCTGCCCCTGGTCTCCCCGGCCGGCTACTACGCCGCCAGGGCCGAAGGTGTGCCGGTAATACAGACCCTGCACAACTACCGTCTGCTCTGTCCAGTAGCCCTGTTCTTCCGTGATGGGCGGGTGTGCGAGGATTGTATGGGCAAAGCGGTCCCCTGGCCCGGGGTCGTTCACAAGTGCTACCGGGGGAGCCGGGCGGCGAGCGGGGTGATAGCGGCGATGCTCACCGTGCACCGTGTTTTGCGTACATGGACAGAGATGGTCGATGTCTACATTGCCCTTACGGAGTTTGCCCGGAGTAAATTCATCGAGGGCGGCCTCCCGGCGGGGAAGATCGTGGTGAAACCCAACTTCGTTGCCCCCGATCCTGGTCGGGGCCGGGGAGGAGGCGGGTACGCCCTGTTCGTGGGCCGGCTCGCGCCCGAGAAAGGAACGGGGACGATGCTGGCCGCCTGGGAAAGGCTCGGAACGAGGATCCCGCTCAAGATCGTGGGAGACGGCCCATTGAGGGATCGGGTAGTAGGAGCCGCCAAGCGATCCAAAGTGGAGTGGCTGGGACACAGGCCGGTAAAGGAAGTCCACGCGCTGATGGGGAAGGCCGACATGCTCGTCTTCCCCTCGGAGTGGTACGAGACGTTCGGCCGGGTGGCGGTAGAAGCTTTCGCGGTGGGCACTCCGGTTATCGCGGCTGATATCGGAGCGGTCGCCGAGCTCGTAGAACACGGCCGCACGGGGCTCGTATTCCGCCCCGGCGACCCGGAGGATCTCGTCACACAGGTCGAGTGGGCCCTGTCGCACCCGGCAGAACTACTACGTATGCGTGATGAGGTCAGGGCCGAGTTCGAGGCGAAGTACACTGCGGAGCGCAATTACCGGGCGCTGATGGAGATCTACGAGGCCGCCCTGGAGCGCAAGAAAGTGCCGGCTTGACCCTGGCCTTCAGGCACGTGCTCGGTATGCGGGTAGACGCTACCTCCTACAAGGACGCTTCACAGCGCGTGGCGCGTTGGGCGCACGATGGACGCTCGGCGTACGTGTGCGTGGCGACCGTGCACATGACCATGGAGGCCTTTGACTCCCCGGCGTTTCAGCGGGTGGTAAACGGTGCCGACCTGGTTACGCCCGACGGAAGACCTCTGGTTTGGGCGTTGAGGAGCCTGGGGGTCAGAGACGCAACCCAGGTTCGGGGGACGGACCTGACGACGCACGTGGTGGAACGGGCCGCCGCGCGGGAAGGCATACCGATCGGGCTCTACGGCGGCACGCCGGACCTGCTAAAGACGTTCGTTCGCATCCTGGAAAGGCGCTACCCCGGGGTGCGGGTAGTGTGCCAGATCGCACCGCCTTTCCGTCCCTTGACGCCCGAGGAAGACGAGAGGGTAACTGAGGAGATTGTCTCCTCGGGTGCGCGTATCCTGTTCGTGGGTATCGGCTGTCCCAAACAGGAGAGATGGATGGAGGCGCATAAGGATCGCATTCCAGCGGTGATGATCGGTGTTGGCGCAGCGTTCGACTTCCACACGGGTCGGGTGCGCCAGGCCCCGGGCTGGATGCAGGCGGCAGGCCTGGAATGGTTGTTCAGGTTGCTGATGGATCCCAAGCGTTTGTGGAAGCGTTATGCCAAACACAACCCGAGATTCGTCGTGCTGTTCTTGCGGCAGCTTCTGGGGCTACGGTTCGGTAGAAAGCAAGGCGGGTAGGCTAGAGAGGACGCAGTGGTAGCTTCGGCGTACGCCCTTTCGTGCGAACCAACACGCCTGAGAAAGTTGGGAGACAGGCGGCGAAATGTGCCCGGTGGACGACGCAAGGGGTCTCGGCGAATCCCGTTACGTCGAGGATACGATGTGAACGTTTCGGTATCTTCTAGTATATTGAGGTTTAGAAGTGATCGTTTCGTGATGTTGGGAGGAACACATGGCAACACGGGTCTTAGTGACAGGCGCCGGCGGCTTTATCGGGCACCATCTGGTGAAGTACCTGGTGGATCAGGGCTACTGGGTGCGGGGCGTCGACATCAAACACCCCGAGTACGAGCCGAGTCCGAGCCACGAGTTCGAGCTCCTGGATCTCCGCCGCTTCGACAACTGCCTGATAGCCACCCGGGGCATCGACGAGGTGTACCACCTGGCGGCGGATATGGGTGGCATCGGCTACATCACCGCTTTCCACGCCGATATCGCCCGCAACAGCGCCATGATCAACATCCACATGCTTGAGGCGGCCCGGATCAACGCGGCCGAGCGATTCCTTTTCTCCTCCTCGGCCTGTGTTTACCCGATGTATCTCCAGAAGAGCCCGGACGTTACCAACCTGAAGGAAGACGATGCCTACCCGGCGGAACCCGAGGAGGGGTACGGCACCGAGAAGCTCTTTATGGAAGAGCTCTGCAAATACTACAACGAGGACTACGACTTCGAGACTCGGGTAGTCCGCTTCCACAACGTCTACGGGCCTCTCGGCACCTACGAAGGGGGCAAGGAGAAGGCCCCGGCGGCCATCAGCCGCAAGGTGGCCCTGGCCGCCGACGGGGACGAGATCGAGGTCTGGGGCGACGGCGAGCAGACCCGCTCCTTTATGCACGTAGACGACTGCGTAGAGGGCATCTACCGGATCATGCGCTCGGAGTACCCCCACCCGCTCAATCTCGGTACCGACGAGCTGGTGACCATCAACGAACTGGTCGACATGGTGGCCGAGATCTCCGGCAAGCGCATCACCAAGCGCCACGATCTCTCCAAGCCGCAAGGGGTGCGGGGCCGAAACAGCGACAACAGTAGACTCCGAGAGGTGCTCGACTGGGAGCCCGGTATCCCCCTGAGGGAAGGTCTCACGCCTACCTACCGTTGGATCGAGTCGGAGCTCAGGACCGCAGGAAGGGTCCCCCAGCCCGCCTAGAGCGGCTCGTAGAAGGCCTTCCACCTCGCTCGGGGAGTAGGTCCTACTCCCTACTCCCCGACCCTCGCGGGTCCTCCAGCCACGCCGAGAGGTCCCGCCCGATGAGCTGTTGCAGCCTCAGGATGTCTTCCCCGTAGGAGTCGGTCAACTGCCGGCGCACCTCTTGCGGAAACGGCGGAGGCTTGACGAAGATACGGCGCTTGACGTACCCGCGCAGTCTGGCGGGGAGGACCCGTTCGACGAGGGCGGGGTTGCGCGCGGTCAGTGTTCTCACCCCTTTGTACAATCTCCCGACTCTCGGTACTCCAGAGGGGTTGTACTCCATGGACGCATCGGGAACGAAACTTTCGTCGATGTCCAGGAAACGGAAGACCTCGCGTAGAGTTCCCAGGGGGTCGTTTCTCAGGTCTTCGTAGAGCCAGATTCCGACCTGGTCCCGACCGAAAGTGTCGAAGTAGCGCTTTACCTGGGCGTAGTAGAAACCTTTCTGTTTGTAGTACCAGAGGGGTCCCCACTTATCCCGCGTACGCGCCTCTTCCGCCTGCAAAGCCTCGGCGAAGCTACCGAGCGGTTCGCGACCGACCTGTACGCAGTACACGAAATTGGAGTACGCCCTATCGGCGGGGTTGCGAAGGATCGCGATGATCTTGGCGTCTGGGACAGAGCTCTTGATGAGGCCAGGGGCCTTGGGGCTATACAGGTAGGAGGCGGAGGCCTCGCCGACCGCTCTCTCGTCTGAGGCTCCCGCGAAAAGGGCCTTGTACTCAGCGAGGTCGCTTACGGGGACGCTCCTGCGACCCGGTCTGCGGTATTCCGAGCGCATGCCCTCGAAGAAATGCGGTTCCTTGCGGGGGCTCATGTAGACCTGCGGGTGCTGGTTGAGGTATTGGTAGAGCGAGGTCGTCCCCGCCTTCTGCGCGCCTACTATGAAGAAATTGGGCATCGTCACGCGCGTAAACCCCCTTGCTCGCGGCCCGGCCTTATCGTAACCATATCGAGAGGTCCCGCCCGATGAGTTCCTGCAGTCTAAGGATGTCTTCCCTGTAGCCTTCGACCAGCTCCCCGCGGAGCTCCGGATCGATCGGCGGCGGCTCGGTGAGGACCCGGCTCTGCACCGCTCGACGCATCTCGAAGGCGAGCGGCAAGATGCCGGACGTGGGCGGAAGGGCTTTCCGGAGGACCCAGACTGCCCTGTTCGTTGCCCTCATCGCGGCGCGGGCGGCCCTGCTTGCGGGCACGCCGGCCGGGTTGTACCTCGAGGAAGTGTCCGGAGCGAAGGTGTCGTCGACCCCGAGGAAGCGGAAGACACTCCGGGCCACGCCGGCGGGATCTTCTCTCATGTCTTCGTAGAGCCACACCCCGAGCCTCTCTCGCCCGAAAACTTCGTAGTAACGTTTCAACTGCTGGTGGTAGAGCCCCCTGCTGCGGTAATGAAATACGTAGTGCCAGCGGTTACGAATACGGAACGGCTCTTCGCGGAGCGCTTGCGCGAAGTCGGTGAGTGGCTCTACCCCCATACGGAGGGCGTACAGGAAAGCCGAATACGCCCTGTCGGCGGGATTACGCAGGAGGGCGATCGGCTTCGCCCCTGGTACGAATCTCTCTATGCGCTCGGCGGTCCCCGGAGCGTAGATGTACAAGGGGGTCGCCTCGCCGATCGCCTTCTCATCTTTCACCCCCTCGAACAGCGCGCTGTACTCCTCGATACTGGTGAACCTCGGAGGTTGGCGATGCCCCTCGAACTCGCGCCATACGACCCCGCCATTGGAATCCATCTCGTGGTCGAAGAAGAAAGGCTCTTTGATGGGGCTCATGTAGACCTGCGGATGCTGGTTGAGGTATTGGTAGAGCGAGGTCGTCCCCGCCTTCTGCGCGCCTACTATGAAGAAGTTGGGCATCGTCATCTGATTACCTCACCCGCTAGTCCTCGCAAGAATGCTTCGTCGTAGATCTCGATACTATCCAAGGAATGCCGCCGGGCTAGGATGCCACCCCTCCCGGGCTCTGTCAATGATCTTGCGGGGCCCCTCGACCTTGGGCCGCCCGGGTCAAACGCGCATCGCGCGGTTAAATGAGATCGGCTGGTAATCGGCACGAATGTCTACTACGGGTATGTTAGGGTGGGAATCGACAGCGGGTGAGTGGACCTACCGAGATATCGTGGAGTACTGTGAGATCGTAGATGGGAGCTGGATCGTAGTATGAATGGCGAAAAGGGAGATTGGCCGAAGATATCTGTGGTGACGCCTTCGTTCAACCAGGGTCAGTACATCGAGGCGACGATCAAGAGCGTACTAGATCAAGGTTATCCCAACCTGGAGTACATAATTATGGACGGTGGCTCGACCGACAACACCGTAGAGATCCTGAAGAAGTACTCCGACCGACTGGCTTTCTGGGTGAGCGAACCGGACGAAGGGCAGACCGACGCGCTGATAAAGGGGTTCGACCGGGCGGGCGGCGACATCCTGTGCTGGCTGTGCTCCGACGACCTGTTCGAAGCCCGCACCTTGCAAGAGGTGGCCGAGACCTTCGTCGAGCATCCCGACTGGGAGGTGGTCTACGGTGACAGCTTCTGGATAGACGCCGATAGCCGTCCCATCCGTTTCAAGAGGGAGATCCCCTACTACCGTTTTATCTGGATGTACGACCACAACTACCTGCCGCAGCCATCCACGTTCTGGCGTCGCGGTATCTACGAGAAGGTGGGCGGCCTGGATGCCCGGATGGAACTGAGCATGGACGCCGACCTGTGGTCCCGCTTCGCCGAACACACCGCCCTTCATCACGTCCCCCTGGCCTGGTCCCGGATGCGCTACTACCCGGAGCAAAAGAACCGGCGTCTGCGCTCCAAGAGCGACGAGGAGGATCGCGTGATCCGAAGTCGCTATCTGCCCCACGAACCCCGGTGGCTCCTCAGCCTGAAATGGTTCCTCGCCAAAGGCCTGCGGGTCGTCCTGAAGTTGGCCCGAAGGGCCTACTGGTAACCCGCTGGAAGCCGGCAAGAGCGAGTACCTTCGATGGACGAGCAAGGTTTCCCCGGGCGGCAAGGCCGTGAGAAGAAGCGAAGACAGAAGTAACCCGAATGATTAGCGCTGTACTCGAGTGTGATAGAATGCGGCACTATCTTCCAGGTCTTACATTTCGCGGGATTACACTGTGCAAGCGGTGCTTGTACGGTATTCAGAAGGGGGGACACAGTGGGGAATGAATGGGATTGCAACACGAAGAGGACGCTCCTTGCCGCCATGGCGGTGTCGGTTTTGACGGCCATCATGCTGGCACTACCCGAGGGCGCCATTGCGTTGCCCTCCGAGGTCCCCGACGACACCCCCATGGTCGACGGACGCGTCAGGGCTATCGAGCAGGTGGGCACCAACATCTGGGTGGGCGGCCGTTTCACCAAGGTCAAGCAGCGCGACGGCACGGTCTTGGCCAACGTAGCCAACGTGGCGGTCTTCGACTCGCAGACGGAACAGTACAAGCCCATCGCGCCGAGCCTCGGGGGCACGGGGGCCGAGGTGTGGGACATGATGGTGTACGGGGGAACGGGGCCGCACGCCGACGACGTGCTGATCGCCGGCAAGTTCTCTGGGCCCAGTACCACCAAGAAGAACCTGGTTCTGGTCGACGGCACTACCGGAGAAGTACTCTGGTGGTACAACGCGCCGACGCTGAAGTCGGTCCTGGCTGCGCCCAACCTGTCTGCGCCCGGCGGGGATGGAAGGGTCTACGGCGGGGGGGTGAGCCTCTCGGCGTTCGACTTCGCCACCGGCAAGAAGCTTTGGACCAAGGCGAAGACCGAGGTAGACGCCACCATACGCACCCACGACAGCAGTCCGGCCTATCGCGACCTCGAGCTCGACGCCGACGGCCAGACGATCTGGGCGGCTTGCGTCTGCGACTGGGTGGGCGCTGCCCCGGCCAAAGCCATGGTCAAACTCAACATCGAGGGTGTCCACGACGCCTCGTGGGTGACGGAGGCGGGGAAAGCGGCATTAGGACAATCGGTGGTGGACCACGATGGGAAGCTCTATCTCGCGGCCGGGGGCAGCGACTTTCTGGCCGAGTACGATAAAGGGACCGATGGCGCCCGCGGCTGGGTGCGCGACACCTCGGGCTCGGCACAGGCAGTGGAGCTCGTGGACGGTAAACTCGTGGTCGGGGGACACTTCTACGCGGTCGGGGATCAGGGCGGCGACCGTTGTGGGGCGGGGCGCCCCGGGGACGTCGACCAGAAGGGCGATCCTGTGCTCAATCCTTACGGCGAGTGCAAGACGAGACAGGGCATAGCCGCCTATTCTTTCCAGGGCGCCCTCGACCCTGACTGGGCCCCGGCATACTCGGGCAGCTACAGCCTGGTGTGGGAGCTGCACGTGGAAGGAAACAGGCTGCACACCGGCGGAGAGTTCAAGAAGGTCAGCGGGGTGGTACAGAACTCATACGCGCGCCTCTCGCCAGCGGCCTCGCCGTAGGAGGAGCATGGCGCACCGTGAAGACCCTGCGGGGAGGTCTCCTGGTGCGCCCCTACCACACATAAGAGTTCGATACGCTGCGCACCTTGATAAAGCGCTCGCCCGGGGTACGAGGTTAGGCGTGTAGCGTCTCCGGGCGGAGGTCGTTACTCTCTATCTTGGTGCCACTTCGCGCATCGGATTCGTCAAACGCTCGTAGACAGCCTCGGCCCTGGCGATCAGTTTCTTGCGCTTCGGGTTCTCCAGGTCGTACTCAATGTCGTCTTTGATTCTCTCCCTGGCAGCAGCCGGGCGTTGAACCTTGCGCTCCCAGAGCGTCTCGCCATACTTTTTTCTGGCTTGTTCCTCCATACCGGCAAACAGCTCGCTGACGTTCTCTTCGTCGTGGCGGAACAGAGAGAACGTGGTCCCGAATCTGTCGTTTAGGCGTTTGATGACCTGTCCGAAGTCCTCGGTCACCTCCTCGAAGAGTCCGAGGACGTACGCATCGCGGTATTTCTCGGAGGTCTCGTAGAAAGAAATGTAGTATCTGAGGGCCTGGTCTACAGAGATCGGGTCCCTTATCACCAAAGAGAGTACGGCGTCTTTGGGCCTGCGTATGAGCACCAGGGTGGGTATCCGCAACCGAGCGGCCCGTACTACCTGCGCAGGAACGTGAAGGTGGTGGGCGATGCTCGTTACGTCGAACTCCTCGCCTTGCGCCATAATGAAGGCCCTCCTGGCAAACGAATTGCCAGACCTCGGGAACCCTTCTATTACCACCTGCTTGTCCGGGGTTACAGCGCGCGCGAGTTCCTTACGCGTGCGCAACAACCGATACAATCCAAAGAAGATGGTGGGGTTACCGCCCGCGTGAATCTGGAGCCACTTTTCGAGCCACAGAGAGGCGACGTTTTCGTCCAGATGTGGTCTCAACCGCTTCTCGATAGCCTTCAATACGCTTCCCCTTCCGCTTTGTCGCGTCCCATTCTACACACTGTGCCGGCTTCTACCATTCTCAGGTTCGACTCGAAAATCTCGTGTAAGGGTGACCAAGTTGGCCACCGAGGACACTGCTATCTCGATCATATTTCAAGCAGACTTGTCGATGCGAACTCGTACGCTTATATCTTCCACGTAGGAGCTCATGTATGCCAACAGCGCGTAGACGAACGCTGTGAGGCCCAACATCTCGAACATCTCTTCGACGGAGGTCTGCAGTCCCTTGAGGATCGTCGGAATGGCGCTCGCAGTCCCCTGACCAATCATGCCGCCCGAGGCGGACTCTATCCAACCAGATATGGCTTCGGAGGACGACACTACTTGTGCAGTGAGCATCTCTATACCGAGGGCGCCCAACACGAACAAGGCTCCGGCAAAGATAAAGGAGCGACGGGTTGTCCGGGGGAGATGAGCGAGAAACCTAAGATATGCCAGCAGGACGATCAATACGAAGATGGCACCCGGTACCACCCAGAAGAATTGAATAGCGCCGCCGGGGGTTATGCCCGTGGTGTAATTCAACAAGCGTTCGGATTGTTGCCCTATTGCCTCGTGTATCGAAGCTACTTCGTCCAGAGACAAGAGCAAAAGGATGATGGAGAGAACACCCCAGTGCAAGCTATAGCGTTCGTTGCGTTGTTTTTTGGCGATCGTGACTACGGCGAGGAGAATCGAACAGAGCAAGAACAGGATCGACTCAAACCACGTAGGGATGTTCCTTTCGTCGCCGACATTGAATAGCCTCAGTGGCTCCAGGAGCCTTACATCACCCCACATGTACAGGGCGAATCTAGCGGCAAGGCCTGCTAGGGTGATCAATAGCACCGCTATGATTAAGATCCGAACGATCGTCTTGGCATAGATGGCAAGTACCATGAGGCCCTCTTCGCTTCGATCTTTCCTACTACCACATTCTATGGTAGTACATTGGGCGGACGAACACTTGCCTCTTCCAGCACAGCACCTTCGCACTCAACAGGAACGCAGGATGTAGATGGCCTGATTTTACAGAGAAGCTTCAAGGCTTCACCACGAATCGAACGCTTGGGGCCAGGCTATCCCGGCTTTGTGTCCGTTGCTTTTCGTCGGCCGGTGGTTATGGCGGTGATTCCGCCGAGGTCGCCGGGTCCGGCGCCGGTCCGCTCGCCAGCAACCCGAGGGCGATCAAGATTATCACGAACGGGGGCTGGAAATACTCCTGCGTGAGGGCGTTGGTCAGATTGAGCAGCAGGTAGAACACCATAAACAGAAAGACCAGCCATCCTAGAGGATCACCCCTCCGGGCCCGACTCAGCGCCAACGTCAGGGTGCCCAGACAGAACGCCAGGAGGATGGCGAGCCCCACCAATCCCGTGTTGACCAGCTCTTCCAGGTATCCGTTGTGGGCTGAGGCCCGCCCAGAGACGGCGGTCGATGCCAGCTCAGCGAGGTGCAAGGGGCTCCAGAAGGCCGCGAAACCCGCACCCAACCATGGATGTTGCCAGACCTGCTCGATCAGAGCCTGCCAGAGCGGGACCCGCCCCGTCAGGTTCGCGGTGGCCTCGACGTTTCCCCTGGTCAGGTACGGAATGAACGGTCCCAGGATCATCTCCAAGACGTTCTCGGTGTAGTAGATGTACGTGCCGACGCCGACCATGAACAGTACCCCGGCTTGCAGCACCCTGTCCTTGATGCTGGTCTTGTAGAAGAGGTAGAAGATGGCGAACGCTACCATCCCCCACACGATAGGGCCCCGCGATTTCAGCGCCAGCAGCGGGAGGACGAGGACCGCAACCCAGAACCAGTCGCGTTTCAGCCACTGGCGGACCCCCAGAACGTGGGTCGCGGCGAGGACGAGCAGGGCGATCATTATGGGGCGCGTCACGTATGCGGAGAAGTTGCCGCCGATATCCAGTCGCTGCGACGGATCGAGGAGATCGTACTGTTGAAAGCGGAAAGGGAGGGGCAACAGGATCACCATGGCCGAAAGGACGCTGGCCCAGAAGACGTGGCGCAGAAAGAGGTCCCGGCCGTTCGGGAGGCCACCGTAGAATCCGACGCCGAGGCCGAAGCAGCCGACCGACACGAGGATGAAAGCGATGACGTTGCGGATGGTGAGCGGAGGGTAGATGCTCCAGATCAAGCTGGCCGCCGCCCAAGCCAGGTAAAGAACCCACAGTGCTGCGAGCCACTGGAACGCCCCATCGAAGCGCCTGATCGCAGCGGGCAAGAACAGGGCCCCGACGAGCCCGAAGGTGGTTATCAATACCTGGTTGCTCAATGATCCCTGGGAGGCGCCGAGACTCGACGGCCCCCGCGGGGTGTAAGCGAGGAGCGGGGCGATAAGCGCGATCCAGAAGACGAGCAAGTACCCCGACACCAGCCTGGTGGTCAGGGTGCTGCGCGGCTTGATCTTCTCCCCCCCCGAGACCTTGGGACCCGCGGAAACGAGTTGGCGGCCACCGGCGAAAGCCCACAAACCCAGCGCGAAGAGAACCGCAACGGCGGTGAAGGTGGGCACCGGAGCGTAGACCGTGCCCACGCCGCCCACAAGCGCCAGTACCGCCAACGCCGAGGCCCTCGCCGCTACAGACACCGCCCACCCATAAGGTTTGGATCCTTCATCACCGGCATATAATCGCCTACGAGGTGGTGGTGTGCAAGGGTCCCAGCACCATCACACACCACGGCGAACGTATTGCCTGAGCGCGGAAACCCCTCTATGAGCGTCTCCCGATGTAGCGCCCGTACCTTTGCGTCGCCCTCCATCACCTCAGGATCTCCGAGCGGCTACTTGTGTACGTGGATGCGGTTCCACGCCGGGAGCTTTTGTAGCTTCTGCCTGAGGATCTTGGGCTCCGAGAGGTCGCGGACGATTCCCCAACAACCACGCCCCACATCTGAAGGGATCCGCCGGTAGGACGTTGGCAGTGAGTCGAGGTCGGCTACGAGATCGTCCAGATCGTAGCCCATGATAGCCAGCCGGTCCCGGCCGATCCAGTGCAGGTAGCGGCGGCACCAGCTCTTGCGTACGGGGTTGGCGAGGGTTCGCTTCCACCCCTCCAGGGGCTCGCTGCTCACCCTGCCGTATCTCTTTACACCGGAGGGATCGCCCTTCCTGCCGCCGAGCCTGACGGCGTCGAACATCTCCAGGGCCGAACGATCGAAGGGCATCTCCAGGTAACGGAACACCTCGCCCCAAGCCTCCTCGGGTTTCGTGACGATCTCCTCGTAGCGCATCGCGTGGATCCTGGCCCGGTGGCGTTCGTAAGTGCTGAGCAGGTTCTCTATCCCGTCGAAAAGGTCTACCTTGAAACGGTAGAGGTTCCACTTGGCGTCCCCCCAGGTCTCCATGACGGAGGCCACCACGGCGAGCGGGTTCCGCCAGAGAAAGAGGTATTTCCCCTCGGGGAACGTGGCCACGATCTCATCCGAGACCAGGTGGTAGCGTGGGGTCTTGTCCAGGAAGTAGCGGGTGCCCTCGGGGGATGCTTTGTCATAGAGGCGGAGGGCGAACTCGCGGATCTCCGCGATGTAATCCTCCCGTCCGCCAGGCAGCCTCTGGTAGAAGTCCTCGATCGCCGAGATCATGGACAGGTGGTTGTATTCGGCGTAGATTCCATTCTCCCTGAGGGTGTACAGATACGGCAGCAAGAGCCAGGGTTCTGAGGTCGTCGCGATCCCTGTGTGGGCGGCCAGGATCCGCTGCGCCAGGGTGGAGCCGGAGCGGGGCAGCGAGAGAAGAAAGATGGGTGTCGGTCTGGCGCTCACGTTCGTCGTTCCATAGCAGCGGGGACGTAGACTACCACCCTGGGCCCGCCTCGTAGCCGAGCTCCACCAGCAGGGGGCCTGCGATCTCCCTGGCCGCCCTTGCGTGCTCCTCGGAGAACTCCTCCCGCCAGCCCCCGATCTGACCCTTCCTGAAGGTCTTGCTCTCCCCGAAGATGTTCTCCTCTACCGTGCGCATCAGCCGCTCGTCGGGCTCGAGGCCGACGTGTCGTGCGACCTGCTCGACGGTGCGCCTCTGGGCCTCGGCGCTTCCCCCGCCCCTCGGACCGACCAGGTCCTCGAACTTGACCATCATGGCGCCCTCAGCATCCTGCCATCCCAGAAACTGCCTGTAGCGCTCATCGAGGGACTGGAGCCTGCGTCCACCGAGTTCTCCGCCCCGGATCGAGTGCAGCAGCCGCTCGTGGTCCGAGGGCAGCTTCAGGAACGCCTCGTGGGCAAAGTGTTCGTCTCTGTGCTTGATGTGGTGCATCTGGGAGACGGCCACATCGCGCGGGTCACGCAAGATGCACACGACGCGCATACGTTCTTCGGCGATGAGGGAAGCGAGTTCGGGACTGTAGACGCAGTGGGCCGTTACGAACTGGCGGTCGTCCACCCGCGAGAGACGCCTCTGGAGCCATCGGCGATCTATCCGTTGGGGGGATGTCACCCCGATGGTCACCTTCTCCTTGCTCCTGGCCCTCAGGAGCTTCCGGGCAGGGGCGAATGGGCCCGCTACGAGGCGCGATCTTATGCCCATCTCGGAGGTCTGCTCGAACCCGAGCAGGGTTAGCAGGCGCGCCAGAAGATTCGTACCGCTCTTAGGGATAGAGTTGGCCACGATCCTCATCCGATAATCCTCCGATCTTTCCGAGGTGATGGCTGTGATCCGGATCCTTCTCTCCAGCAGGGGAGCATAAGCCATCCAGCGCTGCTAGAAAGGCCAGACCTCGAGGCCGTGTATGGTGTTGCGCACATCCATCGTCAGGTTGATGGACTTGAGGGTCTTGGAGTTGTTGAGATCGTAGACCGAGACGGTCGCGGGGGAGGAGCCTCCGGCGATCAAACCCTCGCCCAAGACGCACAAACCCCGTCCGAACGCCTGGCGGGCGTGATCCTCGGGCAGGTGCGAGTTGAGGAGTTGCCCCTCGTCATAGTGCTTGATGGGGAAAGAGACGGACTCTCCGTCGCGCCCTAGGTAGCTGACGCGGTTGCTGCTCGTGTCGTTGAGCAGCACGCCCTCGCCGAAAGGTCGGGCGTTGTGCGTCCCGTAGGGGATGCGAGCGTGGCTGGCCAGCTTCGATCCGTTTATGGTTAGAAGGTGGGCGCAGCGCGTCCCAGCGACGGTCAGAAGCCCACCTTCGTAAGAGACGCTATTGAGGTGGCAGGTGTTGCTGCTGACGGGAGGACCTTCGTCCGAGTTCGGGTCGAAAGCCTGTAGCCTGGGCATGGGCTCCAAGACTCCTACCGCCTCGCGCAGTCCTCCCAGGTTGAACTTTTTCTCGGGACCCCTAAGGCGAAATCCCATCGCTTTGAGCTGTCGCTTGGGACCCTGAAACCAAACGTGGTAACCCTTTACGAACGAGCGCGTACGCAGATCGTACTCGAGCACCGAGTCACGCCCGGTGGACGTTACGTAGAGCTTGGCGTCGGTCAGGTACGTCTCATGACAATGACTGAGGTATTCGTTGCGAATGGACCTCACGAAGCTGAAGTCTTTGGAGTACACGAAGATCTCGTCGCTGGCCGCGAGGTAGATCTCGTCTTCGTAGAAGGCTATGCCGCGCAGTCCCCTGGGACCGCCTCGTCCTTCCCAGCTTATCGATGGTTCGTCGTAGCGTACGACCTGCTCGACCGCTTCGGTATGCAGGTCTATCAAGTAGACGCCTCCGTGGTTCTCACCTTGATGGGCGGAGCGCACTACGGTACTGGCGATTATTTTTGGGAGCCGTTCCATGCCATCCTTTGCAGCGTGTTTGTACGGCAGCGCATTATACACACCCGGCCCGAGGGGCGTGCGAGGCCCGCTTCCACCTCTCCAGGCTCTAGCCGCTCACCTCTGCCGGGTACTACCAGTTGGGACCAGCCTCATAGCCCAACTCCACCAACAGCGGGCCCAAGACTTCCTCGACCGCCCGCGCGTGCTCGGCCGAAAACTCCTCTCGCCAACCCCCGATCTGACCCTTCCGGAACGTCCGTCCCGCCCCGAAGAGTCCCTCTTCGACCGCTCTCATCGTTGCTTCGTCCACCTCCACCCCGAGGTGTTCGGCCACCCGCTCCACCGCCAGCCGCTGGGCCTCGGCGCTCCCCCCTCCCCTGGTCCCCACCAGATCCTCGAACTTCGCCACCACAGCCCCACCGTCTCGCTCCCACCTCAAGAACTGCCTGTAGCGCTCATCGAGGGACTGGAGCCTGCGTCCACCCAGCTCTCCGCCGCGGATGGCGAGCAGCAGCCGCTCTTTGTCAGAGGGTAAGGCCATGTATCCCTCGTGGGCGAAATGGTTCTCCAGCTGCTTGATGTAGTGCATCTGGGAGACGGCCACGTCTCTTGGGTCGCGCAGGATGCACACGGTGCTCATGCCTTGCTGGCGGAAGAGGTCCGCCAGTTGGGGGGTGTAGATGCAGTGGGCGCTGACGAAGCCGCCGTCGGGGACCTTGGAGAGGCGGCGGGTGAGCCAGCGGCGGCCTATGGGCTGTGGGGAGACCACCCCGACGGTTACCTTCTCCCCCCTACCCCGCAACATCCGCCTGGCGGGCCGGAACCGACCGCCTTCTACGAGGTGCGGTCCTATCCCCATAACGTCCTCTGGTCCCCGGAGTCCGAGGATGCTCTTGAGGCGCTTGTTGACCAGGGGAAACCGGTAGTTGCTCTTCGCGAGGTGTGGTCTTACCCCTCCCAGGTCTACCATCTCGAACCCGAGCAGCACGAGCAGGCGGTCGAGTAGGTGGGTGCCGCTCTTGGGGATGGAGTTGGCCACGATCCTCACAGCATCACTCCCTTGATCTCACAGCTTCCCCCGTCACATGCCAAGCGATTCATCTTTCAGCTGTCCGGGTAACCGCCGAGGCTAGAGTGCTCTTGCGCCCTGTTAGAGGTTGGTATACGGGGAGGTTCCGCCTCTGGAAGCCTCGAAATTGTTCATAACCGTTCCCAGCACGTTCGCCCCGACGCCTTGCAGGCTGCGCAATGCTTGTCGCAGAGGCCCCTTGCGCGTACGCTGAGAATCCAGAACCAGTAGAACCCCATCCCCGTGGGCCGCCAGTACCACGGAGTCGGACACACCTACTGGGGGCGAATCTACCAGCACGTAGTCGAACCTCGGTCGCATTTCGGCAAGAAACTCCGCCAGACGCCTCGAGCTCAGAAGCTCGGCCGGGTTGGGCAGCGAGGGACCAGCGCATATCAACTTCAACCCTGGTATCGGCTCCCGCCAGACCTCTTCCATCCTGCTGCCGCCGGCCAGGATGTCCACCAGACCGTTCGTATTGCTTACGTCGAACATGCTGTGCAGGCGAGGTCTACGAAGGTCGCAGTCCAGGAGCAGAACGCTCTTGTCCGTCTGCGCGAGCGTCACCGCCAAGTTGGCGGCGGTCGTGCTCTTTCCCTCACCGAAGCTCACGCTCGTCAGCACTATTATCTTCGGCGGGGAATCGATCAAAGCGTAGAAGAGGTTGGTGCGTAGCATCCGGTAAGCGTCGGAAGCGGCGCCGGTGGGATCGTAGACGGTCACCAGATCCAGGGTAGCATCCTCGCGCCTTCTGTGCTTCTGCGAAGAAACAGCGATGGTCTTGCTCTGTGGATCGGTCATGCTAGCGTCCTTTTGTTCCTCTTGGTCTTCGTAAGACTAAACTCCGGTATGGTAGCAAAAGTGGGTACGCCCGAGACCTGTTCCACTTCTTCTGGCGAGCGCCAACTGCGGTCCAGGTATTCCATCAACAGGGCCAGGCCTATGCCCAGCATGATGCCGAACATGGCCGCAAGGAGCCCGTTCCTCAAGGGGTCGGGGCTCACCGGGCTCTCCGGCACCATCGCCTCCTCGTAGACGTTGGCCGTCAACTGGCTGCCGGCCGCGCTCCTCTCGGAGATCAGCTCCGAGGAGACCTCCCCGACCGTGTTGACGATCTGTGCGGCTTGCACGGGGTCGGAGCTTTGGTAGGTGAGGACTATGAAGCTCGTGCTCTCGACCTGCTCGATGGCCAGGTTATCCAACAGCTCGGCCGGGGTCATCTCCAACCCCAGGCGTTGGATGGCCTCATCGGCCACGGGGCGGCTATCTATGGCGTGGATCATCGTCAGGATGATCGTTTGGAGCCCCTCGACGGTCCCGGCCAGGTTCGTCTGCTGGTCGCCTTGCTTCTGATCCACCCACACCTGGGCGGAAGCCTCGTAGGTCGGCGTTTGCCACAGACTCGCCCCTACAGCAGCCCCGACTACGACGCAGACCACCAAGAGGATTACCCAAAGTCGCTTGAAGATGACTTGCGTGAGGTCGCTCAGGGAGAAGGATCCCTCGTCTTCGGAGACCCTGGTGAAGGCGGTCGACGGTTGGGTGCCATTCGTTGGTGTTACAGACTTATACACGGTCTAACCCCTCTGGCGCTCGTTCGATCTCGTGTGCTGGCGGTCTTCCGCCGGTTCATGAGTTTATCTGCTGCCCAAGCATTTTGCGACAACGGGAGCGGCAACTACGCTAAAATGTGCCGGATGGCCCACGTACGGGACCGTGACAGTCCCTATTATTCGTTCCTGTAACTTCTCAGCGAGTGTTTGTGGAGGGCGCGATACAGATGAGCAGACGATTGATACTTCTCCCTGAGACGTCGAACGGGCGACTCTTGTTGGCCCTTTCGGTCTTGGCCACGGTGATGATGATACAGGCCATCCTCGGCGCCTCCCCCGCCCTGGCCCTGTCCGAGACCCCCGATGACACATACATGACGAACGGGAAAGTCTATGCCACAGCGCTCTCGGGGGACGGCAAGATTCTCTACATAGGGGGCGAGTTCACCGAGGTGAGCCAGAAGTCGGGCGCGAGCCACAAGGTAAGCAACCTGGCGGCCATCAACGTCAAGACCGGCAACGCCATCGGCACGTGGCGTCCGAAGGTGAGCGGGAAAGACGCCGTTGTTCGCTCGCTCGCCGTCCAGAACGGCAAGGTGTTCATCGGCGGTAACTTCACGGCCGTAGAGGGTGAGCCGAGGAAGAACCTGGCCGCCGTCGGCGCGTACACCAAAGGTGTCGTGTTGTCGCCTTTCAAGCCGCAGGTGGGGAGCGACGCCTCCTACGTATACGCGCTCGAAGCGGGCGAGCGCAAACTCTACGCCGGCGGAGGATTCTCCAAGGTCAACGGAGCGCCGCGCAAGAATCTGGCGGCGTTCAGCCTGAATACCGGGGCGCTCGATCGCCATTGGAAGCCGAAGGCTACCAGGGCCCCAACGTGTAAGGACCCCAAGTGCTCCCATAAGGTGCGAACCCTGGAACTCGCCCCAGGGGGGAGCTCGATCTTCGTGGGGGGCTCGTTCAGCCACTTGACCGGCACCAACAACAGAGGGGCACCACGACAGAGCGTGGGGCGCCTTTATACGGCTACCGGTAACTTGCACCCGTGGAAGATCCCAAGCTGGACGATCCAGGCTCCTCAGACGGCGTGGGACCTCACCGTAACGCGCACCAGGCTCTACGGCGGCTTCGGAGCCGGGCGAAACTTCCTCGCGGCGTTCCGCCTCGACAACGAGAACGATGGTACGCGTATCTGGCGGCATGCCACGGTCGGGAACGTGCAGAGCGTGGCGCTGACGCGGGACCACTCGCGGCTGTTCTTCGGCGGGCACTTCGGCATCAACGAGTTCGGCCAGAGCGTCTGTGATGGCAAGCCTCTACGCGGGCTCGCCTCCGTAAACCCGGAGACCGGGAAGATCCTCTGCGGCTGGGTCCCCTCCCTGGACCAAAGGAGACGCCCGAGCTACGAGGGGACGTGGACTCTGATCACCACCCCCTCCTACCTGTGGGTCGGCGGCGGGTTCATCGGCGTCTCCGACTCCAATAAACCGCGGCCCGCCGGCGACGGAGCCACCGAGGTACCGCAGACGAACCTGGCCCGCTTCAGGCTCTAGAGTCGAAGCCTTCATTGTGAGTCTTAGTCGTTATCTGCCCCGATGCGCGATGGATGGGACACCTTCGCGCATCGGGACACAGTACCCCGGGTCGCGTCGATCAAGACGCATTGCGCGTGATGGTCGGGCGCAATGCCGGCCTCGGCGGTGCAAACCAGGGTCGTTTCGGGTCGAAGAATATCGAGGATACTGCTAGTATCCTTGTTGGTCCGTAATCATCTACAAAGGTCGCCAGGGAGGGTGCCCCAGTTGTCCGGCCGCGTGATTTGCGCGTACGCCGAGAGATCGAAAAGAGTTGGATGCAATAAGTGATGGCAGGAGTAACCCAAAGGCGCAGACTCTGGATACAGATGTTGATGGTCTTCGGTGTGACCTTTCTCCTGGCGGGGGTGGCCTTGGGCCTACCACGCTCCTTCAAGCCGGAGGTCAGGTGCACGCAGGGTCCCACCGCCTCGAAAACGCAAAGCAAGCTGTGGTTCAACGACGGCGCTTGGTGGGGGATACTGTTCGACGGTATCTCCGAGGAGTACCACATCTACCGCTACGATCCGACACAGGACGCCTGGAAAGACACCGGCGTACTCGTCGACGCGCGCAACACTTCCAGGGCCGACGCCCTATGGGAGGATGGCCACCTCTACGTGGTCAGCGCCGGGACGGAGGCTAGCCTGGACAAGGACAGCGCCCGCTTTTTGCGCTACAGTTACGATCCCGCGACCGCTCGCTACTCGCTCGACGAAGGTTTTCCGGTAACCATTACCGAGGGTGGTATGGAGGCCATCACGGTAGCCAAGGACACCACGGGCAAGCTCTGGGCCGCTTATACCCAAGGTGACGAGTTGCGTCGCGTCTTCGTAACCCATACTTCGGGGAAGGGTGACTCGAGCTGGGTGAGGCCGTTCGTCGCGCCGCTAAGGGGCACGACCGTGAGTTCCGACGACGTCGCAGGGATCGTCGCCTTCGGCTCCAAGATCGGCCTTATGTGGGGCAGCCAGTACGACGAGTCGGGCAATTCCGGCTATTACTTCGCCATGCACGAAGACGGAGAGCCCGACGACGCGTGGCGGCAGGACAACCCTGTTATGGGAGCGGGTATGGCCAACGACCACATCAACCTCAAGGCCGACTCAGAGGGGCGAGTCTTCGCCACCCTAAAGACGCGGCGCGACCGCATAGATCGGGATCTCGACGCACCGTACAGCATGCTGTGGGTGCGTGACCCAGAAGGGGGTTGGACCAGCCACGTCTTTGGCACGGTGGGAGACTCCCACACGCGCTCGCTCACGCTCATAGACGAAGAGCAGCGCCAGCTCTACATGTTCGCCTCGTCTCCCTCCTGCACCGGTGGCAAGGTCTACTACAAGCGCACGGACCTGGACGACATCTCTTTCGAGGAAGGCCGCGGGACCTTGTTCATGAAAGGCCCCGAAGGGACGAACGTCGGCGACGCCACCTCCACAAAACAGAACCTCGACGAGGTGGCAGGGCTTCTAGTGGTGGCGTCGGACAAGAACCGTGGCTACTACTACAACATAATCGACACCCAGAGCCGGGAGAAGCTTTTCCCGGACGGAGCCCGCATAACGACCGACACGGCGTCCTCCGGATCGGCGGAGCATGGGTGGAAGCGGTGATCCCACCGCCTCCGATATTCCCGGCGCTCCTTTCGCTGCCGAGCCCATCCTCGCCGCTCATCTTCGAGGTCGGGCCGATCGCCCTGAGCTACCATGGCCTCTTTATCGTGCTGGGCATAGCCGTAGGTACCTGGATCACGGGACTAGAGCTCTCGCGCAAAGGCTACGACGGCGCCCTGGCGTTGGGCGCGCTCTTCTTCGTGGTCCCGCTGGGCGTCGCCGGAGGGCGCCTCTACCACGTCGCAACGGAGTACCATCGGTACACCCGCAACCCCTTCCCCAAAGTCCTGGAGACCTATGACGGGGGCCTCGGGATCTACGGCGCGATCGCGGGCGGCTTCCTGGGCTTGCTCCTCTTCAGCTGGTACCGTGGCATTAACGCGCTAACCTTCGCCGACGCGGCCGCCCCTGGCCTCGCCCTGGGCCAGGCCATAGGTCGGTGGGGCAACTACTTCAATCAGGAGCTCTTCGGACAGCCCTCGGATCTGCCGTGGTCCATTTACATCGAGCCGTTGAACCGGCCGACGCAGTTCGCCGATGCGACCTCGTTCCACCCGACCTTCCTCTACGAGGCACTATGGGACGTGCTTGTGTGCCTGGTCCTGCTCTGGATCGCTCGCCGCTTCTCCGAGCGACTGAGAATCGGCGATGTTTTCCTGCTTTATGTATGCCTCTATTCGGTGGGACGCTTCCTCGTCGAAATCCTTCGCATAGATGCGGCTTTCGTCGTAGGCTCCGTCCGCGGGAACCTCTTGGTAAGCGGCGTCCTGGCTGTAGGCTTTGCCCTGATCTTGGTCCTCAGGCACTCTCGTATGCTCAAAAAACGCTCCGAACCGGCCTGATCTGTCCGAAAACCTGGGTGGCAGCCCACACCTGAAGCAGGTAGAGTGCGAAAAGTGCGTCCTTGAAGAGCACGTAGTTAACAGAAGGACAGTGTCCCACGAATTGGTCTTTGGAGAAGTGGATGTCTATCGGCCACTCCGCTCCTAACAAACGCGAGGAGAATGGCCTTCACCGCGGCCTCTACCTCCTGCTCCTGGGTACGATCCTATCCCTCTCAGCCTTCTGTAACCTCTCTTGGCTGGCCAGCGAGGAATACGCCAACTTCTACTACGCCGCCACCGTAAAGAACATGCTCTCAAGCTGGCACAACTTCTTCTTCGCCTCCTTCGACGCGGGATTGGTCTCGGTGGACAAACCTCCTTTGGGATTCTGGATCCAGGCCGCCAGCGCCTATCTGTTGGGCTTCCACCCCTTGAGCCTGCTGCTGCCCCAAGCCCTCTGTGGATCTGACGCCTCCTGAGCAGCGTCCCTACGTGGGGTCTAGCTCCTTCAACACCGTTACGGACCTGATCGTCGGCTGGAACGGGGTGGGGCGCATCGTGGGCAGCGACGAGGGCGTCGGAGACCCAGGACCATTGAGGCTCCTAAACGCCCAGCTTGGGGGGCAGATAGGGTGGCTCTTGGGGCTGGCCGTGGTGGGTCTGGTGGCCGCGAGTTGGCATAGCTGGCAGGGGCGTCCTCACCTTCCACTCAGCCGTAGAGAAGATCAGGCCCTCCTGCTGTGGGGTGTGTGGCTGGTCTCGCTTGTTATGTTCTTCAGCGTGGCAGGAGACTGGGACCCCCACTATCTGGCTATGCTCTCCCCGGCCGTGGCCGCGCTGGTTGGAGTGGGTCTTGTCACACTGTGGGACGATTACCGGAGCCCGGCTCGGCGCGGATGGCTTATGCCCCTGACGCTCGTAGCTACAGCAGGCATACAGTTACACATCCTCGCCCACTACCCGGAGTGGAGTCGCTGGTTGGGACCCACGATCGTTATCCTGAACCTGGGAGCAGCCGCAAGCTTGGTAGTGGCGCGCCTTGCGCCTCAGTTGAAGGGCGGTGGCCTTCCGCTGGGCGCGATAAGCCTAGGGGTAGGGTCGCTCTTGCTCGCCCCGACGATCTGGGCTGTCTCTACGGTGTGGTACGGTGCCGAAACCCGATCTCCGACCGCCGGTCCTCAGGCAAAGCCCAGTGAAACGTCCAACAGGTTTGGAAGCGAGGGTAGCGAGGTGGATCCCCTGGTGGAAAACCTGGAAGCCAACCAGGGTGATACCGAGTACCTGGTCGCTGCTATACGCTCCCGGATTGCCAGCCCCATAATTTTGAACACAGACGAGCCTGTAAT
>Ga0196962_10000294_pt1 | contig 23441 bp, 21 predicted proteins | sample S3v_20metaG_FD_183186 | JGI IMG/M metagenome (GOLD analysis project Ga0196962, IMG submission 183186) | Soil microbial communities from Anza Borrego desert, Southern California, United States - S3+v_20 | ecosystem: Environmental > Terrestrial > Soil > Desert | place: USA: California | collected...
GTTCCACCGCCGCCGGCGCCGCCGCCACCGCCGCCGCCGCCACCGCCGCCGCCACCGCTCGACTTGTTGAAGCCGATGCTGGCGACCGCGGCCTGGGAGAGATTCAGCAGATCAGCGGGAAGCGGCGCGTAGTCGCCCGCGAACAGGCCCGACTGCCCACTGGTAACGATGCTTTCCAGGTAGTCCTTCAGAGTCCGGGCTTTGCCCTCCTCTTCGGGGGAGCTGCCGAACACGGCGGCGTTGTCGTCGAACACCAGCGCGTAGGTCAGGGTGCAAATCCCAAATCCGGCCGCGGCATTGACTCCGCTCGTTTGGGACCAGTCACCGAGGCTGCTCGCGGGCAGGTTTTTGAAGATGCCTGGGGCTTTGCAGTTAGAGCCCTTCTGCAGGGAGTTGCCGGCGGCCGTCGTCCTGAAGCCGTTTACTTCGTCGAAGGTCGGCTCGGTAAACCCTTTGCCTTCCCCTTCCTCGACCGATCCGACGGCAATCGTGCCGTTCTGGACCTGGGTCCAGTAGGGCGTCGTCGGAGCCGCCGATTTCGTCGCGTCGACCGCCAGGGTCGGGCTTGCGCTGCGCGCCGTGGCGATATCGGAGTACCCGATGGAACCGTCGGTAGCGATCAGCTTTTTGACCAGTTCCCCGTTGCCGTTGCCGCAGTTGCTGGTGAGGAAATCGACGTTGTCGGCCTGTTTCCCCGGTGCAGCCGTGGTCCCGCACTGGCCGCCGGTACCGAATTCTGCATTGGGCCACTCACGGTTGCCGTTGGTGGTGGCGGACTCGAACGTCGTCGTCCAGCCCCGCCCGGGGTTGACGGTCCGCAAATAGTCCTTGAACCCGAAAGTGGTGCCGGATTTGTCGAAGCGGACGACGCGGACGACCGGTACGTCGCAGGCACCCGCCTGGGAGCCGAGTTCGGGAAAGGTCTCGCTCCATTTGGCATTTTCCTCGCCAGCCCAGACTTTCTCGAACTTCACCTTGGTGAAGCGGACCCTGAGAATGCCTTTGAGTGCGGCGTTGCCGGTGATTTCGGCAGCCGAGACCGTGCGGTACTTGTCGGCCAGCGGTTCTGGGCTGCACCCCTCCGGAAAGTTGACCAGTGGCGCGATCGCGCCAGTTGCGATCGGGAAGACGTGGGTTTTGCCGTCGTTGCCCGGATTGACGTCGGCCTCGACTTTGCCGGCGACTTCGACGCCGCCCGAATCCATCAGCGCAACTTGGGCCGGGGTAGGGGGATCGTCAGTGCCCCAGAAGCGCGAAGCGGTGTTGCGCAGCTGCGCTCCGGAGATGCCGGCGCCGCTACCGTTCGCGTTGTAGGCGACGTTGAGGCCGGAACCGGTGCAGTAGAAGTTCTTGAAATTGAAGTTGAAGACTTCTTGGGCGCCTTTGGCGAAGCTGGCGCCATTTCCGTCGAGATTGGTGCCGGCGCATTTGGCGCTGGTGAAGTCGGCGGTGGCCGGGGAGGCGATGCCGATCGCCGTCAGTGCCGCCAGGGCAGTGGCAAGGAGCCCTGCCCGGACTGCGCGCGCGCCCCTCGTGGGCGCACTCGTCGAGTCGCTCATGCGAGTGATTCCTTTCATTGACTGAACCATTTCGGCGGCAGCGTTGTGGGCCGCATATGGCTCTGTCAAGCGGGTTCACCGAACTTCTACGAAGTCGTTACAACCTTGTTTCCAACCTTTCACCAGTTCGTCTCCATACGGTGACAGGGCTGTCACTTCACACCTGTTTCATTGAAGCTCTTCGATGAAGCTGCTAGCTTCGCCGCGGATGGCAGAGCTGCCCGTGATCAACTGCTGCACCCCACTCGCGGGCTCCTCGCTTGCGCAGGATCAGGCGGCGGAGCTGGAGACGGTGCTGAAGGCGCTTGCCGACCGCCACCGACTGCGGATCGTGAACATGCTGCTCCGCGCCGACGGTGAGCCGGTCTGCGTCTGCGAGTTCGAGCCCTATCTGGGCCTCTCGCAGGGCACGGTCAGCCACCACTTGAAGAAGCTGGTGGAGGCCGGGCTGGTCGAACGTGAGGCGCGGGGGACCCGCAGTTACTTCGGCCTGGTGCCCGGCGCCTTGGACTCGGTCCACGCGGTCTTTACCCCCGCGGCGGCCTGCTGCTGAAACCGTGGCGAGCCGACCGAACCTGATCCGCCGCGCGGCGGCCGAGGGAATCGGCACCTTCGTCCTGGTCTTCGCCGGATGCGGGGCGATCGTCACGGAGGCCCAGCACCCCGGCGCCCTTGGAGCGCTCGGCGTCGCCCTCGTCTTCGGGCTCGTCGTGATGGCAATGGTCTACGCCACCGGGCACCTCTCCGGCGCCCACCTGAACCCGGCGGTGAGCGCCGCCTTCGTCCTCACCCGTCATTTCCCGCTCCGCGAGGCGCTCGCCTACGTCTCCGCTCAGTTTGCGGGAGCGCTCGCGGCCGCTGCCCTCCTGGCAATGCTCTGGCCGAGCGAGCCGGCGGCGCTGGGCACGACCGCCTCGACGCTGGCGATCGGCGGAACCCTCGCCTACGAGGCGGTCCTCACCGCCTTCCTGATGTTTGTGATCATGGCCGTGGCCACCGACACGCGGGCGGTCGGCGCCGGGGCAGCGATCGCGATCGGCGGCACGGTCGGCCTCGACGCGCTCTTCGGCGGACCGATCACCGGCGCCTCGATGAACCCCGCTCGTTCGGTCGGGCCCGCGCTCGTCAGCGGCGAGCTGGCCCACCTCTGGGTCTACGTCGTCGCTCCGCTCTGGGGCGCCGCCATCGGCGCGATCGCCTACCAGGCCGTGCGCGGCGCCCCCCACGGCGAGCCGCAGGCTGGAGACGCTTGATGGCCCACGTCCTCTTCGTCTGCCTGCACAACGCCGGTCGCTCGCAGATGAGCCAGGCGCTGTTCGAGCGCGCCGCCGCCGGGCGCCATCAGGCTCGCTCGGCCGGCACGACTCCAGGCGAGCGGGTCCACCCCGAGGTCGTCGAGGTGATGAGCGAGCTCGGGGTGAACCTTGCCGACCGCAAGCCCAAGCTCCTCAGCGTCGAGGACGCCGAGTGGGCAGACGTGGTGGTGACGATGGGCTGCGGCGACGAGTGCCCCTATGTGCCGGGCGTCCGTTACCTCGATTGGGACCTGGCCGACCCGAAGGGCCGGCCGCTGGATGAGGTGCGCGCGACCCGCGAGGAGATCGCGCGGCGGCTCGAGGCGCTTGTCGAAGAGCTCGACCGCGGTTAGCGAGAAGCTTCCCAGGTGACGCGGGAGCGATGGGTATCTCTGCTGGTCGTCTCCGCGGCGACGGCGATGCTTCTGCTCGACGTCACCGTGGTCAACGTCGCCCTGCCGGCGATCGGCGCCGACCTCGGGGCGAGCTTCGCCGAGATGCAGTGGGTTATTGACGCCTACGCCCTGGCGCTGGCGGCGACCCTGCTCAGCGCCGGAGTTCTCGCTGACAGAATCGGGCGGCGTTGGATCTTCGTCGCAGGGCTCGGCCTTTTCACCGTTTCCTCGGCTCTCTGCGCCGCCTCCGCCACTCCCCTCTTCCTCGACCTCGCCCGCGGCCTACAGGGCGTCGGCGGCGCGGCGATGTTCGCCGCCTCGCTCGCGATCCTCGCCGAGGAGTTCCAGGACGCCGAGCGCGGCTTCGCCCTCGGCGTCTGGGGCGGGGTGACCGGCGCGGCGCTCGCGCTCGGCCCGCTGGTCGGGGGAGTTCTCACCGACGAGCTCGACTGGCGCTGGATCTTTCTCGTCAACCTGCCGCTCGGCGCCCTGCTGATCTGGCTCACCGTGCGCTTCCTGCCGGAGTCGAGGGAGGAGCGCCCGCAACCGCTCGACCTCGCGGGCATGGCCAGCTTCGGAACCGCCTGCTTCCTCGCCACCTACGGCTTGATCCGCGGCAACGAGGACGGTTGGGGCAGCGCCCCGATTCTCGGGTCACTGCTCGGAGCCGCGCTGCTCCTCGCGCTCTTCATCGCGGTCGAGCACCGCGGAAAGGCCCCGATGCTGCCGCTCTCCCTCTTCCGCATACCCGCCTTCACGGGGACGGCGCTGGTCGCCTTCGCGCAGTCGGTCGCGCTCTACCCACTGCTGCTGTTCGTGGCGATCTACTTCCAATTCGCCCTCGGCTTCTCGCCGACCGAGACCGGCTTGCGCATCCTGCCCCTCACCCTCGTCCTGGTCGTCGTAGCGCCGATCTCCGGGAGGCTGACCGGCCGCTTACCGCTGCGGGCGCCGCTGATCGCCGGCCTCGTGCTGATCGGCATCGGGCTGCTGCTGATGCGGGCGGTCGAGCCGCGGAGCGAGTGGACGGCGTTGCTTCCCGGGCTCTTGGTCGGCGGGCTGGCGATCGGCGTGATCAGCCCGGCACTGGCGGCGGCGATGGTGGCCGTGCTGCCGGTCGAGCGCAGCGGCGTCGCCTCCGGGATCAACAACACCTTTCGTCAGCTCGGGATCGCGATCGGCATCGCCGGCCTCGGGGCGATCTTCGAGCATCAGATCGATCCGGCAGCGGGCCTCAGGCCGGGCATCGTCGCCGGCCTCGACGCGGTGCTGCTCGTCGCGGCAGCGGTTGCGCTTGCCGCCGCGGCGATCGCCTGGCCGCTGCTCGGATCGCAGCGCTCGGTCCCCGACTGAGCCCGTGCCTCGACAGCACGGTCTCGTCTCAGCGCGCCCGCTTGGCGCGCTTGCGTTCGTGGTCGAGCGAGAGCAGGTAGGGCATCGGGTCGATCGGGGCGCCGCCGCCGTAGTAGGCGCCTTCCCAGAGCTCGAAGTGCAGGTGGCAGCCGTCAGCGTTGCCGGTGTCCCCGACGGCGCCGACCGGCTGGCCCGCGACGACGTTCTGGCCGGGCGTGACGGGAGCCGGTTCCGCGAGGTGCATGTAGGCGAGGTCGAAGATCGATTCCTTGACGTCGATGACCAGGTAGTTGCCGGCGCGGGCGTGGTATTTGACGAAGCGGATGCGCCCCGTCTGCGCCGCGACCAGCGGGGTGCCGCAGCGGGCACCGACGTCGGCGCCGTCGTGGCCGCGGCCGGCCCCGAAGCCGTCCCAGTACTGGTGGGCACCGCGGACCGGGAAGACCTGCCGCGCAGGCGCGCCGGCGGCCGGCGGCTGGGCCGGCGGGGGCGCGGGAGTGATGCCGAGCCCGCCCTGGCCGGCCTCGGCGGGGGCCGCGGCCGACGCCAGCGCCGCCGCGACTGCCAGGGCAAGTGCGAGTGCCGCCGCGATGCTCGAACGTATTCGGATGCTGCCTTGCTTCAAACCGACCAAGGGGTGCGTCCTCTCTTTCTCAAGCCGACGGGGTTAGCTGTCGGGCTCGCGCTGAAAGAGCTGCGCTACGGACCCACCGGTCCGATTCGCCCCCGGGAAGTGGCCTTCCCTGTGGTTCCCCCGCTCCCCCGGCTCGCAGCCGAGGGACTAGGCAGGTTTTTGGTCGCCGCGCAGTATAGGGAGCCGCGCCGGCAGCAAGCCGAAGCCGTCTGTCCAGCGCCAGCTAGGCGAAAGCCTGGGCGGCGCGGCGGCGCAGGTCGGCGTTGAGCATGCCGGTGACCTGGCTGGGGGCCTCGCCGGCCGAAGGCACGGCGGCGCCGATCAGGCCGGTGGCGCGGAAGCCGTAAAGGGGGGCGACGAAGCCGAGCTCGCGGATCTTGCGGACCAGGCGGACGGCGTCCTGGGTCTCGGCGCCAGGGCCGCAGAGCACGATCGCGGTCGGGTCGAGGGCGCCGAGAGCGCGCTCGAGGCGCTGGTCGCCGAGCTCGTTGGAGAGGACGAGGACGCGGAAGCCGGCACGACGCAGGGCGAGGTCGAGGGCCTGGGTGTGAACCTCCTCGGCGTCCTGGCCGTGGCTGGATTCAAGCAGCAGGATCCCGGCCGGGCGCGAGGCGGCGGAGGCGAGGCGGCGGGCGCCGTGCAGCCACCCGGTCGCCCAACGCGCGGCGAATTCGAGCTCGGCCTCGCGCTCGGGGTCGGCGGCGAGCTTGTCGATCGCCGGCAGCAGCATCTCCTCGACCGTGCGCTCCAGCGGTCGCAGCGCCATGCTCTCCTCGACCGCGCGGTCGGCGGCGTTCTCGTCGAAGCTCTCGAACGCGGCCAGGAGCCCGTCGCCGCTGGCCGGCGCCGACTGGCGCTGGCGGGCCAGCTCGATCGCCGAGGCGATGTTGCCGGTCTGGGCGAGCGCGTCGCGCAGCGTCTGCAGCTCGACCAGCTCGTAGTTGCGGTGGTTGCCCTCGGTGCGCTTCGGCTTGGGATAGCCGTAGCGGCGCTCCCAGCTGCGCAACGTGTTGGGGCTGACGCCGAGCACTTCGGCGGCCGCGTTGGTTCGGATTCCCGGCATCTGCGGGGCAATTCTGGCACCGCAAATCCAGGTTTACACCAGTTATGGACAGATTTGCGGTTTCTGCTAGCGATCTTGCACGGGTTCGAGCGCGCCCACGCCCACCGGCTGGCCCAGCGCCCGCGCCCTCCACATCGCCGCGTCGGCTTTGTGCAGGAGCTGCTCGATCTCCGTCCCGTGCTCGGGACAGGCGGCGACCCCGGCCGCGACCTCGATCCGCAACCCTCCCGCTCGCTCGAGCTCCTCGAGCTGCCCCAGCAGCCGCTCGGCCATCTGCACCGCTTCGACGGTGCGCAAGTTCGGGGCAACGACGCAGATCGCTTCCTCCTCGAGGCGGAAGACTTCGTCGACGATGCGAATGCTGTCGCGCAGCGCCGCGCCGACGATCGCCAGGACGGTCTCTGTGCCGGCGGCGGCATCTCCGTTGCGGCTGCTGCGAGCGTCTGGCCCGGACGCGTCGAAAACCGCGACCGCGAAGGGATGCCCGTAGCGGCGATGGGTCTCGCCCAGCTGCTCGAGCCGGCGGCGCATGTGGCCGGGCTGGTAGAGGCTGGCGAGTTCCCCTTGTGCGTAGGCGGCGTCGACGGCGGTCGCGGTCACAGAACCGAAATCGGCAGCAAGGCGCTCGGCCGTTAGCGCGAAATCCTCCGACTCCCCTCCGCCGAGCTCCTCGCGCAGCTTCGCCAGCAGGGAGGCCTGTAGCGCGGATATTTCACGCGCGATCCGGCCCGCCGGCGAGCCATGGCCCATTCCACTGCCCCTCGACGACTGGTCCGCCACGGCCTGACCTTGGCGAAGGCCGCGGACGTCGGCGCCACAAAAATCCGCTATTTGCGGCTTGACGGTCGTCCAGGACGGATATCCAAATTGCGGTACTTGGGCTCTCGACGGACGCTAGTCGAGGCTGCGCCGGCCGGCGAGGGCCTTGCCGAGGGTGACCTCGTCGGCGTGCTCGAGGTCGGCACCGACCGGCAGGCCGCTGGCCAGGCGGGTCACCGTGACCTTGCCGCGCAGCGCCTCGGCGATGTGCAGCGCCGTCGCCTCCCCGGTCGTGGTCGGGTTGGTGGCGAGGACCACCTCGCTGACGCCCCCACGCTCGACCCGGCTCAGCAGCTCGGCGATCTTCAGGTCCTGGGCGTCGACGCCGTCGATCGGCGAGAGCGCCCCGCCGAGCACGTGGTAGAGGCCGCGGTATTCGTGGGTGCGCTCGAGCGGGATCACGTCGGCCGGTTCCTCGACCACGCAGATCGTCGAACGGTCGCGGTTCTGGTCGGTGCAGATCCGGCAGAGCGGCCCCTCGGCGAGGTTGAAGCACTCCTCGCAGAGGCCGACCTTCTCCTTCACTTCGCGGATCGCGTCGCCGAGCGCGAACGCTTCTTCGTCGGGTGCCCGCAGCAGGTGGAAGGCGAGCCGCTGCGCGGTCCGCTGCCCGATCCCCGGCAGCCGCGAGAGCTCGGCGACGAGGCGCGCGAGCGGTGCGGGGCCCTCGCTCAACCGCCCAGACCCGGCATCCCGCCGCCGAGGTCGCCGGTGATCCCGCCCATTTTCGAGCTCGCCAGCTCCTGGGCGGCGCGCAGGCCCTCGTTGACCGCGGCCTGGACCATCTCGGCCAGCATCTCGGCCTCCTCGGGGTCGATCGCCTCGGGGTCGATCGAGATCTCGCGCAGGGTGAGGTCGCCGCCCATCTTCACCTTGACCATGCCGCCCCCGGCGCTCGCCTCGACCGTTTCGTCTTTGAGCTGGTCCTGCGCCTGCAGCATCTGCTCCTGCATCTGCTGCGCCTGTTTCATCAGGGCATTGACGTCGAAGCCCCCCGGTCCGCCTCCTCGTGCCACCTAACCGACCTCCTCCGCGTCGAACTCGTTCTTCAGCTTCGTCAGCACCGCATCCTCGTCGATCCCAGCCTCGTCCTGCCCGGCGGGTGGCTCAGGCGCCTCGGCGTCGCTCTCGAGCAGGACGTAGGCGGGCTTGAGCGCTTGGCCGACCACGCTCTCGAACGCGGCGACCACCGCCTCGCGCCGCTCCGCCCCCTCTGCCTTGCGTTTGTTGAAGGTCTTGTCCTTGGGAAACCCGATCTTCAAGCCCTCCTCGTCGAAGGCCACCGGACGGGCCCCCTCGAACGTCGCCGCCAGCGCCGGCGCCGTCTCGCTCAGCTTCTGCAGCACGGCGGGCCAAACGCGCTTCAGCTCGTCGAGGTCGAGCGCGCTCCCGCCGGCGGGTCCTGGCGGTGCGGCATCCCCCGCCCCACCGCCACCCGCCGGAGGCTCCTCAGCGCGAGGAAGCTCGGCCTCGTCCTCTTCGGCCGGCGGTGGGTCGTCTGCTGGAGGGGGCTGTGCCGCGGGTGGCGGAGGAGCAGGGGAGTCGAGGGCGACCTCGCCCGCAGCGCCCCCCTCCCCCTGCGACAGGGCCCGCGGCCCGCTTCCCTTGGTCAGTTGACTCTCCAGCCGCTCGATGCGGCGAAGCAGTCCCTCCGTGCTTGGGTCCAGATCCGGCCGGGCGGCTTTGAGGAGCGCGATCTCGACCGCCATGCGGGCGTCGTCTCCCTCGCGAACGGCGGTCAGCGCGCTCGCCAGCTCGTCGATGGTGCGGATCAGAGTCGCCGCGCCGATCGAGCTTGCCTGCGCTTCGATCCGGCCCGAGTCGGTCGCCGTGACCACGAAGGACGCCGGCACTTCGCCGGTCGTCTGGGTCACCAGCAGGTGGCGCAGGTGCGCGAGCAGGTCGCGCGCGAACTGCGAGGGGTCGCGGCCCGAGCGGGCCATCTTCTCGACCGCCAGCAGCGTTCCCTTGGGGTCCTCGGCGATCACCGCGTCGACCGCCTCGAAGAGCAGCTCGGCATCGACGGCGCCGAGCATCTCCAGCACCTCCTCCAGCCCGACCTTGCTCCCGCCGAAGGCGACGAGCTGGTCGAGCGTCCCGAGCGCGTCGCGGAAGCTGCCGGAGGCGGAGCGGGCGATCATCGCCACCGCGCCCGCCTCGACCTCGATCGACTCCGCAGCCGCAACCCGGTTCAGCACCTCGGAGATCTGCTCCAGCGTCGGCCGCTGGAAATCGAAGCGCTGGCAGCGGTCGGCGATCGTCGCCATCACCTTGTGCGACTCGGTGGTGGCGAGGACGAAGACGGTGTTCGGCGGCGGCTCCTCGAGCGTCTTCAGGAAGGCGTTCCAGGCCTCTTTGGTCAGCATGTGCGCCTCGTCGAGGATGTAGACCTTCCAGTGGCCGCCGGCCGGGGCGTAGGCGACCCGCTCACGCAGGTCGCGGACGTCGTCGACCGAGCGGTTGGAGGCAGCGTCCATCTCGATCACGTCGATCGAGGTGCCGGCGGCGATCGTCACGCACGACTCGCATTCGCCGCACGGGGTCACGGTCGGCCCGCCGCGCTCGCAGTTGAGCGAGCGGGCGAGGATCTTCGCCATCGAGGTCTTGCCGGTGCCGCGCGAGCCGACGAAGAGGTAGGCGTGGTGGACCTTGTCCTGCTCGACCGCGTTGCGCAGGGTGCGGACCACGTGCTGCTGGCCCACGACCTCTTCGAAGGAGCCCGGGCGGTGACGGCGGTAGAGGGAGGTCGACTCGGCTGACATCGCGACTGAGGCCAGTGTATCCACGGCCCGATACCGTCCCGGCGTGCCACCGAGGGTCTCCAGCTGGCTCGTGCCGGCCGCCTGGGTCGCCGGCGTGAGCGCGGTGCTGCTCGCCCTGTTCCCGGTCGGCTTCCCCAACTACGACACGATCTACGCCCTCGTCTGGGGACGCGAACTGGCGGACGGAATGAGCCCCGACGTCGGCTCCTCCCTGCCGCCGACCCCGCACCCGTTGACCGAGCTGATCGGCCTGGTGACCACGCCGCTGGGCGACGGGGCGATCACGGTGACGATGGCGATCGCCTACGCCTCGCTCGGTTTGATCGGGTTCTTCGTCTACCGGCTCGGGGCGATCTGGTTCGACCGCTGGGTCGGCGCCGTCGCCGCCGCGATCGTGCTCACCCGCGCCCCCTTCCTCTCCAACGGCCTGCGCGCGTATATCGACCTCCCCTACATCGCCTTCTGCCTGGCGGCGCTGCTGGTCGAGGCGAAGCGCCCGCGCGCCGGCTGGCCGGTGCTCGCCCTGCTCGCCTTCGCCGGCCTGCTCCGCCCCGAGGCGTGGCTCTTCGCGGGGGTTTACTGGCTCTACCTGGCGCTCGACTGGCGACCGTTGCGCTGGCGCGCGGAGCGCTCGACGCGGGAGCTCGTCGGGCTGGCGGCGCTCGCCGCGGCGGGGCCGGTCCTCTGGGCCCTCTTCGACCTGATCACCGCGGGCGATCCCCTGTACTCGTGGACCGGGACGAAAGAAACGGTCGAGACTCTGGAGCGGCAGACCGGGCCGCTCGATCTCGTCCTCTACGGGCCCCGCCGGCTCGGCGAGGTCCTGCAGTGGCCGGGGATGGTGGGGGCGGCGGGCGGCGTCGCGCTCGGCCTCGCCTTCCTGCGCAAGCGCTCGGCCCTCGGGGTGGTCGCCGCGGCGCTGGCTCTGATCGCCTTCGCGATCCTCGCCTGCGGCGGCCTCGCGATCCTCCCCCGCTACACGATGCTCGCCGCGGCGGTGCTGGCGATCTTCGCCGCGCTCGGCCTGCTCGGCTGGCGCTTCCTGGGAGCTGAGGACCCATGGCGCCGTCGCTGGCAGGTGTTCGCCGGCGCGGTTGCCCTGATGTTCGTGCTCTGGGCCCCGAACCAGTGGGACCTTGACTCGCGCGTCGACACCGATCTCACCAACCAGGCCCGGATCGAGGGAGACCTCAGCGACCTGGTCGACGCCGGCGCCTTCGAGCCGCTCTGCGGCAAGGTCGCCGTCCCCAACCACCGTGCCGTCCCCCGACTCGCCTTCGGCCTCGACGTCCGCCCGACCCAGATCGTCAGCGCCAGCGAGGAAGGGGTTCCGGAGCGCGGCTACTTCGTCGCCCCCGCCAGCGAGTTCGTCATCCACAACTTCATCCTCGACCCCAGGGACCCGACCGACTTCACCCTGCCGACCCCGCGCGGTTTCGACCTGGTCGCCGAAAACGAGTCCTGGCGGGTCTACCGCCGCTGCCGGACTTAGGCTGCGCTGATGTTTAGCGGCGGCTTCCGGCGCTCCAGCCTGTTCGGGCTGTTCGGGGTCATCGGCGTCGCCGCGCTCGTGGTGCTGATCGCGCTCACCACCGGCGAAGGCCAGAGCAACCCGAAACTCACCTACGCGCTGATCTTCGGCGTGCTCGCCGTATTCGTGGTCGTCCTCTTCGCCCTGCAGCGCTCCGACATGGAGCGGGTCGCCGGCGACAGCGCCCGCGGCACCGATCGCGCCGTCGCTGAAGGCGGGCGCGAGATCGAAAACCCGACCACGATGGAAGAGCCGGAGCTGTGGGCGGCGCTCGCGGTGAAGCCGATCGGTCGCGAGGCGATCCAGGCGCGCAGCCAGGCCTGGGATGCCGGCCGGCGCAGCCTCCGCCTGGGAATGATCGTGACGCTGCTGATCTTCCTCACCGTCCCGCCGATCTACATCCTCGAAAGCTTCGTGCCCTTGCTGATCGGCGGGCCGCTGATCGCGATCGCGGCGATCTACGGCAGCGTCCGCGCCCTCGCGCCCGGCGGCGAGGTCGACAGCGGCTACGAGAAGGTCGGGCTGGCGATGGCGCCGCTCGGGCTCGAGGTGGCGGAGCGCCCGCAGGTCAAGATCGAGATGCGCGACCCGGTGACGCCGCGCATGGGCCCGAAGATCCACGGCGCCCTGGTGCTCAGCGGCGAGCGGCACGGGCGCCCGGTCACGGTGCGCCTCGGCAGCGGCGAGCTCAGCAGCACCAGCGAGGTCGCGGTGCGGGGCGCCGCGCCGGCGTTCGAGGCGAAGTCCAGCGACGGCCGCGTCCGCCCCGCCGAGGGCGCACCGGTAGAGGTCGTCGCGGCGCTGAAAGCAGTCCCCAACTCGACCCGCTGGAAGAAGCTGAAGGTCGAGGGAGGGCCGCAGGGCATCGTCGTCAGCCGCAAGGGCGGCGGCCAGTCCGACTGGATGTGCGACCTCTGGCTGGCGGAGCGGCTCTCCGCGGCCGGGGCGACGGCGCCTCCGGCGACCTAGCCCGACCGCTCGACCCGCTCGACCGCGGCGTGGGTCGCGGCGGCGAGCTGCGGATCGGCTAGTTCGACCCCCGCTGGCAGCTCGACGTGGAGGTCGTCAGAAAGGTCGAGGCGGACGCGCAGGCCATGCGAGCGCGAGTCGAGCACGTGCCCACCGCGCTCGCGCTCCTCGTCGATGAAATGCAGGTGGTACCCGCTCACCTCGATCCCCTCGACGTAGGCGGGAAAGCGGAACCCGACCATCGTTCCGACGACGTCGCGCAGCTCGAAGACGTGCTGCCCGGCGACGACCTCGGTCAGCGGCTGGTAGGGCGGATGCTGGCGGGGAACGGAGCGCGCCCGCACCAGCTCGAAGCGGCCGTCGAGCCGGATCGCGCAGGAGGAAGCAGTGGCTGGGATCAGCTCGTCGAGCCGCTCCAGCAGTGCGTCGTGGTCGAGTCCGCCCTCGATCGACAGGTCTATCGTCGGCTCGAACGACGTCACGACCGCGAACGGCGTCCTCTCCTCCGGCGGGATTCGCTCGACCCGCCCCTCGACGTCGGCGCGGAAGAACTCGCCGTCGAGGGCGATCATCTCGCCGTCGAGGCCGTTCAGGGTCCCCAGCCCGAGGTCGCCGTGCTCGGCCAGCTCGGCGAAACTGAGGTCGCCGTCGTAGGCCCCCTCGAGCAGCGCCCCGATCGTCGAGGCCTGGAAGAGGACATGCGGCTCGCGCTCGCCGTGCAGTTCCTCCTCCCGCAGCGTCTCCACGTGTAGCGACCTGATCCAGCGCTCGTCCAACACGGCTGGCATGTAAGCATCAAGCCGTGGCCGCCATCGAACTCAGCGAGGTCGTCAAGCGCTTCGGCCCGATCACCGCGGTCGACGGGCTCGACCTCGACGTCCCGGAAGGGATCTGCCTCGGCCTGCTCGGCCCCAACGGGGCGGGGAAGTCGACGACGATGCGGCTGCTGACCGGGCAGGCGCTGGCCGACGCCGGCGAGCTGCGGGTGCTCGGGCACGAGCTGCCCGGCGAATCGAAGGAAGCACGGGCGAAGATGGGCGTCGTCCCCCAGCTCGACAACCTCGACGTCGACGTCACGGTCGAGGACAACCTCGCGGTCTACGCGCGCCTCTACCGGGTCAAGGACGTCGGGGCCGCGGTCGACCGCTGCCTCGACCTGGCCCGCCTGCGCGAGCGCCGGCGCGACGCGGTCGACGAGCTCTCGGGCGGGATGCGGCGTCGACTCCTGCTCGCCCGCGGGCTCGTCCACGAGCCGAAGCTGGTCCTGCTCGACGAGCCGACTGTCGGGCTCGATCCCCAGATCCGCACCGAGCTGTGGACGCTGATCGGGGAGCTCAAATCGCGCGGCACGACGATCCTGATGTCGACCCACTACATCGAGGAGGCCGAGCGCCTCGCCGACGAGGTCGCGGTTATGACGCACGGCAAGATCATCGCCCGCGGCCGGCCGGCCGAGCTGATCAGCGAGCACGCCGGTCGCCAGACCGCCGAGATCTACGCGGCGCCAGACCGGCTCGCCGAGCTGCGGGCCGAGGCCGAGTCGACCGGGCTGCGGGTGCGCCCGGCCGGTCCGGCGATCGCGATCGTCGGCTCCGAGCAGGCCGACAACGGGGTCGTGCCCGAGGAGGCGGTCGTCCGTGCCGCCACGCTCGAGGACGTCTTCGTGCTGCTCACCGGGGAGGAGGCGGAGTGAGCGCCGGGGCACGCACGATGCGGAGGCTCGAACCGGCTGCGATCGCCGGCGTGATGAGCCGCGAGGTCGCCAACTTCCGCACTTACTGGAAGGGCACGACCTTCTCCAGCGTGCTCGAACCGATCGTCTACCTGCTCGCCTTCGGCCTCGGGCTCGGCGCCACCCTGGTCGACGAAGTCGACGGGGTCGAGTACATCCAGTTCGTCGGCACCGGGATGGTGGCGACGGCGGTGATCTTCTCCAGCGCCCTGCCCTCGATGTTCGGCACCTTCGTCAAGCACCGCTTCCAGAACACCTACGAAGCGATCCTCGCCGCGCCGGTCGACGTCGAGGAGCTCGTCACCGCCGAGATGCTCTGGATCGGGCTGCGGGCGGGCTTCTACGGCTGCTTCCCGCTGATCGTCACCTTCTTCTTCGGCCTCGATCCGACCTGGGGAATGCTGCTCGTGCCGCTGTTCGGCCTCGTCACCGCGCTCGGCTTCGCCGGCTTCGGGGTCGCGATGGCGGCGACCGTCGCCAAGATCGACCAGTTCAACTACGTCACCGCCCTCTTCGTGACGCCGCTGTTCCTGATCGCCGGCACCTTCTTCCCGATCGACGGCCTGCCCCAGGGAGTCCAGCTCGTCGCCCAGTTCAACCCCCTGCACCAGCTGGTCGAACTGGTCCGCGGCGGCGCCTTCGGCTACGAGGCGGTCGACCTCGCCCGCTTCGCCGGCCTCGTCGCCTTCGCCGTCGTGATGTGGCGAATCGCGATCAGCCGTATGTCGAAGCGCCTGATCGACTGACGGCGTTCGTCCTTTGGCGAGGTATGTCGCCGAAAGGACGAACGCCAGAAGAGATATGGACCGTGCACCCGCCTTCGAAGCGAGGCCACCGGGCGTGTCCGTCGTTTTTGGCTCGGGTCGGGCTCGCCTGCGGCACCCGCGGCATCCGCTTAAGGCTGCTTCCTTCCGGACCTGACCTGATTCGCGTGCCCACGTCGCGCAGGACCCGGCCGTCAACGCCGCCGCGACGCACCGACCCCAACGGCCAGCCCCTCGGAACGGAATTCGGCCCCGCTAAGCGGATTTCGGGTTACAAGGCACCGCTGGTTCCCCGCCTAGCACGGTCCACCCCCGATCCTAGCGGGCGGCCGTAGGATCACCCGGCTTGATCGACATCGACACCGATTCCTTCTTCGCGATCGTCGTCGTCGCCGCGGTCGCGGCGGTGACGGTCGCGGCGGTCCCAAAACGGTTCGCCCCCCCGGTCGTCGTTCTCGAGCTCCTGCTCGGGATCGTGATCGGACCCGAGGTCCTCGGCCTCGCCCACACCGACGAGTTCATCGACTTCTTCGCCGACCTCGGCCTCGGGATGCTCTTCTTCTTCGCCGGCTACGAGATCGACTTCGACCGGATCAAAGGAGCGCCGCTGAAGCTCGGCGCCCTCGGCTGGGCGCTCTCGGTCGCGCTCGCCTACGGGATCGGCGGCGCCCTCGCCGCGGCCGGCGTCGTCGTCTCCTACCTCTACACCGGCTCGGCGATGGCGACGACGGCGATCGGGACCCTGATCCCGATCCTGCGCGACAGCGGCGAGCTGAAGACCCGCTTCGGGACCTTCCTGCTCGCGGCGGGGGCGGTGGGCGAGTTCGGGCCGATCCTGCTGATCACCCTCGTCCTCTCGACCACCAACCCCCTGCACGAGGCGGTCATCCTGCTCGCCTTCGTCGCCCTCGCCGTCGTCCTAGCCCTCGGCTCGGTCCGCTTCGCCTGGCGCGGCTGGCCTGCCCTGGAACGCACCTTCGAGACGAGCAGCCAACTGGCGGTGCGGATCACCGTCGTTCTCATCTTCGGCCTGGTCCTGCTGGCCGGCAGCCTCGGGCTCGACATCCTGCTTGGCGGCTTCGTCGCCGGAATGATCACCCGGCTGGCGCTGCGCGGCCAGGAGCTGCAGGTGTTCGAGTCGAAGCTGACCGCGATCGGGTTCGGCTTCTTCGTCCCCTTCTTCTTCGTCACCAGCGGGATCGAGTTCGACCTCGCGGCGCTCGGCTCGGCCGAAGCGATCGCCAAGCTCTTCCTCTTCTTCGCCCTCTTCCTGATCGTGCGCGGCGCGCCGGCGATGTTGCTCTACCGCGGCGTGCTCGGCGCCCGCGACCGCGCCGCCCTCGCCTTCTACTCGGCGACCGAGCTGCCGCTCGTCGTCGCGATCACGACGATCGCCGTGGAGGCCGGGGAGATGAAGACCTCGACCGCGGCGGGCCTGGTCGGCGCCGCGATGATCTCGACCCTCGTCTTTCCCTTCGTCGGCCTGGCGCTGCGCCGGCGCAGCGAGGGGGAGCAGCGCGACGGGTCCCCCCCGGGCAGGGAGGACCCGTCGCCCCGCCCGGGGGTGGCGGGTTAGCGGTGAATCAGCTTCAGGCGCTTGTAGGCGGTCGCTTTGGCCGGGCCGGCCTTGACCGTCTGCTCGAAGAGGAGGCGCTTGCGCGGCGCCGCCCTCCCCTTCGCCTTCGGCTTCACCTTGAGGACGATCTTCAGCGTCGTCGCAGCTACCGCGGCTCTGCGAGCACTTCGGGTTCCGATGGGTCGGTTCAAGAGTTCCTTCCGTCAGGGCCCGGCGGGGCCGCTTCTGTTCTCGGCCCCTGGAACTCAATACTTAAAATTCGCAACTCGAATACCAAGTTTTGTGGACCATCGTTTGACCGCCCGAGCGGACGATCGATCCGCGTAAGATGCCCCTCCCGGGCGCGTAGCTCAGTGGGAGAGCGCTCGCTTCACACGCGAGAGGTCGCTGGTTCGAAACCAGCCGTGCCCATGCCGATCCCCTTGGTAGAGCCAAGAATCGGAGGGTGGTTCTAGACCAGTCGTGGATTTGGCTCTATAGCTCGAAAGGCCGCCAGGCTCGGAAAGTCCGAGGAGTTGAGCAATGGCGGAAATGGAGCCTCAGAACAATTGGGCCGATGCAGGGAGATCCCTAACGGGACAACTCCCTCGTGGCCACGACGGCAAAACGAGATCCCGAACTCGAAGCTGCCCCTGCTCTGTTCCTCGATCAGTCCGAGGAGCTACGCATGGGACTCAGTAACGACCAGCTGATTTGCGAGGCGATCGAATGCAACCACGCCGGAGTAGGGCTCTCGACCCTTAAGCGCTACCAGGATCATCTGATCCATTTCGCGCAATACCTCGCAAGCGTCCACCAGTCCGACTTCTATAAAGCCAACAAGAAGCAGGTCCGACTCTTCATGGGGCATCTCGAGAAAGAGGGCGGTGGTAGCCCTGCCCCTGCCCGCCTTCGCTGCGACTGGTGCAAGGCACGCGGCTATCCCGATGGTCGAGAGGGGGCGGGTTGGTCGGCTTCATACCGCAAGAGCTACCTCTCGGCGCTGCGGTTCCTGTATCGCCACTTCCAGGCAGACGACGAACTCCCCGATGTGGATCCAACTGTCTTGGAGTCCGCGCCGCGGGTGATCGTCAGGCGCGGCTACACGCCGAGCAAGGCGGAGATCAAATGCCTGCTAGAGACGGAGGGTCCCCCCCGATCCGTGCTGCTCGTACATTGGCTGTTCTATGCCCCCTCTCGTCGCAAGACCTACGCCGACGCGCGCTGGCCGGAAATCGACCTTGAAGCCGCCGAGTGGGAAGTGGTCGGGAAGAACGACAAGGTCGACGTCTTCCCCTTGGCGCCACCCCTCATTCGTGCCTTCCGCGTTTACCGCCGTTGGCAGCTGTCGGAGGCGGAACACAATCCTCCGATGCGGGATGCGCTCAGCGACCCCGAAAAGGCCTACGTCCTTATGACGAGCAGCGGCAAGAAGACGTGCCCCTCGACCGTTACGAAGATCGCGACGTGGCACGGAATCCGCGCAGGCGTCGGTTTGAAGAAAGCGACTCCGGGCATCGACGCCGTCGATGGCATGACCTCCCGAGTCACGCCCCATTGCTTTCGGCGGGCCTGGGCAACCATCGCCCTGAACGACGAGAAAAATCCGACGCCCATCGACGTCGTTTCAGAGGTCCTCCGACACAAAGAGATCGCGACGACGCGGCGCCATTATGCGCCGACCAAGTCAGATAGAGCGCGAGCTGCGGTGGTAGGGATGACGGTTAGATAGGTGCACGTGCACTATCGCGGGACGACGCTGTCTTCGCACTCTCTGAGCTTTTCGTCGGCCACTTGTCCGAGGACGGCCAGCAGGAGGATGAGGTAGCCGACGTAGGGCGGAATTGGGGAGCGCGGGAGGTAGGCGAACCCCTCCAAGCCGAAGCCGACTCGCTGAAGACAGGTGATGATCGCTTCGCGTTCTTCTGCCAGCCGTCCGAATCCGCTGCCGGCGGTCTCTGTGTCACTTTCGATCTCCGTAGCGATTTGCTCGCGGTAGGCGGCGACCTGCTCAGCCCAACCCTCGGGGAGATCGAAGTCGATGCTCGCGATTGCCTTCCTCATCCCGGAGCGATCGAGCATCTCGGCAATGGGCTGGTTCTGCTCTCGCAAAAGCGCCTCTAACGAAGGGGAGAGGATGTCGCGGACCCTGACGTGAAGCTTGAACGCCTCGCTAATTTGCTTCCCGTGATCCCTCATCGCTTCCCGACGCTCAGGCGTCACAACTGCATTGACGATGGCCTGGTGCCGCTGCGCCTCGCTGACGATGCGGAGGGTCTTGTCGATCTGTCCCGTGGTCATGTCGTTGAGTTTGGCAGGCTGCCCGGCGCACTTCGGCCACTTGGCGGCGCCGCCCACCAAGTCATTTCGGGGGTCAAATTCGGCCGCTAACAACTGTGGAGATCCCGGGGTAGCTCGGGCTGGGTCAGAGCCCTGGCGGATGCTGTTGCTGGAAGCCGCTCAGGTATTCGGCCGAGAAGATCCGCTGTGGAATCCAACCCGGTCCATGACCGCTGAACCACATGCCGGAAGTGCCCCAATAGCGTTGGTCCGGAGGCGTGACCCCTGGCTCGAACTTGAAGAAAGTGTGGGCGTCTTCGCCGTAGGGCTTGTTAAAGATCGTCACCCACCTGCCGGGACCCGGCTCCGCCCAGCCGAGCAGCGCCGTCGTGTCCATCGTCGGATTGCCGAAGCCGGCCACCTGGAGGATGTGGGAAACGGCGGAGCTGCAATCGAACGGGCCGTTCATCGGCGTCGGGGAGACGCCGTGGGAGCCGCCCCAGACGTATTCGGTGTGCGACCGCAGCCGACTTAGGCGGTCTGCCTCGGCGACCATCTTGGCGACTTTGGAACCGACTGGACCGGCTTCAGCGCAGGTCGCCGCTTCGGTTACTTCCGTGGTCGCCGTGCCCTCGCCGGCGTAGCGCTCAGCTCCGGCAAGGACCTCATCGACATACCAGTCGGCGTGGTTGTAGGCGAGGATCGCGGTCCGCCAGTCCTCCGGGGCACCCGAGGCATGGAGGTAGTTGGCGGCAGCGAAGATCGCGTCTTCGGGGTCGTAGGGATCGCGCTCCCCGTCCTTATTGGCGTCGACGCCGTAGGCGGCCCAGGTTTCGGGCATGAACTGCATCCAGCCTTCGGCGCCTGCCGAGGAGACGGTGTTCGCCTTACCGAACTTGGTCTCGATCTCGTTGATCGACGCGAGGACGGCGGGGCCTTTGACGCCGAGCTCGTACTCGGTCGCCGCCCGCACGTAGGTCGGGACGAGCCAGCGTGGAACCTTGGAGTTGAGCGCGCCGACCGCTTCCGAGCCGCCGCAGGTCGTTGACGCAGCGCCGAAGACGACGGTGATCGAAATGAGCCCGACGACCAGCGCGGCCAGCAGCGCGATCGGCAAGGCGATGAGGAGCGCGCGGGGAACGGGTCGGCCCGTCGAGGACGCCATCGCTCAACCCGGCGGCGAGGCAGAGACGACTCGCCAACCCGAAGCGCCCTTCCTTAGCGTGAACCCGACCGAGAATGGCGGCGAACGGCCGTCGCCGACCTCGACGCTTCCGCGCAGGGTGATAGAGCCGGCCAGCTCAAGAACGATGTGGCGGGCCCGCGGGCGAAGGTGGCGACGAGACGGCGGGACCCTCGCCGCGGCCTGCCCAAGGTGCCGGGTGAGCGCGTCGGTGGCACCAGGAAGACGTGGCGGGCGGCGCCGGTAGGCGCTACGGGCATAGGCATGGGCAAAGCGCCGGGCCAGCCGCGCTGCTAGCGCCAGCTCACCCGCCACCGGCGCGCCCTTCGCGCCCCGCAGAAGCGGCGACGCGCCGGGCGGGTCCTGCCGGCCTGAGTCGCAGCCGGCGATCAGGGCGGCGGCCACCAGCGAGAGGGCGATGTAGCGGTGCGGGTGCATCGCTACGGCTGTCCAGCGGAGGCGGGCTTTGCATCGAATTTGGACCAGACCGATGCAAATCGCGCTGGCGCTGGACAGACAAATCAAAGGACCATTCCGCGCGCTTGAAAACGCTCAGGTTCGGGTACGCCACTAGAAGAAAAGAGACAAAGGCATTCATCGATGTACGGACGTAAAGCCACCGTCGAGATGGGAAGGGACGAGTTCGACGGAGCTCGCCTCGGCTTTCGCCAGCTTCTGCGCCGCAAGCGCTTCTCGCCGCACTTCATCCAGCGCCACGCCGACGACTTGTTCTCGACGGCCACGGTGGAACTGAGCCGCAAGCTGGCTGAAGGGGAGGAGATCGAGAACCCGGCGGGGTGGCTCATCACTTGCGCCTGGCAGCGGACCAAGGGGCAGCTGGAAGCCGAAGCCCGCCGTCCGCAGTCAGTCTCGACCGAGGCGACCGGACCCCTGGTCGATGGTTCCCACTCGACCCCCGAGGATCTTGTCCTTGATGAGGATCGGGCTCGCAAGGTCCGCGAGGCGGTTGAGCAGCTGCCCATCGAGCAGCGTCGCGTCCTAGCGCTCTCTTATTTCGAGGGCAACACCGTGCGCGAAGTCGGGCGCCACTTGCGTTGGCATCCTTCCAAGGCGCAGCGAGCACACGAGAGCGCGAGGCGGCGCCTCCACGAGCTCCTGGGTGTCGAGAGCTCCGACGACCTCGAGCTTGAGGTCGGGCTCGCTGCCTTTGTCTCGATAGCCGAGGTTGGAACCCGCGGTGGCGCCAGCGGAGCGCTCGGACGCGCAGGCGAGAAGACGGCCGAGGCACTGGCGGGGTTAAAACATCAGGCCACCAACGCGTATTACCGCGTCGTCGATCCAACCCCGTTGGCTGGCGCTCGGCCGGGGACGATCGCGGGCGTCGTCGCCGGCTGCATCGCCCTCGGCGGCGGCGCCGCAACGTACTGCGTCGAGCAGGGCGTGAATCCCGTCGGTGCGGCGCGAAGCCTGATCGCGTCCAGTGCAGATCCCGAGCCGCCGCCGCCGAGCGAGCCGACGGAACCGCCACCAGCTCCCGTCTACACGCCGGCGCAACCGGCGGAAAGCAAAGAAGCATCCGTCCCGGAACCGACGCCGACGGCCGAACAGGCACCCGAGCCGAAGCCGGATCCGAAGCCCGAGCTACCGCCGCCCGAGGACAGCTTCGAGCCCGTCTCGCCGGCCTACGCGTCGAGCGAAGGCGGAACGGAAGAAACCTATGAAGCGCCGGAAGCGGCGCCGGTCGAAAGCACGCAGTCGGCACCGGCTCCCGCCCGGCCCGGTCCCCAGTTTGGAGGCCCATGATGCAACCCGCTCTACATCCCGATCCCCGCCCCGCCCGCGTCACCGCGTTCGTCGCCATTGCCGCCGTGATCGTCGTCGCCGTCGGGCTCGCGGCACCCCGCCCAGCGAGCGCTGGCGAATACACGATCCACGCCTGCCAGGCAGACGAGGCCGGATACGTCAGCGCGGCCTTCGAGAACTTCGCCACCCGAGGGATGAAGTGGCGACGGGCGTGCGATCCTCGCGGAGATGGGCTCCGAGGGCTCGTCACCGCGAACGTCCCTCGTGCCGGTCGCGTGGAGAAAGAAGCGCAGTCTGGCTTCATCCTCGATGCTCCACCGGGAACGAGCTTTTCGCGCTTTCGCTGGTCAGGCCAAGCGCAGCGCCGCGACTGCCGCTACGCACTTCAGCTCTATGCGCTGCGCCCCGACGGCTCGCCGATCTCGATGAAGAACGTGCGCGCCAATCGGGGCTGCCCCCGCCCCGGCTTGGCGCAGTCTTCCGGGGCACCGTTCCCACGCGCCTACGACCTCGACGGCGCGACCCGGATCGTCCAGCGCGTGGTCTGCATGGGAAGTCCGAAACACCAATTCTGCTCGGCGCGAGGTCAGAACTTCATTCGAACCTTCTCGGCGGAAGCAACGGTGGTTGATGGCAGCGCCCCCGCAGCCGGGATTGTCGCGAGCTTGCCGCTCTCACGTGGCCAGTGGGTACGAGGAAACCAGAGCTTCGACTACGAAGCATCCGACAACGTTGGCGTCAAAAGCGTGACCGCGCTCATCAGCGGAGGCTCGCGCGGGAGCGACCAGAGGAATTGCGACTACTCGCAGCGAGTTCCGTGCATCAGCGGACCGGGCCGCATCTCGATCAATACCGCGGAAACCGCCGAAGGCTCCCAGCCACTGACTGTTGTCGCCGAAGACGCGGCCGGCAACCGCGCCGAATCGGGGGCCGTAACGGTGCGGATCGACAACGCCGCGCCGGGCGCGGTGCCCCTCGCGGTCGGCGGTGGAGAGACCTGGCGCAACGCCAACGACTTCGACGTCGCCTGGGCCAATCCCAGCGAAGGCGATCGGGCTCCGATCACCGCCACTCATTTTAGCCTGTGTCGGGCGGGCGGCAACGAGTGCGTAAACGGCGACCGAGCCGGTGTCGGGATCGCGGCGATCGACAACCTCACGGTTCCATCGCCGGGCGAATGGGAGCTGCGGCTCTGGCGCGAGGACGCCGCCGGCAACCAGCAGTCGGCGAACGCATCCCAGCCGGTAAAGCTGCGCTTCGACCCTGAGCCGCCGCAGCTCGGCTTCGAGAATCCGAGCGTCGAGGACCCAACGTGGGTGTCCGTCCTCGTCACCGACCGCATCTCCGGGCTTGGCGGAGGCGGGATCGAGATCAGCCGCGCAGGTTCCGGCAGCTGGCAGGTGCTGCCAACCGCCCAGGAGGGCGAGCGTCTCTTAACGCGCGTTAACGATGCCTCCCTGCCTGCCGGCGACTACGAACTGCGGGCCACGGCCCACGACCAGGCGAACAACCTAGCGGGCACCGACCGGCGCCTCGACGGCCAGCCGATGCGGCTGAAGCTGCCGCTGCGGGTCGCGACCGCGATGAAGGCCGGCGTGGTCGAGAGGCGCAGCGTCACCCGCAAGGGGAAGAAGGGCGAGGTGCGCCGGACCGTCCTCGAGCCACGGGCCAAGGTCTCCTTCGGAAGCAAAGTGCATCTCGGCGGTCGCCTCGTCAACCGGGCCGGGCACCCGCTGACCGACGCGAAGGTGCTCGTCTACTCGCGCCCGAAGGCAGGGACCGA
>Ga0196962_10000295_pt1 | contig 23438 bp, 20 predicted proteins | sample S3v_20metaG_FD_183186 | JGI IMG/M metagenome (GOLD analysis project Ga0196962, IMG submission 183186) | Soil microbial communities from Anza Borrego desert, Southern California, United States - S3+v_20 | ecosystem: Environmental > Terrestrial > Soil > Desert | place: USA: California | collected...
GGTTCGCCCTCAACTACTTCTTCACCTCGCTGATGATCCGCAAGTTCGCGCTCGGCCTTGCCGAGGCCGGGCTCTATTCGGGCCTGATCGCCAGCCTGCCGGCGGCGCTCTCGGTGCTCGGCAGCGGCTGGCTGGCGGACCGGCTGAGCGCCAAAGGAGGCCCCGCCACCTACGCGCTGATCCCGGCGGTGTGCCTACTCGTCGGCGGGCCGCTCTACGGGCTGGCCATCACTCGCGACAGCCTGCCGTTGCTGCTCGCGCTGATCAGCGTGACGGCGTTCCTCACGTTCGGCTACCTCGGCGTGACTTACGCGGCGCTGCAGAACCTTATGCACCCGCGCATGCGCGTGTCGGCCTTCGCGGTCCTCAACGTCGTCTACGGCGTGGCGAGCGCGCTCGGCCCGATGCTGCTCGGGGCCCTCAGCGACCGCCTGGCACTGTCGTACGGCCCGGCCCAGGGCCTGGCGCTGGCGATGGCGATCGGGGGCGCGCTCTACGTGTGGGCGGGTTGGCACTACCTCCTTGCGGCGCGGCGGCTCGGGCGCGATTCGGCCGCGGTCCACGGCACCGCTTGACATTCCGCCCCTGACTGGTATTTCTGTAATAACAGAAACAGGAGCCGGGTCGTGGCCGCCCTCACCCAAATCCCGGAAGCCGAGGCGTTCATCCTCCACTGGGGCGAGATGGGCAGCCAGTGGGGCGTCAACCGCTCGGTCGCCCAGGTCCACGCGCTGCTCTACCTGTCGGACCGGCCGCTCCACGCCGAAGATATCGTCGACGCGCTCGGCCTGGCCCGCTCGAACGTCTCGACCGCGCTGCGCGAGCTGCAGGGCTACGAGATCGTCCGCCGGACCCACGTCAAAGGCGACCGGCGCGACCACTTCGTCGCCGAAACCGATCCGTGGGACCTGCTGATGAAGATCGCCGCGGAGCGCAAGCGGCGCGAGATCAATCCCACGGTGATATTGCTCGGCGAGCTCGCCGAACGGCTCGAGGGCCGCCGGGACGTGCCCGAGCACATCCGCCAGCGGATCGGCCGCATGCACCAGTTCATCGGCACGCTCACCGCGTGGTACGAGGACATCCGCCGCGTGCCCAAGCCGACGCTGGTCGCCCTGATGAAGCTCGGCGCCCGCGTCGCCCGGTTCGTGCCGGTGCGCGGCGGGACCCGCTCCAGCCAACCCTAGGCCGCCAAGGTGACGAACCGGGCCTGCCCACCCATGCCTTGCGATTTCTCTGTGTACCGAACGAACAGGAGGTAACGATGACCACCATCGTCTATGCGCTTTATCTCGCCATCGCGATCGCCTTCACCGTGTGGGTCGCGCGCACGCTGTCGAGCAACGGCATCGTCTTCCTGGTCGAGTGCTTCGGCCACGACGAGATCCTCGCCAAGAGCACCAATCACCTGCTGGTGGTCGGGTTCTACCTGATGAACCTCGGCTTCATCTTCCTCGCGCTGCAGTTCGGCGAGCCGCCGGCGACGGTGCCCGACGCGATCGTGTTCCTGAGCAGCAAGGTCGGCCTCGCCGTCGTGGTGCTCGGCGCGATGCACTTCTTCAACATGCACGCGATCGCCACCTTCGGCCGCAAGGTCAGCGGCTGGCTGCGCGAAGGCCACTACTGGGCCGAGCGCACCCGGGCGCAGCCGGCGACGGCTGGCTGACGAGCCGCTTCTACCCTCCCGCTTGCGGGAGGGGAGCCTGCATCACCCCAGCGCCGCCTTCAGGTCCTCGACCAGGTCGGTCTTCTCCCACGGGAAGAAGTCGCCCTCCGCGGTGCGGCCGAAGTGGCCGTACGAGGCGGTCTTGCGGTAGATCGGCTTGTTGAGCCCGAGGTGCGTGCGAATGGCGCGCGGGGTCAGCCCGCCGAGCTTGGCGATGCGCATGATCGCCTGCTCGATCCTGTCGTCGCCGACGCTGCCGGTGCCGTGGGTATCGACATACAGCGACAGCGGCTTCGACACGCCGATCGCATAGGCGAGCTGGATCGTGCAGCGCTGGGCGAGCCCGGCGGCGACGATGTTCTTGGCGAGGTAGCGGGTGACGTAGGCGGCCGAGCGGTCGACCTTGGTCGGATCCTTGCCCGAGAAGGCGCCGCCGCCGTGCGGGGCCGCGCCGCCATAAGTGTCGACGATGATCTTGCGGCCGGTCAGGCCGGCGTCGCCGTCGGGCCCGCCGATCTCGAAGCTGCCGGTGGGGTTGATGTGGTACTCGGTGGCGTCGGACAGCAGCTCCGCCGGGATCACGCCGGCGATCACCCGTTTGACGTAAGCCTTGAGCTCGGCTTCCTTGTCGCCTTCGTCGTAGCCCTTGCCGTGCTGGGTCGAGACGACGACGGCGGTGCAGGCGACGGGCCGGCTGCCCTGGTAGCGGAGCGTGACCTGGCTCTTGGTGTCGGGCTCGAGGAACGGGGCGGCGCCGGAATGGCGGTCGGCCGCCATCTGCTCGAGGATCTTGTGGCTGTAATAGAGCGTCGCCGGCATCAGGTCGGGCGTGTCGTTGGCGGCGTAGCCGAACATGATCCCCTGGTCACCGGCGCCTTCGTCCTTGTTGCCGCCGGCGTCGACGCCTTGCGCGATGTGCGCGGACTGGCCGTGGAGGTTGTTCTCGAAGCGCAGCGTGCGCCAGTGGAAGCCGTCCTGCTCGTAGCCGATCTCGCGCACGGTGTGGCGCACCGTCCGCTCGATCTCTTCCTTGGCGCCCGGCGCCCAGAAGCCGTTCTCGGCCCAGTCGTCGCGGCTCTCGTCGTACATCGGCTTGCAGCGGATCTCGCCGGCGAGCACGACCAGCTGCGTCGTGGTGAGCGTCTCGCAGGCGACGCGCGCCTCGGGGTCCTTCGACAGGAACAGGTCGACGATGGCGTCGGAAATCTGGTCGGACACCTTGTCCGGGTGGCCTTCGGAAACGCTTTCGGAGGTGAACAGGTAATCGGCGCGCATGCTGTGAGCTTCCCCTCGGATGGAGCGCCTCTTTTGCCGTTAACGCGCCTCAGGGCAAGCGGCTGATCAGATAGCTTTCGTCGTTGAACCACAACTCCCCGTATTTGCGCAGCACCGCCCGGGTCGCCTCGAGGTAGCCGGGTCCGGTCATCGCCTCGGTCACGCGCCGATCGTCGATCTGCGCGACATAGACCGCGGCGTTCCATGCGGCGAGCAGGGTCGAGGTGCCGATCAGCGCCGCGTCCCGATCGAGCTCGTCGGGCAGCGTGTGCATCTCGTAGCGGAACAGCGCGCGCGACGACGGCAGCGGGTCGAACTGGTAATCCTCGGCCGCGTCGCCGAGCGCCTCCCGGGTCGCTTCGACCAGCTCGTGGCGCGAGGTGACGAACGGATCCTCGCCCGGCCACACCCGCTGGACGATCTCCATGCCGGGATCGCTGCCCGCCGAATGGATGCCGAGCAGGCGCCCGCCCGGACGCAGCGCGCGGGCCAGCGGGGCGAGGATGCGCCCGGCCTTGAACGCCACCGGCGCGCGCAGGCGGAACGGCTGGCTGGCGAGGACGAGGTCGAAATCGGCCGCCGCCTCGCCGCGGCGGGGAATCACGCTGTCGAGGATGAAGCGGCAGTCCGCGCGGTAGAGGACCAGCACGGTCGGCACCTCGGGCACCAACCGCCCGGTCGCCGGGCTGACCCGGGTCGTCCAGTGCTCGCCGAGGAAGCCCTGCAGGTCCTGGATCTGGCGCTCGAACTCGGCCGTGGTCGAGCCGGTCAGCGCGACCTCGTGCCACACCAGCCGCTGCCGGTCGGCCTCGCCGGCGGGCCACAGCCACGGCGCCCGGGCATAGGACATGTTGGTGATCGCCAGCACCATCTCCGGGTGCTCGAACAGCCGGTCGGGGACCTTGTCGAGCGCCAGCCGCACGTCCTCGAGGCTGATCTCCTTGCCGGCGACGTAGAACGGCATGCGCTCGAAGCGCTGGTGCATCTTGCGCACGACGCGGGCGAGCACGGTGCCGTCGCCGATCCCGGCGTCGAAGAAGCGGATCGCCGGCGGCTGGGGCGCGATGTGGTCGAGCTCGCGCGCGACCCGCTCGGCGACGACCCATTTCTCCGAGCAGGTGTTGACGAACAGCAGGTAGTTCTGGCGGTTGTCGTAGAAGCGGAAGCCCGGCTCGGCGCTGCCCGGCGCGGGCTCGGCTGCGGCTTCGTTCGGCACCCCGGCAGTCGCCATGCAAGCCTCTCCCGCAAACGGTCGCGCGGACCCTACCCGGCCCTCCGGCGCGAGGCAATCAGCGCGGCCGCTACCGCGAGCAGCGCCCACCCCAGCGGCAGCGCGTTGCCGAGCCGGGCGAACGGCGTCGGCGCCAGCGCCGGCGGGACGATGCCGTCGATCCGCCCCATGCGATGCAGCGGCAGGTGCTCGCGCACCACGCCGCGCGGGTCGATCACCGCGCTGATCCCGGTGGTCGTCGAGCGCAGCACCGGCAGACCTTCCTCGATCGCCCGCAGCCGCGCCTGGGCCAGGTGCTGCGGCGGGCCGAAGCGGCCGAACCAGCCGTCGTTCGACGGATTGAAGATGTAATCGGGGCGGTTGCCGCGCTCGGCCACCTCGCCCGAGAAGACGATCTCGTAGCAGACCTGGATACCGGCCTTGCCGTGCCCGCCCAGGTCGAGGGTGCGCGGGCCCGGGCCGGGGAGGAAGTCGATCGTCCCGGCGACCAGCCGGCTGAGCCCGAGCGGCTCGAGCAGCGCGCGCATCGGCAGGTACTCGCCGTAGGGCACGAGGTGGGCCTTGGCGTAGCCGCCGCGGATTGTGCCGTCGCTGTCGAGAGCGGTGACCGCGTTGTAGGCGCCGACCGCGCGGCCGCCGGCGATCTCGAGGTCGACCGCGCCGGTCAGCAGCACGCTGCCCGGGCCGATCGCGCGGCCGATCCGCGCGCGGGCGTAAGCCGGGTCGCCGAGCGCGGTGGTCCGGTCGTAGTACGGCTGCGGGTAGCCGGGGCGGAGGTAGTCGACGAGGCCGGATTCGGGCCACAGCACCAGCCGGGTGCCGACCGCGTCGCGCGGCGCGGCAAGCTGCGCCAGGCGGACGAAGTTGGCCTCGTAATAGCGCGGGTCGGCCAAGCGCTGCTGATCCAGGTCGGGCTGGACCAGCGTGAACGGCAGCGTCCCTTCGCGCGGCTTGCCGGCCGGGAGGTACATTCCCGCCGCCGCCAGCAGCGCGATCGCCAGCGCGACCCACGGGCGCCGCTCGCGCAGCAGCACCGCCAGCGCCGCCGCCAGCAGCACCGCGAGCCCCGACAACGCATACGTCCCCAGCCACGGCGCCAGCGCGGCGAGGCCCGGGCGGTCGAACGGGCCGAGCAGGACCATCGCGAACGGGTTCCACGCATAGCCGGTGAACACCGTCGCGCGGAGCATCTCCGACACCGTCCAGCAGCCGGCCAGGGCCAGCGCGAACGGCCAGCCGAGGCGCCGGCCGGCGATGGCGCGAGCGCCGAGCGCGGCGAGCGCCGGATAGACCGCCAGGTAGACCGCGAGCAGCGGCACAGCGACCCAGCCGAGCCCGGCCGGCATCTCCGCCTGGTAAGTGAAGGCGGTGGCGATCCAGTTGTTGCCGAAGGTGAAATGGCCGAGGCCGAACAGCCAGCCGAGCCACCCGGCGCGCCTCGCGTCAGGCGCTTCGGCGATCAGCGCGGCGAACGCGGCCATCGCCGCCAGCGCCAGCGGCCACAGCCCGAGCGGCTCGAACCCCGTCGCGGCGAGCACGCCCAGCGCCAGCGCGGCGAGCCGGGGGTAGCGGATCAACAAGGGCCAGAGGCGGCCGGCGGGTGGCATCGCGGTCAGGTGCCGCGCCGCGGCCGCCGGCGCAAGCCTCAGCGGATCGCTTCGAGGGCCTCTTCGCCGTCGTCCTCGGACGGGCGCGGGCGCCGGGTACGGGTCCGCGGCCGCGGCGCGGCCTCGTCCTCGCGCGCTATCGACGGCGGCAGCACGGCGGCGTCGAAGCCGCTCTCCGGCTCGCCTTCGGCGGCGCCATTGACGGGGCGAGCATCGTTGGCCGAGCGGCCGCGGCCGCGCGAGCGCGGACGCTGCTCGCGGCTGTCGCGGGTGAACGGGTTGTCGCTCTCGTCGCCCTCGCTGGCGCGCTCGCCTTCGACCGGCGAGACTTCCTCGTAGCGGTCGCGCGGCTCGCGCTGGCCGCCGGCGCGGTTGATGGTGTCGCCCTGATCCTCGTAGTCGTCGCCGTCGTCGAACGACGGCTCGCGGTCCTGGTCGCGCTCGCGGTCGGGCCGCGGACGCTGGTCGTCGCGCTGCGTCCGGCTGTCGGCGACGACGCGGAAATAGTGATCGGCGTACTGCAGGTAGTACTCGGTCTGCACGCGGTCGCCGTTGAGCGAGGCGTCGTGCGCCAGCTTCTTGTACTTCTCGAGCAGCTGGGGCGCGTTGCCGCGGGCGCGGCTGTCGATCCGATTGCCCTGGTTGCCGCCGCCCTGGCCGCCACGATTGCTGCCGCGGCCGCGCCGGCGATTCTGGTTTCGATTCTGGTTCAAAGGAAATCCGTTTCCTTGCCTAATGACCGGTATTCCGGTCGCATGACCCCTCCCGCGGCGCCTTCACGGCGCTGCGTGGTTCCCCATCTGCACGATCGATGGGCCAGTGCCCGCGATCCTCAAGCAAATGATGGAGTTTCAAGGCCCGGTGCCGGCATTACGCCTCCCCACCGCTGGCCTGTGCCTAGAGGTAGTCACTTAACGGCGAATTGCCAAGCCCTAATCGCAGGACCAGCGCGCGCGGCCGCCCGGCGAGATCGCGGCGCAGCTCGGAAGCGAAGCCGGCCGCAGCGGCGATGGCGGAGACGGATTCGGCCTGGGTGGCGCCGATCTCGAAGATGGCCACGCCCCCGTCGGCCAACAGCTTGGGCACCTGCGGGATCAGGATGCGGTAGTCGTCGAGCCCGTCCGGACCGGCAAACAGCGCGCCTTCGGGCTCCCACTCGCGCACGTCGCGCCCCAGCTCGGCCGTATCCTCGATGTAGGGCGGATTGCACAGGACCAGGTCGAACCGGCCGAGATCCTCGTGCCAGCGGCGCTTGCGCCAATCGCGCTGGATGAAGCGCGCGAAGCCGCGATCGGCGCGGGGAGGCGGCAGCTCGGCGGGACTTCCGCCCACGAAGGCTATCGGCGTATTGGCGTGGCGCTGGGCGTTCCTGATGGCGACGAAGAGCGCTTCCGCCGAACGATCGAGGCCCCAGCCTTCGGCCCGCGGCCAAACGGTCAGCGCCGCGAGCAGCAGCGCGCCCGAACCGGTTCCGAGGTCCAGGATTCGCTCGGGCGTGCGGCCGACGAACGCCTCGCGGGCGACTTCGATCAGGGATTCGCTGTCGGCGCGGGGAATCAGGACGGCGTGGGTGACCTCGAGCTCGAGGCCATAGAACTCCTTGCGACCGACAATATAGGCGACCGGCTCATGCGCCGCGCGACGTTCCACCAGCGCCGCGTAGGACTGAGGCGCCTCGTCGTCCATGCGTCGCAGCAGCATGTCCGACCGCGTCACGCCCAGCACCTCGGCCATCAGCAGCTCGGCATCGAGCCGCGCGGTGTCGGAAGTAGCCGCCAGCCGCCCGGCCGCCTCGCGCAAGGCGTCCGAAACCTTCATTCCCAGACCGGAAAGGGGGAATTGGCCCCGAAGACGTGCTTAGTCACCGAGCGCCGCCAGCCGCTTGGCCTGGTCCTCGGCGGTGAGCGCGTCGACCAGCTCGCCGAGGCCGGTCCCGGCGAGCACTTCGTCGAGCTTGTGCAGCGTCAGGCCGATGCGGTGGTCGGTCACGCGGCCTTGCGGGAAGTTGTAGGTGCGGATGCGCTCGGAGCGGTCGCCCGATCCGACCGTGGCCTTCCGCGCCTCGGCCTCGGCGCCGTGGGCTTCCTCGCGCATCTTCTCGTAGAGCCGCGCGCGCAGCACTTGCATCGCCTTGGCCTTGTTCTTGAGCTGGCTGCGCTCGTCCTGCTGGATCACTACGAGGCCGGTCGGTAAATGCGTGATGCGCACCGCGCTGTCGGTGGTGTTGACGCCCTGCCCGCCCGGGCCGGAAGCGCGGAAGATGTCGATCCGCAAGTCGCGCTGCTCGTCGATCTGCACGTCGATCTCGGTCGGCTCGGGCATGACCGCGACGGTCGCGGCCGAAGTGTGGATGCGCCCGCCACTCTCGGTCACCGGCACGCGCTGGACGCGGTGCACCCCGCTCTCGAACTTGAGCTTGGCGAACACTCCCGAACCGGCGACGTTGGCGACGATCTCCTTGAACCCGCCGACGTCCGACGCGCTCATCGAGATCGGCTCGACCTTCCAGCCCTGCTCGGCGGCGTAGCGCTCGTACATCCGGTAGAGGTCGCCGGCGAACAGCGCCGCCTCGTCGCCGCCGGTGCCGGCGCGGATTTCCAGCATCGCCGGGCGCAGATCGGCGGAATCGCGCGGCAATAGCGCGACGGCAAGCTGGTGCTCGGCCTCCGGCAGCTTCTCGCGCAGCTCGGCCAGCTCCTCGTCGGCCAGCGCCTTCATCTCCGGATCGTCCATCGCCGCCAGTTCGGCGATCTCGGCGCGCATCGCGCGCACTTCCTGCGCCGCCCGCGCAACCGGCTCGAGCTCGGCATAATCGCGGCTCGCGGCGACGAATTGCTCGCCCTCGAGCTGCCCCGAGGCAAGACGGGCTTCGAGTTCGGAAAAACGATGCTGGATTTGCGCGAGGCGCTCTTCGGGGATGGTCATTCGTCAGGCAGCTTGTCGTTACCTTGGAAGCCCAGGACTATCCCATCCTTTGTCGCCCTGATTTCGACACCATCCAGCGCCTCGCCAAACGCGGGCGTATCAAGCCCATGCTTCTTGACCTCAAGCAGCGTGAACAGATTCGTGTCGAGCGCTTGGATTGGAACCTTGTACTGTTCACCATTCGCTAGATCGCGAACCGTCGCCTCGCCGGTCTGGATTTCCTCTTCGCCAATGATGACAGCGATCGAGGCACCGATGTCATTGGCCCGCTGGAGTCGCTTCTTTAGGTTACCCTTGAAGGCCATGTCGGCCTCTATCCCGTAGCGGCGTAGATCGGCCAGCGCAGCAGTCGCTGTGGCTATCGCTTCATCACCAACAGGAATGATCGTGACATGCAGGCCCTGGTTCCCGGTCACGCCCATTAGCATGGCTAGCCTTTCGATGCCGGCCGCCCAGCCAACAGCAGGGGTGTGCGCTCCGCCAAGCGTCTCCATCAACCCGTCATACCGCCCACCGCCGAGCACGGTCCCTTGCGCCCCCAGCCGGTCGGTGACGAACTCGAACGCGGTGTGGCGGTAGTAGTCGAGGCCGCGCACCAGCGAGGGGGCGCGGGTCCATTCGACCCCGGCGGCATCGAGGCCCGCGCACACCTGACCGAAGAACTCGCGCGCCTCGCCGCTGAGGAAATCGTCGATCCGCGGCGCTTCGTGGACCAGCGCCTTGTCGCGCGGGTCCTTGCTGTCGAGGATGCGCAGCGGGTTCCTCTCCAGCCGCTCCTGGCTGTCCTCGCTCAGCGCCGCGCGATGATCGCGGAAGTATTCGACCAGCGCTTGCCGCCAGGCCTCGCGGCTCGGCGCGTCGCCGAGGGTATTGAGCTGCAGCGTCACCCCGTCGGCGATACCGAGCTCGTTCAAGAGCTGGTCGGCCATCGCCAGCAGCTCGACGTCGGCCTGCGGCTCGGCGGCGCCGATGATCTCGGCGTCGAGCTGGTGGAACTGGCGGTAGCGGCCCTTCTGCGGGCGCTCGTAGCGGAACAGCGGGCCGTGGGTGGCGACCTTCAGCGGGGCGTGCTGCTGCCAGCCGTCGGTCAGCCAGGCGCGGGCAATCCCGGCAGTGAATTCGGGGCGCAGGGTCAGCGATTCCCCGCCGCGGTCCTCGAAGCTGTACATTTCCTTCGAGACCACGTCGGTGGTCTCGCCGAGCGAGCGCGAGAACACCTCGGTCTTCTCGAACACCGGCATCTCGATGCGGCGGAAGCGATACAGCTTGCGGACCCGCTCGAACGTCTCGACCACGTGCGCGAACGCCTCGGCCTCGGCGCCGAAAATGTCCTGCGTGCCGCGGATGGGCCGGGGGGTGTCGATCTTCGCCATTGGCCGCGCGTTAGCGGCTAATCGCGCCGTTCGCAAAGAACCAACCGGCCACTTCCCCCGTCGTCATCCTGAACTCGTTCCAGGAGCCGTTTCTCCTCCCGCACTCAGTCAGCGCGCGAGGTCGAACCCGGCCGCCAGATTCTGGCGCAAGGGCCGTGCTTGCCCGCAACGCTCTGGGAGTGCGGCGCGATGGACCCTGAACCGAGTTCAGGGTGACGAACAGGGGTGGTCGGGTGTGGAAGCTCTTCGTCGATCAACCGGTTGCGATTGCGACCACATCGCGCCAAGGGGCGCGCATGTCGCACACTTCCCCGGTCGCTCCGCTGCTCGCCGCCCTGCTCTTCGCAACCGCTCCGCCGGCGCTGGCCCAGCCGGCCGAGCGCTCCGCCCCGCAGGCGATCCCGCTGCCGCCGTCGCTCCCCGAGGCCCAGGACATCCCGTTCCCCGGGACTATCGAGCTCGAGATCGACGCCACCGACACCCGCCGCGGGGTGTTCCGCGTAGTCGAGACGGTGCCGGTGCCCCCCGGAGAGGACGAGCTGATCCTGCTGCTGCCCGAATGGCACCCGGGCAAGCACGACGCCCGCGGGGCGATGAACCTGATCGCCGACGTCCGCTTCGAGGTCGACGGCAAGCTCGCCGCGTGGACGCGCGATCCGATCGAGACTTACGCCTTCCGCATCCCGCTGCCGCGCGGCGCGCGCGAGGTCACCGCGCGCTTCGTCTACACCTCGCCGCTCCAGTCCAGCGAGGGGCGCATCGTGATGACGCAGGAGATGCTCAACCTGCAGTGGGAAGCGATGAGCCTCTACCCCGCCGGGCACTACGTGCGGCAGATCCGCGTCCGGCCGACGGTCAGGTTTCCCGAGGGGTGGACCGCCTGGACCGCGCTCGACGGGAAGCGGGCGCGCGGCGACAGCGTGAGCTGGGCGGCGGTCGACTACGAGACGCTGGTCGATTCGCCGGTGTTCGCCGGCCGGCACGCGCGCCAGTGGGACCTCGGCCACGACGTGCGGCTCTCCGCGGTGGCCGACGAGCCCGGGCAGCTCGCGCTCGCGCCCGAGCACCTCGCCACGTTCGAGAAGCTGGTCGACGAGGCGCTGGCGCTCTACGGCGCGCGGCACTTCGACCACTACGACATCCTCCTCGCGCTGACCGAGCGGATGGGCGGCATCGGCCTCGAGCACCACCGCTCGAGCGAGAACGACTACGACCCCGAGAACTTCGTCAAATGGGACGATTACGGCTGGGACCGCAACGTTGTCGCCCACGAACTCTCCCACAGCTGGGACGGCAAGTACCGCCGCCCGGCCGGGCTGTGGACGCCCGATTACCGCACCCCGATGCCCGACGAGCTGCTGTGGGTCTACGAGGGGCAGGACCAGTTGTGGGGCTATGTCCTCGCCGCCCGCTCAGGGCTGCAGCCGAGGGACATCGTGCTCGGGGCGATGGCCAACTCGGCCGGGTTCTACGCCGTCCAGCCGGGCCGGGCGTGGCGCTCGGTGGAAGACACCACGTTCGATCCGATCATCGACAAGCGCAAGCCGCAGCCGTTCGCCTCGCTCAACCGCAACGAGGACTATTACTCCGAAGGCATGCTGGTGTGGCTCGAGGCCGACCAGATCATCCGCGAAGGCACCGGCGGGGCCAAAGGCCTCGACGATTTCGCCAGGGCGTTTTTCGGCATGAACGACGGCGACTGGGGCGTGCTGACTTACACGTTCGACGACGTCGTTGCCACGCTGAATGCGGTCCATCCGTACGACTGGGCCGGGTTCTTCGAGACGCGCATCAAGTCGCCGGGCCAGCCGGCGCCGCTCGCCGGGATCGAGAAGGCCGGCTACCGCCTGGTGTGGAAGGAGGAGATGAATCCCTACGAGAAGGACCGCTCGGGCGATTCCGGAACGCTCAACCTGCAGTATTCGCTCGGCGTCTCGCTCGACAAGGACGGCAAGGTCACCGCGACGCTGTGGGGCAGCCCGGCGTTCGATGCCGGGATCGTCAACACCGCGCAGATCGTCGCGGTGAACGGCGAGGCCTACAGCGCCGAGGGCATCCAGCAGGCGATCACCGCCGCCAAGGACAGCCGCGCGCCGATCGAGCTGCTGGTCAAGCGCGGCGAGCGTTACCTGACCGTGCCGGTTGACTACCACGGCGGGCTGCGCTGGCCGTGGCTTGAACCCGCCGGCGAAGGCGAGCAGGGGCTCGATCGGCTGCTGGCGCCTAGAACCTAGTTCCGCGGTCCTTAGAGACGCTCGGCCCTTCGGCCTCGCTCCTCGGGGCGAACGGGTTTTCTCAAATCTCCGCTCGTCCTGAGGAGGGACTGAGCAAAGCGAAGGCCCGTCTCGAAGGGCCCGCCGCTACTCCGCCGCTTCGAGGAACCGGTCGTCGATCGACACGTCGGCGTCCCAGCTCTTGACCTCGGGCAGCACCGTTTCGGCGAAGAGGTGCATCCGCTTGAGCGCGTCGGCCTGCTCCATCCCGCCGAAGTAGAGGTGCGGGAAGAAGCCCTGCGGCTGGTAGATCTGCTTGAGCTCCCACATCCGCTCGAGGATCATCTGCGGCGTGCCGGTGACCGCGCCGTGGCCGAACGCCTGGCAGTATTCCTCGACCGCCGCGGGCTCCATCGTCATGGTCTCGTAATGCTCGTAGCCCTTGATGCCGGCGAAGGTGCCCGGCTTGTCGAGGCTGTAGTTGCGGATCGCCGCCCTCATCGTGTTGGCGAGGTACTTGCGGCCCTGCTCCTCGGCGAAGTCGGCGCTTTCGTCGATGTAGAAGTTGCCGCTGACCATCGGCGCCGGGGGCCTGGTGCCGGGGCCGTGCACGTCCTGCCACACCTCGGCGTACTTGTCGGGCGGCGTTTCCTTGCCGCGCTGCGGCAGCATCAGCACCATGTTGCCAAACCCGAGCCGGGCGGCGGTGACCATCGAGGTGCCCGACAGCGAGCCGCAGAACTTGCGCCCCTCGAAGCTCTTCAGCGGGCGCGGGCGCAGCTCGACGCGCGGCTGGCTGATGGTCTCGGTCTCGCCTTCGAGCACCCCGCTCTCTAACGCCGGTATGACCATCGACAGAATGTCGTTGTACAGCGCGCGCGACTTGTTCTGGTCGACCCTGAGGCCCGTGAACTCGTGCGGCGCGAGCCCGCCGCCGAAGCCGAGGATCGCCCGCCCGCCCGACATGTGATCGAGGTTGATGATCGCCTCGGCCAGCCGCACCGGATCGCGCCACGGCACGATGATCACTTGCGTGCCGAGCTTCATCCGCTTGGTCCGCCCGGCAAGGTAGCTGAGCAGCTGCAACGGGTCGTTCGACATCGAGTAGTCGGAGAAATGATGCTCGGTGATCCACACCGAATCGAACCCGAGCTCCTCGGCGAGCACGAGGTTGTCGAGCTCCTCGCGGATGAACCGCGCGTCGGGATAAGCGTCGCCGCGCTGGTGCGCGAACCCGGTGGCCAAGCCTACATGCATTGCAGAATCCTCTCGATATTCGCCGGCGAGGATGCCGCACTTGGCGAGCGCGGGCAATTGGTCTAGCGCGCGCCGCGGGGAGGGTGCCGCCAGCCAACGGAAGCGAGCATCCATGCGCATCGAACACATTCCCGCCGGGGACAATCCGCCCGAGAGCCTCAACGTCATCATCGAGGTCCCGGTCGGCGGCGAGCCGGTCAAGTACGAGTTCGACAAGGCGAGCGGCGCGCTGTTCGTCGACCGCATCCTGCACACCCCGATGCGGTACCCGACCAATTATGGCTTCGTGCCGCACACCCTGTCGCCCGACGGCGACCCGCTCGACGCGCTGGTCATCGCGCGCTCGCCGTTCATCCCCGGCTGCGTGGTCCGCGCCCGGCCGATCGGGGTGCTGGTCCTGGAGGACGAGCACGGCGGCGACGAGAAGCTGATCTGCGTGCCGGTCGACACCACGTTCCCGTATTACTCGGACGTCGGCGAGCGCCAGGACCTGCCGTCGATCGTGCTCCAGCAGATCGAGCACTTCTTCAAGCACTACAAGGACCTCGAGGCCGAGAAGTGGGTCCGCGTCGGCGAGTGGGGCGACGCCGCCGCGGCGCGCCGCATCGTGCTCGAGGCGATCGAGCGGGCGAAGCAGGCGACGCGCTAAGGCGTCACAGCAGCGGGGTGACGAGCCAGAACAGCCCGGTCAGCATGAGCGGCAGGCTGATGGCGCACAGCCAGATGATCAGCCGGTCGCGCTTGAAGCGGTCGGCCAGCTCGGGGTTGGCGGCCTCGCTGTCGCTCAGCCCTTCCCAGCGCTTCTCGAACATCCGACAGCCGGGGATGATCGCCGCGACGAGCACGATCAGCGCGAAATAGGGCAGGATCGAGCCGTGCCCGGTCTTGAGCGCGCCCATCGTGACGAAAATCTGCAGGCCGGTATAGACCAGCAGGCCATAGGCGACGTGATCGCTGATCTTCTTGCGCCAGTCGAGCTTGCCGGCCGCGCGCCGGTGCGCCGCGGCCACGGACTTGCGGAACGCCTCGTCCACGCGCCTTCTCCCTCTGCTCTCCCGACTCGGCACTATCTCACCGCGACAAGGCGCTTTCAAGGCCCGCGACGCGGCGCCTCCGGGTCGGCCCGTCGCGGGACATGCACGAATCCTGCCAACGGGCTTCAAACCTCGGGCGAGCGTGCTAAGCCGCGCCGATGACCTCGCTGGAACAGCACACGATCGACACCGCGCACCTCGCCGAGGCGATGGCCCAGGCGCCGCACAACGCCGCGCCGCCGATCCCCCAGGGGGGGCTCGAGGTGATCTCGATCGCCAAGAGCTACGACAAGCGCGCGGTGCTCAGCGACATCTCGCTGACCGTTGGCAAGGGCGAGGTGCTCGGTCTGCTCGGCCCCAATGGCGCCGGCAAGACGACCTGCTTCTATTCGATCATGGGCCTGGTGCGGCCCGACAGCGGACGCATCCTGATGGACGGCGTCGACGTGACCAAGCTGCCGATGTACCGCCGGGCGATCCTCGGGCTCGGCTACCTGCCGCAGGAAACCAGCATCTTCCGCGGCATGACGGTCGAGCAGAACATCAACTGCGTGCTCGAGATGGTCGAGCCCGACAAGGCGACGCGCGCCGCCGAGCTCGACCGGCTGCTCGACGAGTTTCACCTCACCCGCTTGCGCGAAAGCGCGGCGATGGCGCTGTCGGGCGGCGAGCGGCGCCGCTGCGAGATCGCCCGCGCGCTCGCGGCCAAGCCGTCGATCATGCTGCTCGACGAGCCGTTCGCCGGCATCGACCCGCTGTCGATCGGCGACATCCGCGAGCTGGTGAAGGACTTGAAGCGCCGCGGCATCGGCGTGCTGATCACCGACCACAACGTGCGCGAGACGCTCGACATCGTCGACCGCGCCTGCATCATCTACGGCGGCCAGGTGCTGTTCGCCGGCAGCCCCGAGGACCTGGTGGCCGACGAGAACGTCCGTCGGCTCTACCTCGGCGAGAGCTTCACGCTGTGACGGCGGGCTCGGGGGGCTGAACCATGGCCTTGGGGCCGCGCCTCGACCTCAGGCAGTCGCAGTCGCTGGTGATGACGCCGCAGTTGCAGCAGGCGATCAAGCTGCTGGCGCTGTCGAACCTCGAGATCGAGGCGTTCATCGGCGATGCGCTCGACAACAACCCGCTGCTCGAGGCGGGCGAGCTGGCGCACGAACGCGGGGCGACGATTGACGCGCCGGAGGAGCCGCGGCCCGAGCCGACGGCCGACGAGCTGATCGCGCGCGGCCAGGGCGAGGCCGATGCTCCGCTCGACATCGATCCCACCGCGCTCGACCGCGATCGCGACACCGGCGACTGGTCGGCCGCGCCGTCCTCGGGCGGCTTCGAGGACGGCCCGGACATCGACGACCGGGCCGACGACGCGGCCACGCTCGCCGAGCATCTCGAAGCCCAGATCGGCTCGGTGGTCGACGAGCCGCGCACGCTGTTCGTCGCCCGGCACCTGATCGGGCTGCTCGACGAGGCCGGCTACCTGCATGCGCCGCTGCGTGAGGTGGCGGACGACCTCGGGGTGCCGCTCGCCTGCGTCGAGGAAGCGCTGGCGGCGGTGCAAGCGCTCGATCCGACCGGCGTCGGCGCCCGCAGCTTGTCCGAATGCCTGGCGCTGCAGGCGAGGGAGGCGGACCGCTACGACCCATGCATGGCGCGGCTGATCGACAACCTCGAGCTCGTCGCGCGCGGCGAGGTCGCGCGGCTCAAGCGGATGTGCGACGTCGACGATGAGGACTTCGCCGACATGCTCGCCGAGCTGCGCGGCTACGATCCCAAGCCGGGCTTGCGCTATGGCGAAGGCGAGCGCGCGCCGGTGGTGCCCGACATCCTTGTCACCGAGGGCGGCAAGGCCGGGTGGCACATCGCCATCAACGAGGCGACGCTGCCCCGGCTGGTGATCAACCGCTCGTACTACGTCGAGCTGCGCAACGGGTGCGTCGACAAGGCGGCCAAAGGCTGGCTCGGCGAGAAGCTGGCCGATGCCCGGTCGCTGATCAAGGCGCTCGACCAGCGGCAGAAGACTATCCTCAAGGTCGCCGCCGAGATCGTCAGGCAGCAGGAGGGCTTCTTCCGCCGCGGCGTGTCGCACCTCAAGCCGCTGACGCTGCGCGCGGTGGCCGAGGCGATCGCGATGCACGAGAGCACGGTCAGCCGGGTGACCTCGAACAAGTACCTCAACTGCCCGCGCGGCACGTTCGAGCTGAAGTACTTCTTCACCAGCGGGGTCGCCTCGACCGATGGCGAGGGCGGGGCTTCGGCCGAAGCGGTCAAGGCGCAGATCCGCGCGCTGTGCGACGCCGAGGACCCGGGCGCGATCCTGTCCGACGACCAGCTCGTCGACTTGCTCAAGGAGAAGGGCTTCGACCTCGCCCGCCGCACCGTCGCCAAGTACCGCGAGGCGATCGGCATCGGCAGCTCGGTCCAGCGCCGACGGCAGAAGAAGCTGGCGCGCGTCGCCTAAACCGCGCGTGAGCCTGTGTGGCCCAAAAGACTCGCGATCTTTCCAAATCGTGAAAGGAAAAATTAACCTTTTTCGTTGAGAGATGGCGTGGTTAATTCCGGTCAACACCTGTTAGCGGGTCGTAACCAGGGGTTCGAAGGGGGACTTACCCATGCGCGTGCTGCTGATCGAAGACGAGCCGACGACCGCCAAGGCGATCGAGCTCATGCTTACGACAGAGGGCTTCAACGTCTACTCGACCGACCTCGGCGAGGAAGGCTTGGACCTCGGCAAGCTGTATGATTACGACATCATCCTGCTCGACCTGAACCTGCCCGACATGCACGGCTACGATGTGCTCAAGAAGCTGCGCGTCGCCAAAGTGCAGACGCCGGTCCTGATCCTCTCCGGCATCGCCGAGATGGATTCGAAGATCCGCAGCTTCGGCTTCGGCGCCGACGACTACGTCACCAAGCCGTTCCACCGCGACGAGCTGGTCGCCCGCATCCACGCCGTGGTGCGCCGCTCGAAGGGCCATTCGCAGTCGGTCATCCGCACCGGCAAGCTGGCGGTCAACCTCGATGCCAAGACCGTCGAGGTCGACGGCGCGCGGGTCCACTTGACCGGCAAGGAATACGCGATGCTCGAGCTGCTCAGCTTGCGCAAGGGCACCACGCTGACCAAGGAAATGTTTCTCAACCACCTCTACGGCGGGATGGACGAGCCCGAACTGAAGATCATCGACGTGTTCATCTGCAAGCTGCGCAAGAAGCTCTCGAGCGCGTGCGGCGGCGAGAACTACATCGAGACCGTGTGGGGCCGCGGCTACGTGCTGCGCGACCCGGGCGAAGAGGCCGAAGCGGCCTAACCGACAAGTTTCCTCCTGGAACGTGGAACCGCCCCGGGGCTTGCTCCGGGGCGGTTTTCCGTTAGCGCCGCGGCGATGACGGCGGACAAGACCGGCGACCCGACCACGCTCAACCGGCTCTACGGCCGCGCCCAGGGGCGGCCGCTGCGCGCCGGGCAGCAGGCGCTGGTCGACACGCTGCTGCCGCGGATCGCGGTGCCGGCGGAAGGCCCGGTCACGGCCGAGCGGCTGTTCGGCCACGATTGCCCGCTTCACTTCGAGATCGGCTTCGGCGGCGGCGAGCATCTCGCCGCGCGGGCCGACCTGCTGCCCGACCACGGCTTCATCGGCTGCGAGCCGTTCCTCAACGGTGTGGCGCAGGCGCTCGTGCACCTCGCCGGAGACAACGGCGCGCATCCGCCGATCGGCAACGTCCGGCTGCATCACGGCGACGCGCTGCAAGTGCTCGCGCGGGTGCCCGACGCCGAGTTGTCGTTCCTGTATCTGCTGCATCCCGATCCGTGGCCCAAGGCGCGCCACGCCAAGCGGCGGATGATGAACGACGGACCGGTCGCGCTGTTCGCGCGCAAGCTGAGGCCGGGCGGCGAGCTGCGCTTCGGCACCGATCATCCGGTCTATTTGCGCCACGCGCTGATGGTGATGCGCCGCCATGCCGACGCATTCGAATGGCGGGTCGCGGGACCTGGCGACTGGCAGCAGCGCCCCGGCGGTTGGCCCGAGACACGCTATGAAGCGAAGGCCCGCCGCGAGGGCCGTGAAATCTGGTACTTCCGCTTTCGCCGACTCTGACGGGAAGAAAATCTATCTTTCCATCGCGGGCGGCCGCTGCGCAGTGCCGCACGCCACAACCGGCGGGAGAGGCGCATGCTGCATTTCGGCGATTTCGATCTGGCGGCCCTGCTGCCGTTCATCGCCGTCGGCTTTGCCGCCCAACTGGTCGACGGCGCGCTCGGCATGGCCTTCGGAGTGATCTCGAACACGCTGCTGGTCGGCCTGCTCGGCGTGCCTCCGGCGCAGGCCTCGCAGCGCGTGCATATCGTCGAATGCTTCACCACCGCGGTCTCGGGCATCAGCCATCTGCTCCACCGCAACATCGACGGCCGCTTGTTTCTGCGCCTGGTGATTCCGGGAATGATCGGCGGGTTCACCGGGGCCTACCTGCTCTCCAACCTCGACGCCGCCTTCGTGAAGCCGTTCGTGCTGCTCTATCTCACCGGCATCGGCCTGTACCTGCTGTGGCGCGGGATCATGTACCCGCCCAAGCTCAAGGAGGCCAAGCTGGTCGCCCCGCTCGGGCTCGTCGGCGGGTTCCTCGACGCGGCGGGCGGCGGCGGCTGGGGTCCGGTGGTGACCTCGAACCTGCTGATTCAGGGCGCCGATCCGCGCAAGGTCGTCGGCACGGTCAACTCGGCCGAGTTCTTCCTCACGGTGACGATCTCCGCGGCGTTCATCTACCACCTCGGCATCGCCGACCTCGCCGGGGCGACGCTGGGGCTGCTGATCGGCGGGCTGCTGGCGGCACCGCTCGGCGCGTGGGCGGCCAAGCACTTCCCGGCCAAGCAGATGCTGATCCTGGTCGGCGTGGTGCTGACCCTGACCAGCGCCTACGGCGTGTGGAGTGCGTGGGGATAAATCCTCCCCCGCCGGGGGAGGAACCTGGGCTACCCCACGACCCCGGCCGCGGCGAGGACCGCGAGCGTCAGCAGATCGGGCGCGGTCGAGGTCATCGCGGCGATCTGCACCGGCCGCTCCATGCCGATCAGCATCGGCCCGATGGTGGCGTTGCCGGCGAGCTCGCGCAGCAGCTTCGCCGATAGGTTGGCCGATTGCAGGCCGGGCATTACCAGCACGTTGGCGGGTCCCGAGAGCCGGCTGAACGGGTACAGCTGCATCACCCGCGTGTTGAGCGCGGCGTCGGGCGCCATCTCGCCTTCGTACTCGAAGCCGGGCTCCTCGGAATCGAGGATGTGCACTGCGTCGCGGATGTTCTCCAGCCACCGGCCCGGCGGGTTGCCGAAGGTCGAGTAGCTGAGGAAGGCGACCCGCGGCTCGTGCCCCAGCCGCCGGGCGACCGCCGCGGTCTCCTTGGCGATGTGCGCCAGCTCGGCCGCGCTCGGGCGCTCGTTGATCGTCGTGTCGGCGAGGAACACCGTGTAATTCTTGCCGATCATCAGGTGGATGCCGAACGGCACTTGCCCCGGCTTGGGCTCGAGCACCCGGCTGACCTCGCGCATGGACTGCGCGAAAGTGCGGGTGATGCCGGTGATCATCGCGTCGCCGTGCCCAAGCGCCAGCAGCAGCGAGGCGAACGTGTTGCGGTCCTGGTTGACCATGCGCCGCACGTCGCGCTCGGTGTAGCCGCGCCGCTGCAGGCGCGCGTAGAGGTAAGCGACCATCTGCGGCACGAGGTCGGAATCGGCCGAGTTCTGAATCTCGAACGCGGCCGGATGCTCGACCCCGAGCTCGGCGAGCTTGTCGCGCACCGCCTGGGTGCGCCCGACCAGCAGTGGCGTGCCATAGCCGAGATCCTGGTACTGGATCGCGGCGCGCAGCACGACTTCCTCCTCCGCCTCGGCGAAGATCACGCGCTTGGGGTTGTTCTTGACCTCGTTGTAGACGCTGGTCAGCACCGAGGTAGTCGGATTGAGCCGGCTCTTCAGCGCGTGCCGATAGGCGTCGAAATCATCGATCGGCTTTTGCGCCACGCCGCTGTCCATCGCCGCCCTGGCGACCGCGGCGGGGACGACTTCCATCAGCCGCGGGTCGAACGGCGCAGGGATGATGTAGTCGCGCCCGAACTGCTGGCTCTTGCCGTAGGCGGCGGCAACTTCCTCGGGGACCGGCTGCCGGGCGAGCTCGGCGATCGCGCGCGCCGCGGCGATCTTCATCTCCTCGTTAATCGCGGTCGCCTGCACGTCGAGCGCTCCGCGAAAGATGAACGGGAACCCGAGCACGTTGTTGACCTGGTTCGGATAGTCCGAGCGGCCGGTGGCGATGATGGCGTCGGGCCGCACCGCATGCGCATCCTCGGGCGTGATCTCGGGATCGGGGTTGGCCATCGCGAAGATGATCGGCTGGTCGGCCATCTTCGCGACCCACTCGGGCATGAGCGCGCCCGCCGCCGACAGGCCGAGGAACACGTCGGCGCCGGCGAGCGCCTGCTCGAGCGTGCGCGCATCGGTGTCGATCGCGTGGGCGCTCTTCCACTGGTCGACGTTGTCGCGTCCGCGGTAGATCACGCCCGAGCGGTCGCACATGATCACGTTGTCGTGCTTGACGCCCATCGCCTTGATCAGCGCGGTGCAGGCGATCGCCGAGGCACCCGCGCCGTTGACCACCATGCGCACGTCCTTGAACTCGCGCCCGGTCAGGTGGCAGGCATTGAGCAGGCCGGCGGCGGAGATGATCGCGGTGCCGTGCTGGTCGTCGTGCATCACCGGGATGTTCATGCGCTCGCGCAGCGCCTGCTCGATCACGAAGCATTCGGGCGCAGCGATATCCTCGAGGTTGATGCCGCCGAAGGTCGGCTCCATCAGCGCCACGGCGTTGATGAACGCCTCGGGATCCTCGGTGGCGAGCTCGATGTCGATCGAATCGACGTCGGCGAAGCGCTTGAACAGCACCGCCTTGCCTTCCATCACCGGCTTGCTGGCAAGCGCCCCGAGGTTGCCCATGCCGAGGATCGCGGTGCCATTGGAGATCACCGCGACGAGGTTCGAGCGCGCGGTGTAGCGAGCGGCGTTGGCTGGATCGTCGGCGATGGCCTGGACCGGGACCGCGACGCCGGGCGAGTAGGCCAGGCTGAGGTCGCGCTGCGTCGCCATCGGCTTGGAGGCGATGATCTCGATCTTACCCGGCCGGATGGTTTCGTGGTAATAGAGCGCTTCGCGGTCGTTGAAGCTTTCGGTCCTGTCGTCTGCCAAGGCGATCCTCTCCGCGTCGTTGCGCTTTCCAAGCGCCCTAACCGCGCCAGCGTGCGCGGCATAGCGGAAAAGGCTCCCGGCGAGCCGCTCGAAGAACCTCTATTCGTCCAGCTCGATATCCCAGTAGAGCCAGTCGCGCCAGGTTTCGTGGAGGTAGTTCGGCGGGAAGCGCTTGCCGTGCTGCTGCAGCTGCCAGCTGGTCGGGCGGATCGGCCGGACGAGCGGCTGCATGTGCGCCTGCTGCGGGGTGCGCCCGCCCTTCTTCATGTTGCAAGGCGCGCAGGCGGTGAGGATGTTCTCCCACGTCGTCCGCCCGCCGAGCCGGCGCGGCAGGACATGGTCGAAGGTCAGGTGATGCTCGCTGCCGCAGTACTGGCATGAGAAGCGGTCGCGTAGGAACACGTTGAAGCGGGTGAAGGCCGGGAACTCGCTCGGCCGGACATATTGCCGGAGCGCGATCACCGAGGGGATCTTCATGTCGAGCGAGGGCGAGTGGACCTCGCGGTCGTAGGTGGCGACGATGTCGACGCGCTCGAGAAAGATCGCCTTGATCGCGGTCTGCCACGGCCACAGGCTGAGCGGATAATAGCTGAGCGGCGTGTAGTCGGCGTTGAGCACCAGCGCCGGGCAGGCCTCCAACCTGCGGACCGGATCCTCTTCCGCGCTCCGGAACTGCGCGGCCCGTTCGATCAGCTCGGCCTTGAACACGTGTCGGCGCTCCTCGTGGCGCCAAAGGGAGCATTTGCGCGAAAATGCGTCAACCCCGTTACGACGCGGGAATCCCCAGCGTTTTGCCGAGTCGCGCCGCCTCCGGTAGGGTTGGCTGAATGATCGTCACCCGCTTCGCTCCCAGCCCGAACGGCTCGTTGCATCTCGGTCACGCCTTCTCGGCGATCGTCGCGCATGACCTGGCGCGAGGTCGTTCGGGGGCGCGCAGCGGCGGCTTCGTGCTCCGCATCGAGGACATCGACGGTCTGCGCTCGCGAGCCGAGCTTCCGCAAGAGTTCCGCGCCGACCTCGCCTGGCTCGGGCTCGAGTGGCACGAGGTCGCGCCGCAGTCCGCGCGCCTGGCCCGCTACCACACGGCGGCGCAGCGGCTGCGCGAGATGGGCCTGCTCTATCCGTGCCGCTGCACGCGCGCCGAGATCGCCCAGGGGGCGCGCGCCAGCGGGCCGGACGGCCCCGTCTATCCTGGAACCTGCCGCGGCGCCGCGGTCGATCCGACGGGCGAGGTCGCCTGGCGGCTCGACGTCGGCGAGGCGCTGCGCCGCACCGGACCACTCACGTGGATCGACGCGCGGCGCGGCGAGCAGAGGGCGGCGCCCGACCTCGCCGGAGACGTGGTGCTGGTGCGCAAGGACCGCGCGACGCCGGCCAGCTACCACCTTGCGGCGACGCTCGACGACGCCGCCGACGGCGTGACGCTGGTCACCCGCGGGATGGACCTGTTCGCCGCCAGCCACGTCCACCGGCTGCTGCAGGCGCTGCTCGGCCTACCGGTGCCGACGTGGCATCACCACCCGCTGCTGCTCGACGCCGACGGCCGCAAGCTGGCCAAACGGCGCGGCTCCCCGTCGCTGGCCGATCGGCGCCGGGCGGGGGAGGACGGGCGCGCGCTGGCCG